>ERZ894229.221-NODE-221-length-59148-cov-28.3281_pt1 | contig 59148 bp, 53 predicted proteins | sample MGYA00380295_ERZ894229 | MGnify/ENA primary metagenome ERZ894229 (study PRJEB32331, sample SAMN06328479) | human gut metagenome | biome: human gut microbiome; feature: stool | host: Homo sapiens | collected 2014-09-17 ... | reverse complement strand
TTTTAGAATTTTCAGGGTTGTCTTATTGTTCAGTTATCAAGGTTCTTTGTTCTTTTCTGTCCGGCTCTCTCGCCGACAGCCTATGTAGTTTAGCACGGGGTGTTCCGTTTGTCAACAACTTTTTTAAAAATTTTTTTATTTTTTTCGGCCCCGCTGATTTGCAGGGCCGAAAGGCATTTTTGCGTATTTAAAACAAACCTATACTGTGCAGTCCAGAGTGAACCAAAATTCCACGCCGTCCTCCACATTCCGGACGCCGTACTGCTGATGGTGTGCCTCCATGATCGCCTTCACGATGGAGAGGCCGATGCCGCTGCCGCCATAGGCTCTGGTTCTGGCCTTGTCCACCTTGTAGAACTTTGTCCACAGGTTCGGAAGGTCCTTCTCCGGGATGGGATTTCCGTTGTTGAACACCGTCACACGGACACACCCACTCTCCCGATGGATGGAGATGACAATGTTCTTCTCTCCGTCCGCGTGATTTAAGGCGTTGTTTAAATAGTTGGTGACGACCTCCTCGATCTTAAACTCATCGGCCCACACATAGACGGGCCCCGGCGATTCAAAATGAATGCGGATGCCTTTCTGCTGTGCCAGCAGCGCGGAGGCATTTACAACGCCTCCAATCAAGTCCGAAAGGTCGAAGCGCTCAAACACCGGCGCGTCATTTCCGTCCTCCAGCGCGTTCAGGGTCAGCAGCTGCTTCACCAGCTGATTCATCTTGTTCGCCTCGTCCATGATGACCTCGCAGTAGTAATCGCGGCTCTCCTTGTCCTCGGCGATTCCCTCGGAGAGTCCCTCGGCGTAGCCCTGGATCAGGGCAATGGGGGTCTTCAGCTCATGGGACACATTTCCGATGAACTCCTTGCGCATCTCATTTAACTGAATCTTCTCCTCGATGTCCTTCTTGAGCTGATTGTTGGCGGATTTTAACTCTCCTATGTTTTCCTTGAGACGCTCCGCCAGCACATTCATGTTATTCCCCAGAATCCGCAGCTCCTGCATGGAATGTCTGGGCTCCCGGTACTGGACCTCGAAATTCATGTGGGACATCTCCTCCGACAGTCTGGCCAGCTCAAGGATCGGCGCAGTCAGCCGGCGGATGGTCACATACAGAAGAATGCTGCTCAAAATGATGGCGGCCAGTCCCACATAAGCCAGAAAACGGTTGGCCAGATGCACGCTCTCGCGGATATTGGAGAGGGGCAGCGACATGATAAAAATGGTGCCGTTGTCAGAGAAAAATCCCCAGCTCTCCAGATAAACGGATTTGCTTCTGCTGTCATAAGCTCTCTGTATCGCGTAATTTTCGTGCTGTCTCAGCACCTCCCGGCTGGGAATATCTATACCCACGATGTAGCGGCGCACCTTGTCCATGAGAAAATCCATATCGCTGGCCGACGAAAACAGGGGAAGCCCGCTGCTGCTCTCAAACACCACCATGGCGACACCGGATTCCTCGTTGAGCGTGCGCATCACCGCCGAGATCTCCTCGTTGCTCTTGGCATCGTCCGTCAGATCATCCGACCCGGACCGCAGGATAATGTCGTCGATCTCCTCGTAGGCAGTCTCCAGGATGCGGATCTTCTCGTTCATATAGTAGCTCTCCAGCCACCAGTTGTTGACGGCCCAGATACTCACCAGCACCGCGATCATCAGCGCGCCGAATATCAGGGTGAAACGGGCCCGGATGGTGTCTCTCATGACTCTACCTCGAACTTATACCCCATGCCCCAGATGGTTTTGATATAATCGCCTTTGCTTCCCAGCTTGCTGCGCAGCTTCTTCACGTGGGTGTCGATGGTCCTGGCGTCGCCGAAATAATCGTAGTTCCAGACATTGTTCAGTATCTTCTCGCGGGACAGGGCGATGCCCTGGTTCTCGGCGAAATAGGTCATCAGCTCAAACTCCTTGTAGCTTAAATCCACATTTTTCCCGTCCACGGTCACCTGGTGCGCGGCCTTGTCGATGCAGATGCCGCCCACGTTGATCACCTCCGAGACAGCCACCTTGCTGCGGCGCAGAATGGCCTCCACGCGGGCCGTCAGAATCTTGGGGCTGAAGGGCTTGGAAATGTACTCGTCCACCCCCAGCTCAAACCCCTGCAGCTCGTCCCGCTCCTCGGCCCGGGCCGTCAGCATGATGATGGGTACCTGGGAATACTGGCGGATGGTCTTTAATACCTCCCAGCCGTCCATCCTGGGCATCATCACATCCAGGAGGATCAGGGAAATATCCTTCTGGTTAAAAAAAATATCCACGGCCTCCTCACCGTCGGCCGCCTCGATCACCTGAAAACCTTTGACGCTCAAAAAGTCTTTGACCAGCTTGCGCATCCGGCTCTCGTCATCCACTACCAGAACTTTCAATGATTCCATGGCTTTCTCCTCACTTTTTCAGTGTTCTTTCTTTCTGCATTTTTTATTTATCTTTCAAAGAAATTTTCTTTTTATATTTTATCAGATGAAACCGGCGAATACCATAGGTTCACCAACTTTTCACATTTCCTGTGAAATGCAAAGAGACAGCCCGGCAACTGCCGCGCTGTCTCCCATCGGCCGGTGTTCCCGGTCCGCTCTCTATATTCTGCTCTGTCAGCCGGGGGAAAACGGCTGGGGCCCGGAATTTCCAGGCGTCTGGTATCCGGTACTGCTGCTACCGGGTGTCTGGGAACTGCTTCCGGGCGTCTGGTAGCTGCCGCCCGGGCTGGTCTGACTGCTTCCCGGATAGCTCTGGCTGCCGCCCGGGGTCTGGTAGCTTCCGCTTCCCGTCGTCGGATACGTGCTCTGGCTTCCTCCCGGCGTCTGGTAATTGCCGCTGCCAGGGGTCTGGTAATTGCCTCCGGGACTGGTCTGGCCGCTTCCCGGATAGCTCTGGCTGCCGCCCGGGGTCTGATAGCTTCCGTTTCCCGTCGTCGGATACGTGCCCTGGCTTCCTCCCGGCGTCTGCGAACTGCCTCCGGGAGCCGTCGGGCTGCTTCCCGGATAGCTCTGGCTGCCGCCCGGAGTCTGGGTACTTCCGCCTCCCGGCGTCGGATAGAGGTCCTCGGTGGATGTGGCGGCGTTGTTATGATTTCCGCCGGTACTTCCCCAGGCCGGGTCCACCAGGTTTCCGTGCTCGTCGGTCTCCCAGGCCTCCCAGCCGCTGGCATCGCCGCCGGGTCTCACGCCGTCCGCCGTCTCCTCCGGCGCCATGGAGATCCCCTCCGTGGTCTCAACGGGATTGCCGTTTTCATCGGTCTCCGGCTCTCTGGTCTCCCCCTCCGGGGTGCTCTCCGCGGCCTCCGGCGTCTCCGCCGCCGTAGTCTCCTTGGGAATCACACCGCCTCCGGTTCCTTTATCTCCCTGCGGGGTCCCCGCCTTGTAAAGTCCGCTGTCCGCCGAAATTTTGGCGCTGATCGTCTTCACCGCATCCGTCGGATTGTAATTCTCATCACCGAACAGGAACTGATGAAGAAGCACCACGTTGCTCTCCAGCGTCTGCGGAATGACGCAGGCGCCCTTGGAGCCCATGCGCGCGTCGCTTCTCGCCGTCGGGAATCCGCTGGTCTCGCTCATGTGAAGCTTGTTTATATCCCAGGCCAGATCCACCACCTCGCTCATCTCCACGTTGGTGGCCAGGTTGGGGAATACAGTCTGGATGATGGCGTTGAGCGTCGCCCAGTCCGCCTTCTTCGCCTTCTCAAAGGCCAGGTTGATGACCTTTCTCTGTCTCTCGGTTCTGGCAAAGTCCGTGTCCATCAGACGCAGACGGCCATAGGCCACCGCCTGCACGCCGTCCAGATGGTTCATGCCCGCATGGGTCAGATGTTTGGACGGGATGCCCGTCGCCTCCACGGTCTCCGTAATAAACGCGTTAATGTAGTAAAACTCCGCTTTGCTCAGCTCCAGATCCACGCCGCCCAGGATGTTGATGGCATCGGCCACCGCTTTCCAGTTGAAGGTCACGTAGTCGGTCATATTCAGATCCAGGTTCCTGTTGAGCGCCCGGACCGCCTGCTCCGGACCGCCGTCAAAATAGGCCTGGTTGATCTTGTTGTAGCTGTTTTTATCGTTGATATTCAGGTAGGTGTCGCGGTACACCGACACCAGCTTTATCTCGCCCGTATCCTGGTTTATGTTGCAGATGATATTTACATCCGCGTGGGTTCCCTTTCCGATGACCGTTCCGCGGTCGTCCACGCCGAAGACGGCGATGGTCCAGTAGCCCTTCATCTGCTCCTGCTTCTCCTCCGTCAGTTCCAGGTTCATAACCTGCTGCTCGTCGAAGGGAAGCCTCTGGATCAGATCCATGCTGCTCTTTAAGTAAGAATAGATCAGAAACGCAACAATGCCGAGGAAAACCAGAACTTCCACGGCTATCAGTATCAGCTTGTGCTTTTTTCTCTTTTTCTGCTGCTTTTCCCTGGCACGGGACACACGGGAAGCCGGTTTTAACGGCTCGGGCTCAGGCAGAGGCTCCCTCCGCCCAAGACTTATATCCAGCTCCGGGCCGTGATCCTCCTGCTGTTCCCTCTCCCTTTTCCTCTCCTGCCCCGTCTGCCGTCTCCGGCTCCGGCGGGGCCGTTCGCGGTTCCACTCGTTGTCATAGCTCATGTAAAAACCTCGTCCTTCGTTCTTAGTAAGCGTTCTTGTTGATAAAGCCCTTGAATATGGTCAGAAACAGGATCTTGAAATCAAATCCCAGCGTCCAGTTCTCTATATAATACAGATCGTGCTCGATTCTCTTGGTGATGGAGGTGTCGCCGCGGTAGCCGTTCACCTGCGCCCAGCCCGTAAGTCCCGGGCGGACCTGGTGCTTTACCATGTAGCGCGGGATCTCCTCCTTGAACCGTTCCACGAAAAACGGCCTCTCCGGGCGCGGCCCCACCAGGCTCATATCACCCTTAAGGATATTGAAAAACTGCGGCATCTCGTCGATACTGGTCTTTCTTATAAAACGCCCCACCGAGGTCACCCGCGGATCGTTGGGCGTGGTCCATTTGCTCTTCTCGCTGGAGGGGCTCTGCACCTCCATGGAGCGGAACTTATACATCTTAAACGGACGGTTGTGAAGCCCCACCCGCTCCTGGCTGAAGATAATCGGGCCGGGGGAGGTCAGCTTAATGAGCGCCACCGTCGCCAGCATCAGCGGCGAGAAGATGACGATGGCCACCAGCGCGCCGAAAATGTCCACAATGCGCTTGATCGTGGCGTTGAACATGTTGGTCAGGGGCACGCGCCGGATATTGATGATGGGCAGTCCCTGCAGGTCCTCCATCTGCGGGATGGTGGGAATGATATTATTATAATCCGGGATAAACTTTGTATGCACGCCCGATTTCTCGCAGGCTGCCACAATTTCTTCCAGATTTTTGTACTCGTTAAGGCTCAGGGTGATGGCGATTTCATCCAGCGTGTTGAGCTCCAGGATGTCCTTTAAATCGCGGGGCGTGCCGATGACCTTGACGCCCCGGTACTCCGTGCCCCACTCCCGGTTCTCGTCCAGAATGCCGCGCACCTGGTATCCCCACTCCGGGTTGTTTGCCACACGGTCGATGAACGCCTCCGCCGCCCGGCTGTAGCCCACCAGAAGAATGTGCTTCTGATTGTAGCCCTTGGAGCGCATGGTGCGCAGCGTCAGCCGGATGGCCGCCCGCTCAGCGGTCTCTGCCGCCACGTTGATCACGAAGAACAGCGCCACCATGGTTCGGGAGAAGTTGTAGAGGTAATCGTTCTTGCTCCCCAGAAACAGCGTCATGGTGATGACAAACAGTCCGATAATATTCGCCTTTAAAATATTTGCAAATTCCCGCCGTCTTCCCAGCACGCGCTTGGGCGTGTAGAGGTGGAAAATCCCGTACAGCACGAGATACAGCGGTACGATAAGCACTGCCGCCAGAACGTAGGTCCGGTTCATGTTCACCACGTTGTCCCGGGTTACGTTCCAGCCGCTTCCAATCTGGATAAACCAGGCAAGCGCGTAGGCCGCCAGCGTCACAAGCGCGTCCAGCAGCACATGAACATGATTCAGCTTTGTCTGATTATCTTTGATCATAGTACATTCACCTGGTTTTCTCTGTTTCTATTGCCGTCAGCCGGGCCCCGCCGGGGAGATGGGCTCCGCCCCCGGGCCGCTGATCTGATCCGGATCCACGGTGGTCTCCTTATCCTGGTATTGCGCCGATGCCGTCGGTCCGGACGTTCCGCCCGGATTCACCGGGCTTACCGGACTCTGTGAACCCGCGGACTGCCCCGGGGATGTCGGCCTCGCGGGGCGGTTTGATCCCGCACCGGGTCCGGCATTCTCCGAGCCCGGTCCCTCCGTGGATTCGTAGGTCGGCTTGTCGCTTCCCTCCGTCTGGTTGGTGGGCCTGTAGGGCGCGTCCTCGTACCAGTCCTCCTCGGGTCCGTCGATCAGGTCCTCGGTGGAGCGGTTGGGGTTGCCCCAGCTGCCGGTTCCCCACGGGCCTGTTCCAGGCCGTCTGGGGCTGTAGGTCTCGCCGTCGGCGTTGGTTCCGTTTTCATCGGTTCCGTACACGTCGGTGCCATTTTCATCGGTACCGTTCTCATCGGTGCCAAATACGTCAGTTCCGTTTTCATCGGTGCCATTGATATCCGTTCCGTGCTCGTCGGTGCCGTTCACATCCGTGCCATGCTCATCGGTTCCATTCTCGTCGGTGCTTACCTCCTCGGAGGTCTCCGCATCAGCCGCGGAAATCGCCGACTCCACCGCCTCGGACGCCTTGGTGCTGCTCTTGTTCTTTCTGGTCAGCTCCAGATATCTGGATGCGGAGATACCTCCGTCCGTCGAAACGTGGCCGATGGATTTGCCCACATTATACATGCCGGTGGCCTCGGAAATGTGCTGGCTGTACTCCTTCACAGCCGAGGACACCTGGTAATTCTCCTCGTCAAACAGGAACTGATGGAGCTCCTGCACGTTGCTCTCCAGGGTCTGCGGGATGACGCAGTCTCCCACCTTGCCCACATCCATGTCGCCGCGGGCCATGGGGAATCCGGCGGTCTCGCCGAAGTGGAGATCCTTGATATCCCACAGAAGCGGAACCAGCTCCTCCACCTGGACGCTGGTGGCGATGTTGGGGAATACCAGCTCCACGATGGCGTTGAGCGTCGCCCAGTCCGCCGACTTGGCCTTATCAAACGCCTTCTCCAGGACGATTCTCTGGCGCTCGGTTCTCGCGAAGTCCGTGTCGCCCAGGCGCAGGCGGCCGTAGGCCACGGCCTGCACGCCGTCCAGATGATTTAAGCCCGCGTGGGTCAGCTGCACCGACGGGATGCCGGTGTTCTCCACGACCTCAGTGATAAATGCGTTGATAAACGAAAATTCGTTGTCGCTCAGCTCGATGTCCACGCCGCCTAACAGGTTGATAGCCTGGGCCACCGCCGCCCAGTTGAAGGTGGCGTAGTCGTCGATGGCCAGATCCAGGTTTTTATTTAACGCCTTGACCGCCTGCTCCGGGCCGCCCTGGGCATAGGCTGCGTTGATCTTATTATAAGAGTTTTTGTCGTTGATATTCAGGTATGTATCGCGGAACACGGAAACCAGCCGGATCTCGCCGGTGTCCCGGTTGATGTTGCAGATGATATTGACATCCGCGTTGGTACCCTTGCCCAGACTCATGTCGCGGGAGTCCACGCCGAAACAGGCGATGGTCCAGTAGCCCTTCATCTGCTCCTGCTGCTCCACGGTCAGATAGGGGTTCGCCACATTATCCGGATCCCAGTCCAGCGTCGCCATGCGGCCCCAGAGGCTTTTCACATAGGCAAACGCGCCGATCACCACCACCAGAAGAAGGACCACCACCTCCGCGATGATGATTTTGATGCGCCGCTTTTTCTTATCGTCCTGGCGCCATTTCTGGTTCCGGCTCTTTCCGCTCTTTAAGGAGCTTCTGAGCTCGATGTCGTCCATCTTAAGCGGATCCTGCTCCTTTTTCCAGCTTTTTTTCCTTTTCTCCGTCTTGCGGCGGCTGGAACGCGCCCTGGCGCGCTCTAACTCGTCATCGTATTCCATTGGCAATTACCTCGCTTTAAGCCTTCTTTTTGCAAATTCCCACACATAGATAAACGTCCCGGCGATCAGCTCCAGCTGGATGGCCAGATAGTTTTTCAGATGCCCAGGCTCATATTTTACCCGCGTGCATTTTCCGACTGTGCCGATGCCTTCCTTAATACCTTCCAGATAGTCCTCCCCGAACCCGCGGTTTTTGAAAAACTGATACTTGACCGCGATGCCGAGAAGAATGGGAGCCGCATTCAGCAGAAGCTGCAGAGCCGGCATGTTTTTATAGTTCAGATAAATATTGTTCCGCGCCGCCAGCTTCACCTTGAAGGAGTTGTACTTGGAACCGCTGGTTCCGCTCCCCACGTGATAGACGACGGCCTCCGGACAATAGACGTTGTCGTAGCCGAATATCTTCGCCCGATAGCCCACGTCCAGGTCCTCGAGATAGGCAAAATGGTTCTCGTCGAAATAGCCGATCTCCTCGAAGACCTCCCGCCGGTAGATGGCTGCCCCCGCGCAGGCGGAAAACACCTTCACCGGGCGACGGTAGCCGCCGGACGGCTGTCCCACGCCGCGCTGATACGCCCAGCCCAGGACCGTATACATATCCCCGGCGTCATCCATGAGCTCCGGGTGATACATCTGTATCATTTTGCTGCTGACGGAGAAGATCCTCGGAGACCGCTCGATGGCTCTCACCATGGCCTCCACATAATCTCCGTGCACCTTCGTGTCGTTGTTTAAAAGAATCACATAGGGCGTCTTCGCCGCCCGGATCCCGACGTTGACCGCGCCGGAAAAGCCCCTATTTTCCCCGAGGAAAATGGTGGGAATCTCCCGCTCCTTAAGCCACTGCGCGCTTCCGTCCGTCGAGCCATTGTCCACCACCAGCACCTCGAACTCCTTACAGGTCTGTGCCTCAAGCGCGGCCATGCAGTCCTCCATAAACGCGAGGCCGTTGTAGTTGGGAATGACAATGGTCACTTTTTTACTCATCATCACTCAATTCCTTCCAGATGATAGGGCTCGCCTATCTTCTCTTTCTTCAGATCTCTGAGCGCAAAGTTGGATTTTCTCAGCGTCAGATTTGGATTGTAGTAGGGGTCGCCGTTCTTTAGGATCTCCGGCCATTTGTCCGCAAAGATCTTCACCTCGCGGTTGAAGCGGGCCACCTTCTCGGGCGTGTCCTCCAGTCCCCTGGACTTCGACTCGTAGTGATAGAGGAGCGCGTAGGGCGCGTAGACCACCAATTTGCCGCGGGCACGCACCTTCATACAGTAGTCTATGTCGTTGAAGGCCACGGCCAGCTCCTCGCTGAACCCGCCCACGGCGTCGAACACGCTGCGCTTGCTCATCATGCAGGCCGCCGTCACCGCCGAATAGTCCTGGGCGCACATGGCCCGGTGGAAATAGCTGTTCTCCGCTTTGTGAAGCCCGATGAACGTGTGCCCCGCGATGCCTCCGAAGCCCACCACCACGCCGGCGTGCTGGATCGTGTCGTCCTGGTACAAAAGCCTGGCCCCCACGGCTCCCACGTCCGGCCTCTGGGCAAATCCCAGAAGCTCATGGATGCAATCGGGCTCGATGATCTCGGTGTCGTTATTTAAAAACAGCAGATACTCTCCACTGGCAAAGGTGACGCCGAAGTTGTTGATGGCAGCGTAGTTGAACTCCCGCTCCCAGGTCACCACCTTCACCTGCGGAAATTCCGCGGATATTTTCTTATAGTATTCAAAGGTCTCCGGCTCCGTGCTGTTGTTCTCCACCACGATAAATTCCAGATTTTTCCAGGTGCCGCGCTCGATAAGGGAGCGGATGCACAGGTCCAGATCCGTGTGGTGGTCCTTGTTGGGGATGATGACGGAAACCAGCGGCTCTCCCTCAATCTCGTAGATCGTGTGGTAGATGCCGTAATCGACGCCCTTCTCCACCTTCTCCGCCCTGATTCCCGCCCGGCCGTAGTGGGCCATGATGGCGCGGGCCCCCGCCTCGAAGGCGTAGAGCTTGCTCTCCGGGTTGCTGGCGGTAGAATCCTGGTGACAGCGCCAGTGATAGAGCACCTTCGGAATGTGGTAAATCTTTCTGGCCGCCTCCGTGCACCGGAAAATAAAGTCGTAGTCCTGCGCTCCGTCAAACTCGTGCCGGAAACCGCCCACGGCGTCCACCAGATCGTGGTTGACCACAAACAGATGGCAGATGTAGTTGACGCTTCGCAGCAGATCGATATTGAAATCCGGCTTGAAGTGGGGATCGAACAGGGAGCCCCCGTCCATATCCAGCTTGTCCTCGTCGGAATAGATGACATCGTACTCCGGATCCGCGTTGATGGCCTTCACGCACTCGTAGAGCGCATCCGGCGTCAGCGTATCGTCGTGATCCGCCAGGACGATGAAATCACCCCCGGCCATGTCCATGGCCGCGTTGGTGTTGCCGGCAATTCCCTTGTTCTCGCCCAGGATCACGTACTTGAACCGCTCGTCCCTCTGGGCGTAGCGCTTTAAAATCCGCTCCACGCTCTCGCCTCTGGGGCTGCCGTCGGCGATACAGACCTCCCATTTCGTGTAGGTCTGCGCCAGAATGGAGTCCAGCATCTCCTTAAGATACCGCTCCGGCGTCTTATACACCGGAATCACGATGGAGAGCTTTGGCATATAGTCAAACACAGCCTTCCGCTGCTCCTCAAGCTGCTCCTCCGCAGGCTTTGTGAGCTCGTACCACTCGCCGTAGTCGTAATCGTTGTCCAGGCCCTGGAGCTTGTGCTTCGACTTGACGATCAGCGCCCTCAGGCCGTTCTCCTTCCAGAAATCCATGGCTACGTGAACAGTCTCCATGTTCATTAAGTCCTTAATCTTCTGCATCCGCTTATGGGCCACGCTGCTGCGCTTTGCGATCAGCTCCTCGTTGTACTTCACCGTGGCTTTGCGCCGTCCGCAGGTGATGACCAGATAGTAGTTTTTCCCTCTCTCGTAGGGGAACTGGATGTCGAAGCCCAGATCGCGGTCCACGATGCGTCCGAAATAGATCTGGCTCACATCGTCCCGGCGGGTGGTCACAAACCGGTGCTCAAGCGGGCGGTGCTTCTCGTCCTCGACCGCAAACTTCACCTGCTCCTCCGGGGTCTTCCCGATGGCCCAGCCGTTGAGCGTTATGGAGTTTTCCCGTATTCTAACCACATCTACACTGTATTTCATCTAAAAATTGATCCTTTCTTCTTCCACCACCAGGGGACGCTTCATCACCCTGGAATTGATGGTCAGGATATATTCTCCCACAAGCCCGATGAAAAAGATCTGCACGGAGCCCAGGAAGCACATGCCGATCAGCATGGGCGCCATGCCTGCCGGGAAACGGTCCCAGTAGAGAAGCTTCATCACCAGGTACACAAAGCCCACCACGATGCTGATGAATGAGCAGATACTCCCGAATATGGTGGCCAGCCGCAGCCCCACCTTCGTGTAGGAGGTGATGCTGAGCATCGCCGCGTCGTAGAGCCTGTAAAAGTTATTGCTTGTCTTTCCCGCGCGCCTCTGGGGCTGCTCGTAGGGAATCTCCTTGCGCTTGTAGCCCAGCTCGGCCACAATGCCGCGAAGGAACGGGGTGGGGTCGTCCAACCCCCTCAATATCTCTATGAAATCCCGGTCGTAGAGCCCGGAGCCGGTGAAATGCTCGATCTGCTCCACGTCGGAAAGCTTTTTAATCAGTTTATAGTAGCAGCTTCTGAGCCAGTACATCACGGGATTCTCCTGGCTGCTGGTCTTGATCCCGATAACGATCTTGTATCCGTTCTCCCACTCCCTCACATACTGGGGGATGAGCTCCACCGGATCCTGGAAATCGCAGACCATGGTGATGACGCAGTCGCCCGTCACCTGCAGCATCCCGTAATAGGGGGAGTTGAACTGCCCGAAATTCTTCGCGTTGAAGATGGCCTTGATCTTTGGATTGCCCGCGCAGAGCCTACGCAGGATGGGACGGGTGCCGTCCGACGAGTCGTTGTCAATGAACACCAGCTCGTAATCGTACTGGGAAAGCTCCGTCTCCAGACATTCGATCACGGCCTGGCTGATGGGCTCCACGTTCAGTTCCTCGTTATAGCAGGGAATCAGCACGCTTATCTTCTTCGTCTTCTGTTCCATATCCTTTGAATCCATCTCCTCGATACTTCTTTCTGCACTCATATATTGTAATCGCCCAGACGCTATTTGGCAACTTACAAATTCTTAAGTCTTTCCTATAATTCTGTCGATCCCTTCCTCAAAGCGGACCTGCGGCGTCCACCCGGACACGCGGCATATCTTTGAGATGTCGGGATCCAGGCTCACCACGCCCTCCGCGTTGGGAGGACGGACGCCGAATATCAGCCGGCCCTTTCCGCCGCAGCGCTCCCGCATCTTCTCCACAAATTCCCGGAGAACGCGGGTGTCCTCCGGCGCGCCCGCCAGATTGTATACATACCCGCCGGCGCCGTCCGCCATCAGCGGCTCTTCGCAGAGCGCCAGACGCACCACGGCCTCCGCCAGGTCTTCTATATATAGGAAGTTCCACATCTGATCGCAGCTTCCCAGCCGCATCTCGCCGTCCGCGAGGCAGGTTCTCACACAGTCGGACACCAGGGACCAGGGATGATCTCCGGGGCCGTAGGCACTGAAAATGCGAAGATGCCCGTAGTCCATGCCCAGCTCCCGGCACATGGCCGAAGCCCTCACGCCGGTCTCAAGCTTGGCGCGCCCATACTCCGACGCGGGGAAACAGGGCGTCTCCTCGGTCATCCTCTCCCGGTGAAACCCGTACTCCGCCTGGGAACCGCTGAATATAAACCGGCGGCAGCCCATCCGGGCCGCGGCCTGCACGGCCTCGAGGGAATACTCCACATTGGCATTCTGGAGCGCGGCATCCTTTCTCGCCTCGCTGCCGGAGCCGCCCCAGCCGAAATGCAGAAAAATATCGGCTTTCAAAACCATCTCCGGAAGGCGGGAAAGCCCGCTTAAATCCAGCTCCACCACGTCCATACGATCGCTAAGTATATTATCATTTATGGGCAATTTGTCAAGTTTTTTCGATCCGGGCCGCACCACTGCAATGACCCGGACGCCTTCACGCAAAAATCCGCGGACGGCCGCGGCCCCCACAAAGCTGGTGGCCCCGGTCATCACCACGGTTACATCCTGTCTGTTCATCTCATCACTCCTGCAGACGCCCGATAATCATGATCCGGTCCATCTCCTCATCGGAAAGGAAGGGAGCAAGGTCCTCCAGCGGCGGGGACACCATCGTGCCGTCCGGCAGCCGCTTGGCGGCGGATTTCGGCTCGAATACCTGGTCGGTGGTGACAAACACCTCGCAGATCACCGGGCCATCCATGGCCAGGGCTTTCTCGATGGCTTCCGGCAGCATCTCGTTGTTGTGAGCTGAAACATAAGGATAGCCATAGGCTGCCGCCAGTTTCTCCATCTCTGGAAAACTCAAATCTCCACTGTCTACTCCGATTCCGACTAACGGCTCGCCGAAATAATTCTTCTGCGTCTGCCGGATCGAATGGTATCCACCGTTATTTATCAAAAATATCTTTATAGGCATACGATGATGGATGATCGTCTGCAGCTCCTGTAGGTTCATCTGTATACTTCCGTCGCCGGTCAGCAGGATAATATCCTGGCTGTGGTCCTCCACGCAGGCGCCGATGGCCGCCGGCAGGTCGTAGCCCATGGAGGCGATGGCCGAGTTGGTGATGAAGCGCTGGCCCGGCTTGATGATCCAGGCATGGCCGCCCGCCACGCAGGCGGAGCCGTTGCCGACCACCGTGATCTGTCCCTCGTTCAGGCGGCGGCTCAGTTCTTTCACCAGCGCGTAGACGTTGGCCGGCTTCTCACTGCCCCCCTCGTAGTGGCGCGGCAGCACCACCGGGTAGTCGCGTTTCCACGACTGACAGATGCGAAGCCACTCCGCCTGCGCCTCGTTCCGGTTACTGCCGTCTTCCCGGTCTGCCGCCTTCTCCGCGGAGACTCCCGTCTCCTCGTCCAGCACGGCCTCCAGCTCCTCCAGCAGATCCTTCACGTCGGCGTGGACGGGCATGTCCACGTGGACGCTGGGCTTTTTAAGCTCCTCGGCGTCGATGTCGTTCACAATAACGTAGGCCGCCCTGGCCCAGGTCTCATAGTTGTAACCCACCTGGCGGATGCTCAAGCGGCTCCCCAGGGAGAGCACCAGATCGCTGTTCTGCACGGCAAAGTTGCCCGGACGGTCTCCCATGTTCCCCGCCCTTCCTATATAAAGAGGATGTTCGTCATAAATGCAGTCCTGGCTGTTCCAGCCGGTCACTACCGGGATTCCCAGCTTCTCCGCCACCCGCATGAACACGGGATGCGCGCCTGCGATGCGGATTCCGTTCCCGGCGTTTATCACCGGGCGCTTCGCGGCCCTCACCTTATCGACGATGGCCCGGGCCGTCTCCCGCGCCACCTTCGGCGCCCGCAGTTCCCGCCTCTCGCCGGCTCCCGCCAGATCCTCGGGAATCTGGTGCGGATTTCCCGCCTTCTCTCCCCAGCCGGTTCCGCCTGCCTCGTAGTCGGCCGCGTCAAAGCCGGCCAGCTCGTCAGCCTCCACGTACGCCCCCTGGACATTCAAGGGGATGTCCAGCCAGCAGGGGCCGGGGCGTCCGGTCTGCGATAAGTAGAGCGCCTTCTCCAGGCAGAAGCGGACCCGCATGGGGTCAATGACCATCTCACAGTATTTCGTCATGCTGGCCACGGCCTTCGTGATGTCAAACTCCTGGTCTCCCATGGCGCGGATCCCCAGCCCGGTGCTGCGCGCCGTGGTGTCGTAGCGCACCTGTCCGGACAGGATGAGCATGGGGATCGAGTCAAGGTATCCCCCAACCACTCCCGTCAGCGCGTTGGTCCCGCCGGGGCCGGTGGTCACACAGACAAGGGCGAGCCGGTTGTGGATGCGCGCGTACGCCTCCGCCGCGATGGCCGACGCCTGCTCGTGGTGATTGTACCAGCAGGTCAGGCCCTTCTGATGGCCCAGAGCATCGTTCAGATGCATGGCGCCTCCGCCCGTCACCGTGAACACGTCCGTGATCCCGGCCTGCACCAGACGCTCTGACAAATAGTTGGAAACCTTTATCTTCATGATCTTATCTCCTCTCCCGCCCGCACAGCCCCGCTGCCGGCCACTCGACACATGTATAATACTTGATTATCCACGGGATGACTCGCACTAAGCTCGTGCAATACCTCGCTAAGTGCTCCTATTATCCACGGGATGACTCGCACTAAGCTCGTGCGATACCTCGCTAAGTGCTCCTATTATATCATACATATGCGCAAAAGCCTACGGAAGATTTTCTTACATTTCCCATCACCAGTCCACCACCTGGTTGACGATGGTCTGCTGTTCCGAGCTGGTCCGGCGCAGGTAAATCCTGGTGGTTTCGATGCTCTCATGTCCCATCAGGTCAGCCAGGAACGCGATATCGGAAAATTTTTCGAGAAAATTTTTGGCGAAACGGTGCCGGAACGAATGGGGATACACCACCTCCTCGGGGATGTGATAGCGGGCAGCAAATTTTTTCAGCTGACATGCAATTCCCCGCGTGGTGATCTGCTTGCCGAAACGGTTTAAGAAGAGAAAGCCGCTCTCGATACCCCTGGTCTTCAGCCACTCTTTCGTCTCCGACTGCAGGGCCTCCGGAATATAGATCCGCCTCACTTTTCCGCCCTTCGAGTAGAGATCCAGATAGCCGATGTCCACATGCTCTGCCTTGATCTGCACCAGCTCGCTGACACGCGCCCCGGTGGCGGCCATGAAACGGATCACGAAATACCAGTACATTTCCCCGTCCTCCTTAAGCCTCGTCTTGAAATAGGTGTAATCCGCCTGGCTGATGACATTTTCCAGAAATGTCTTCTGCTGTACCCGCACCGAGGTCAGAGCAAGGCTTTCCTTGCCCTGGCTCTCCAGATAACAGTTTAACGCGCGGATTCTTAAGTTTACGGTCTTAGGCTTATAATTCTCCAGCAGGTACATTTTATACTTCTGCAGGTTTGCCTTCGTCACCTTTCCGTATTTGTTCATGTACTGATCGACCGCATAGCGGTACGCCCTCATCGTATTCTCCGACAAATTTTTCTTTTTGAGATACTCTGCAAACTCCACTGCCAATTCCACGATTGGACCTCCTTCCCTGTAAGCAGCAACAGCCTGCGCTATCCATACAAGAAAAAGAGTAAAACAAAGCCGCGTCCTCCACAACTGCGTAAAATGGAAATTTTTTTGTAAATATTGGTAATAATTTCAAAATTTTTGCGTTTATATTAATAGAGGAGTTTTTCCCTTGCCGATGGAAGTGAACTGAAAGCCGCTGACATCATGTAAGGAAGGGATCATTTTCATGTGCAAGGCAGGCTTCACTTGATGCGTTTTCGCAATAAGAACAATCTTTTTGTCAAAACAGCTGACATTTTCCATGCTTTTTAGTTTTATTTATTGAGGAAATGTCACTTTGTGCAAACTAAATACGAATCCAGGAGGAATAATCATGAGAGAACTGGCAGTGCACTATTGCCCCAAATGCGGCTTTTATGCCTTCTACCAGCTGAGCAGAAACGCTGTGTGTCCCAGATGCGACGAGAAAATGATGTCCTTAGACATGCGCTATCAGGACTTTATGGACCTGGACTGCGCGCAGCGGGATGAGCTTCTGGCCCGCAAGCTGATCGAGCACAGCCCGCTGGTTGCGCGCCTGGTGAAGCCGCACCGCGAAAACAACAACCGCGAGATCATCGCCAACCTTGTCACCGTGATCGAGGGAATGTCCCAGGAGATAAAAGCGCTGGAGGCAGATAACAAAAAGCAGAAGGAGACGGTGGCGTGGATGCATGACATGATATGGGATATGGTGAAAAAACAGCGGCGGGAATCATCTGTCTAGAATCCCTGCATTCCTGCGGATGATCCGGACAAGCTCTGCGGCGGCTGGCGGAAGACGGCGCAGGTCATTGGCAAACAGGCCGATGTCAAATGTGATCTGCGGAGTGACCGGATGACAGGGCGCGTCCGGCGCCAGCGTCTTCATGGTGTATTCTGAGAGAATGCCTGCACCGACACCGTCCCTCACCATCTGTATGGCCGTCTCCGCATTCTCGACGACGATTATTTTGTCAAATTTAATGGATTTTTCAGGCGCAGTATGCTCCAGAATGGTCTCGTAGGCGGGCCTGTTTATGATGAGCAGCTCCGGAGGGCTGTCCAGGGCAACCGTCCCGGCGGGGCTTCCCGGCGGAAACATGGCCATCATGCGGTCATGTACCAGCGCAAGCGCATCGAATCTTCCAAAGGGCGCGCAGGATATGGCAAAATCCGCGCCGTACTCCTCAACCATCGCAAAAATATCGTTGGGTGTGCCTTCCCTGATCTCTATGTCGATGCCGGGATACAGGGCGCGGTATTCCCTCAGCGCCTTTGAGAGAATCGCGGATACAAGGGAGGTCAGCACGGCAATCCGCACCCGCCCGCCGATCATGTGCTTCGCCTGGCTGACGCACTGACATATGCGGTTGTCCGCGTCCTCCATCTGCTTCGCGAAGATAAGGACCTGCTTTCCCACATCGGTCAGCACGAGCCCGTTTCTCCTGTCGCGGAAGAAGAGCTCCACGCCCAGCCCGTCCTCCAGCTTTGCGATGGCGTTGCTCACCGCAGGCTGCGTGATGTAAAATGCCTTCGCCACTTTCGTGATGCTCCCGTACTCCGCAACGCGGATAAACAATTCAAGATTCCGGTTTAACATCATCGTTTAGTTATCTCCTATTCACAATAAATGAATTTTACTTATATCAAATCGTATCATATAATGCGCTTAAAGACAAGAAAAGGAGTGAACGATCTATGAAAACCATCTTTATTACAGGAGCCTCTTCCGGAATCGGCCGGGAGACAGCCATTTACTTTTCCCGCCGCGGCTGGCGCGTGATCGCCACCATGCGAAATCTGCAGAAGGCCGGCGATCTGTCCGCCCTCCCCCACGTGGTCCTGCTCCCCCTGGATCTGACCAATCCGCAGCAGATCCGTGAAACCTGCCGGACGGCACTGGAGCAGTATGACATCGACGTGCTTTTCAACAACGCCGGCTACGGCATCATGGGGCCTTTCGAGGCACTCCCGGAAGCGGAAATCAGAAAACTCTTTGACACCGATGTGATCGGCACCATGCTGGTCACGCAGCAGTTTATCCCCCATTTCAAGAAACGCAAGGGCGGGACAGTCCTGACAACCACCTCCCTGGCCGGCATCATCGCCCTGCCCCGCGACGGCGCCTACGGCGCGGCCAAGCGCGCCCAGCAGGGAATGGTGGAGTCCCTCTACTATGAGCTGAAGCCCTTCGGCATCAAGACAGCCGCCATGATCCCCGGCGGCACGAAAACGAATTTCCAGACTCCCATCAACATCCTGGACGGCTATGAAGCCGCCGCCGCAAAGCAGCGTGAATACCTCCTGGACGGAAACCAGGAGTTCCCCGGCCCCGGGGAGGCCGCCGCCATCGTCTGGCAGGCCGTCCACGACGGCAAAGACCAGATCAACTACCCCACCGACCATGTGTGCCGGAGGCTTTATGAGCAGTATGTGAAGGGGGATGTGGAGGAGTTTAAGGGGTATTTGTTTGGGAGGTTGTTTGGGTAGAAGGAGGGAGAACGGGGGGCAGTGAAACCTCAAACCGGAGTAGAAACGTGAACACGAAATTCTGATTGACATATTTTTCAGATTCACGTACAATAATAACACAAAGCAGGCAACAGCGTGTGTCTGTAAAGCGCTGAAGCATAACAGCGTACCGGAATGCCTTGTTATGCAGAGCTTTCGAGAGGGGTTGTGCAGTGAAACCTCAAACCGGAGTAGGCCGCAAGACCGAAAGAAAATGCTCAGGCTGTCCTGTTTGCGCAGGACAGCCTTTTTACACAAGAAAGGCTTAATATATGAATGAACTTTATGAATGTGCACATTCTTATCAAAGATTGCTGAATGTCACATATAAAATAATCCTGGGCCGAAAAGGAAAACTGACGGAGCTTTTTATTATTTTTGATCCCAGCCATTTTCACCACTTGATTGGCCTCCACAAGCTAGTCGATTTAAGAATCTCCCGCGCAAATCGTGAAGCTGTTTTCCGAGATGTTTTAGACGAAAAAATCACCTATAATTCTGTTTCACAAAGCAACTATTTTCACATCATACATAATCGGTTTTCCCCTTTTTCCAACTTAGAGAAACTTTTAGATCAAAACACCCTTGTCTTTCGATATAACAGAAAATCAAATCCCTTTTCCACCATTGAAGCTGACTATCTGTTATCCACCCCATATAAAGAAAATGATGTTTACATTTTTATTGCAAAATCTAATTGCGCGGGCAGATATTTTTGCCGTTCTTTTTTTCCAAAGAAAGAGAAGGATTATACAGAAAGCCAGCCTCGTTATACTATGCTATACAAAGAAAAGCATAATCTTGCCACCGGTGAAATTATTGTTCAGTATGACCGGATTACTCCCCGGTAGGTCAATTTTCTTATAACGGCACCGCTAGGAAATCATCCCCAACAGCCCACTCACCGAAAACGGCATCCCTGCCGCCTCCCGCACAGGAATCATCTGGAACCGGGTATATTCTTCGCAGAACGCCGCGAAGATCTCCTTCTGGATCTCATCGCCGACCACAGCCAGACGAATCTGCCCATTTTCATCCACGGCACCCGGTGCGGCCGTTTCCGTCTCACTGGCGCCGCATTTTTCGATCATCCGGCTGACCGCGTCCATGACACCCACATTCAGGGCTCCCTCAAAATAGGAACGCCTTCCGTTTAAATCCGCCTCCGTGAACAGATCCAGAATCCGCAGAATATACATCGCACGGTTGAAGCCGTACTCGTGCATGTTCCGGGCGCCGAGGCGCACCATCTCGTGGTCTATCACCCACTGTTCCCCGCCGGACACGCTGGCTCCAAGAATGCTCTCCTTAGTGATCGCCTTGAAAAACTCCCCCGTGATATTGGAAGAAATATCTTCGATCCTTCCATCTTTCACAAGCACTGCCTGGGTGTGGCTGCCGGGCAGTACAAACACACAGGTTCCCTTAGAAAGCTCCGGGTTTGCCCGGAGGATTCCAAACACCTCGATCTCCTCGCCCCGCATAATATTTACCGATGCCGCCAGTTCCGGGGGAACCAAAGCGCCCCGTTCCAGTGTCTTGATTCCCGGAATAATCTCCAGCTCCCTGTTGAAAAACCGGTCATCCCTGTAAACCGCCACATTCTCCCGCAGCGTTCCCGCGTCCACCGGCGCAGGCAGGTGCTCCACCTCCACAATGCCGGACGGACAGGAGATCATTCCCGACAGGAAGACATGGGACACGTCGGATCCGGTGATCTGCTCGTCGGCCAGCAGTTTTTCATACATGGAGTAAAGCTCGCCCACCAGCCTGGTATTATCCCGCTCCAGAGCAGAATTTTTCGCCCCGATGGCTTTCGCCATGCTGCGGACGATGGCTCCGTCTTTCAGAAGATAAGCCCGTGTATTGGTCGTACCCGAATCATAATACATGATATACATTCGCGTTTCCTCCTCACTGAAGCTTTTCCACATAAGCCGCCGCCAGATCGCGGATGCCATCGTAGTCTCCGGCCTCGATGAGCTTCCTGTTCACGATATTTCCGCCGATTCCCACGCTGCAGACGCCCGCCGCGAAAAACTCGCGGATATTGTCCAGGCTGACGCCGCCCACGGCCGCCAGGGGAATATAAAACAGCGGGCCGCGGACCGCCTTGATGTAGGAAATCCCCAGATTATCCGACGGGAACACCTTCACGATGTCGGCTCCCCACCGGTAGCACTGCTCGATCTCTGACGGGGTCATGGCGCCAGGCATGGCCGCCATCCCCAGCCGCTTGGTCTCCTCGATGACCTCGCGGCTGGTGGTGGGTGTGATAATATATTCCGCCCCGGCCTCGCAGGCCGCCCGCACCTGCTCCACATTCAGCACTGTTCCGGCTCCGACGCGCACACCTTCCGGACCGTATCTTTCCACCACGGCGCGAATCTTGTCGGTGGTGTAGTCCAGCGGCTTTGTCTGATCGAAGGGAATCTCCGACAGGCGGATGCCCCCCTCCTTCAGTGCACCGGCCGTCCTCACGGTCTGCTCCAGCTCAAGACCGCGGATAATCGCCACGATCTTTTCTTCCATTATCTGTTTCAGCACTTCCATTTCATTTCTCCTTTCCGTGCAGGAAACGGCCTCCAGCCGCTCTCGCTCTTACAGCTCGCGCATTTTCTGAACCCAGCTTCCCGTATCTTTAAGAACCACATCGAGAGACGGAAGATTAAAGCACTCAAAAGAACAGTATTCGCTGAATCCATTTTTCTTTAAGCACTTGAAAATCGTCTCAAAATCTGTGTGTCCGTAACCGGGGAACATGCGGTCAGAATCGGCGATGTGCACGTGTTTCAGTTTCTTTCCCATCTTCTCGATACTGCGCTCGAATCCGATGTCCTCGATATTCGCGTGAAATAAATCCCACAAAATTCCGACGCAGTCCGGATTTCCCAGGCGGTTTTCTATGAAGTCCACGGTGGCCTCGGCGGAGTTGAGAAGCGCCGTCTCATAGCGGTTGATGGCCTCCAGGCACAGCGTCACGCCGTTTTTTCCGGCATACTCCACCAGCGGCTTCATGGCCTCCGAGAGCTCGTCCAGATCTCTTTCTGCGGTGTCCAAGCTTCCCAGACCGCGCATCAGACCGATGGTCACCTTGCTGCCCAGGAGCTTCGCCGCATCGATGTGCTTTTTGAAGCGTTCCTGCGTCCTGGCCGTGACATCGGCGGGCACACCGATGAGGGAGAGCCCTTCCAGCCCCCTCGCCTGCCCGGTGGAGATCGTGGAGCAGCCCAGTCCCCTCTCGTCAAGCTGCGCCTTCACCTTTCCCAGATCCAGATTGTCATAATTGCTGATACAAAGCTCCGCCCCGTCCAGGCGGTTCTCCTTCATCCAGTCCAGCCCCTTCACATAATCTGCGGCGGAGAAGGAAGAAAATACGGTGTCATACTGTAATGTGACTGTCGCACTGAATTTCATGTCTATCATCTGCTCCTTTTTATATACCTTTTATAAAATGCGTGCGCTCCGGTGCACGCCCGCTCATCTCCTAGAGAATGACGCCATCGCGGAAAATGGAAATCTCCCTGTATCCAAATTCCTCATTCTTCGTCTGCTTTTGCCCGCTGGCCACGTGAAGCACCATCTCAAACAGGCGGTCCGCGGCCTCCTCAAAGCTGGCTCCGTCTAACACCTGTCCCGCGTTGAAATCAATCCAGTCCCTTTTTTTCTTTGCCAGCGCCGTGTTGGAGGCGATTTTTATGGTGGGCACAAAAGCGCCGAAGGGATTGCCGTTTCCCGTGGTGAAAAGCACCAGATTGGCTCCGCTGGCTGTCAGATTCGTCACGGAGACTGCGTCGTTTCCGCTGCCGGTCAGAAGGCTTAAGCCCTGTTTTTTTACCGGATCGCCGTAGTAGAGAACATCCACCACCGGCGCACTTCCGCCCTTCTGGATGTTGCCCAGGGATTTGTCCTCATCCGTGGAAATGCCGCTCCGGATATTTCCGGGGCAGGGGTTGCGGTCGATGGGCTGACCGTATTTCATAAAATATTCCTTAAAATTGTTGATGAGCCCCACGATGCCGTCAAACACCTGCCGGTCCGTCGCCCGCTCCATGAGCCGGGTCTCGGCGCCGAACATCTCCGACACCTCCGTGAGAATCGCCTTTCCTCCGCACTTCACGACGCGGTCGGTGACGCGCCCGCATAAAGGATTGGCCGACACGCCGGAGAACGCGTCGGAACTGCCGCATTTCAAACCAATTTGCAGAAGCTCCGCGGAAAGCTTCTGGCGCTTAAAGCTGCCGGCATACTCTGCCAGCTCGTCGAGAAGCTCCATACCAGCCTCATACTCGTCCTCGTGGTCCTGGGTCACCAGAAATTTCACCCGCCTCGGATCCACCTCGCCGAGCACTGGTTTGAAATATTCCAGACAGTTATTCTCGCAGCCCAGGCTCACCACCAGTACTGCTCCGGCGTTGGGGTGGTTTATGAGACCTTTTAAAAGCTTCTGCGTCGTCAGCATGTCATCCCCAAGCTGGCTGCAGCCCGCATTGTGAGTCAGGGCGCACACGCCGTCCACCAGACCCGCATATTTTTTTCCAGCCCGCTCGGCCAGAATCTGCGCGGTCCGGTTCACGCAGCCCACCGTGGGAACGATCCAGATCTCGTTTCTTGTGCCGGCGCGCCCGTCCTCTCTTAAATATCCGTCAAACCAGGCCTCCTCCTTCGGGCGGAACTTCTTCCACACATCGGAAACCGGCTGATAGCTGTACTCGATGAGCCCCTCCAGATTGGTCAGCACATTGTGAATATGTACGTGTTCCCCCGCCTCGATGGGGGCCGTGGCGCGGCCAATGGAGAGACCGTATTTCACCACATCCTGTCCGGGGGCTATATTTTCTAAGGCTACCTTGTGCGCGGCGGGGATATCCTCTTTCAGAATAATCTTTTTTTCTCCCACAGCGCACACCGCCCCCGCCCGTAAAGGGCAAAGGGCGATGGCCACGTTGTCGTTTGGCTGTATCAACAGCAGATTTTTGTCATCCATAGTCGTCTACGCTCCATACATCCAGTTGGGCAGAGCCAGCGAGATCTGCGGAATATAGGTGATAAACTGAAGCAATATATAAAACATGATGATGTATGGAACTGTCGCTTTGCAGATCTTCTCAAAAGGCACACTGGACACCTTTGAAAGCACATAAAGTACCATACCTACAGGAGGCGTTAAAAGTCCGATCATCAGATTCAGAATCATGATAATTCCAAAATGCACCGGATCCACACCGAAAGATGTCACCACCGGCAGGAACACGGGAGTCAGGATAATAATAGACGGTGAAGAATCCATGAACATTCCCACAAACACCAGGAAAATGTTAATAACTAACAACGCCAGATACTTATTATCCACATAAGCCAGGAAGAAATTAGCCACCATCTGCGGGAACCGTTCAAAAGAAAGAATGTAGCAGAAAATAGTTGCACCGCACACGATCATCATAACCGTACAGGTAGTCTCACTGGCCTCCTTAAGGGCCGCTATCAATTTCTTTAAATTAAGAGTCCGATAAAAGAATCCCAGGAAGATTGCATAAAAGGTAGCAATGATAGCTGCTTCCGTAGGTGTAAATATTCCCTTTAAAATGCCGCCTAATATGACAACTACAGTAAGCAGGGACAGAAAAGCTCTCTTAAAGGATTTAAAAAGCGCTGGAAATCCGCACCATTCTTCCTTACGATATCCCCGTTTTTTACTGATAATGTATACCATCACGCACATGGCAACTGCCATAATCGCTCCTGGTACCGCCCCAGCCATAAACAGCCGTCCAATAGACACCGAGGCCACCGTGCCGTAGATAACCGCAGGAACGGAAGGTGGAATAATGGGACCTACCAGAGAGGATGCTCCCGTCACTGCCAATGAGAAATCATCATCATACCCCGCGTCACGCATGGCCTTAAGCTCGATAGCTCCCAGGCCTCCCGCATCGGCGATAGCCGCTCCGGACATACCGGCAAACACCACGGATGCCAGGATATTAGCGTGGCCCAGACCGCCGGTGACATGTCCCACCAGCTTACCGCAGAAATCAAAAATACGATCCGTCACCTCGCCGCTGTTCATCAGGTTGCCTGCCAGAATAAATCCAGGCACTGCCAGAAGTGTAAATGTATTGGCTCCCTCGGTAAGACGCTGTACTACCATAATTAATGCCATATCATTTGCCATAAAATAGAGTGTGCCGCTGCAGAGAAGGCAGAACGCGATCGGGCACCCCAATACCATCAGCGCTAAAAAGCTAATCATCAATACTGCCATATTTTAGTCCTCCTTCTTCATATAGCGTTTCTGATAGCCTTCCCAGTCAAACAATGCGTACAGCGCATCTATTGTCCACTGAACAGCCATCAATATAATGCCTACAGGAGCCGCAATATATTCGATTCCCAGACTCACGCCCAACGTGACCGCTTTCAATTTGCTCTGCGCCATAAAAATAGAACATGCGTGAGGGAACAGAATAAAGCAGGTAATTGCACAAATAGCGCTTATGGCTATTATCTGCACTCTTCTCGCCGGTAAAGGCAATCTGTTCGTAACAACGGTCATGTTTACATGAAGATGGTTTCTCCCGCACCATGCAGACCCCAAAAGTGCCATCCACACAAAAATATAGCGGGCCAGCTCCTCCGACCAGGTTAACGGATAGCTGAACACATAACGGCACACCACCTGCGCCAGCAGATCCAGGCACATGAGAGCCATGAGGAAAATGATGAACCACTCGTTAATCTTGTTAAATCCGTCATAGACCTTATTGATGCCAGACATTACTGTTTTCAAAAACATCTCCTCCTTTTAAACCTTCCTTATTAAAAATGGAGGTGCCGCGGCAGCAGGATACCTTCTGCCACAACACCTCCACTGCACTCACCGTCAGCTATTTGTTGTAAGACTGTGCAACACCAAGCCAGTCCCCCCAGATATCCGCATAGTCGTCGTAAATGCTCTGCGCGTTCGCCTTGAAAGCCTCCTTGTCCACCTCGACAATGTTCATGCCCTTCTCGGTCAGACTGGCGATCAGACCTTCCTCCTGCGCCTTGATGTCCTCGCTGATGGAATTGCAGCTGTCCTGTACGCACTGCATCACGATCTCCTGCAGATCCGCCGGCATACTCTGCCATACATTATTGTCGATGGTGTAGGTAACGGCTGCAATCACGTGGTCGGTCATCAGAAGATTGTCACATACCTCATAGAACGCATTGGAATCGATGGTCGGCAGCGGGTTCTCCTGTCCGTCCACAACGCCCTGCTGGATTCCCATGTAAACCTCTCCCAGCGACATAACGGTGGGAGTTGCTCCCAGGGCTGCGCCGTAGGCCATGGCCATCTCGGAATCCGGAACGCGCAGCTTGCAGCCTGAAAGTCCAGAAGGCTCAGTGGCCGCGTAACCATTGGTAGTCACTTCTCTGGAGCCATAATAGAACATGCCCAGGCATCTTAAGTTGCTCGCTGCTGCCAAAGTATCATAGAGCTCGTGAGCCTTGTCGCTGTTGGCAAAAGCTACCATGGAATCGCCATCGTTGAATACGTAAGGCGCGTCGAACAGAGAAAATACCGGATCATATTTGGCCAGCTCGGACGGGCCGGTGCAGACAATATCGCAGGTCTTCGCTCCCATAGCCACCGCCGAGGTAACGTCGCTCTCTTTTCCAAGCTGCTCACCGGAGTAAACGGTAACCGTCACATGCCCATCCGTCGCGGCCTCCACCGCGTCGGCAAAAGCATAGTAGCCCTGGCATGCCACATGGTCCTCCGCCAGGTTGGTAGCCAGCTTCAGATCATACTGTCCCCACTCGCTGGAGCCGGCGGCCTCTCCGCCCTCCGCGGCTGTATCTGCTCCCGCTTCGGCCTGTGTTCCTGCTGCCGGGGCCTCCGTAGCAGCCGGTGCAGAATTTCCGCCTCCGCATCCCGCCAGTGACACCATTGCCGCCAGTGACATTGTGATTGCTAATACTTTTTTCATTTCTTCCTCTCTCCTTTTTAGATGCTTGGTTTTGTGATATTTGTATTAAATACTATTGATATATCACAGTTTCGATAGTGATATTATATATATATATAACAGAAAAATCAAGAGGATTCGTCACAATCTTTATAATTTCTCAACATATGCACAGTTTTTGTCAGTCAAATTTGTTGAAATGCGCTACAAAAACGTTTTTATATGCTCCAGCGCCAGCCGCGCTGCTGTCTCCGGATCTGGGTAAAGGAACGATTCCAGGGCCACCGCCCCCTCGTACCCCACTTCCTTAAGGGCCGCAAACGTGGACGCAAAATCATAATGCGCATGACCTGGATACCAGCGGTCGCTGTCGGCCACATGGACGTGACCGATCTTTTTCCCCGCTCTTTTTATACATTCTGCACAGTCTGCTTCCTCAATATTCATGTGAAAGGTGTCCAGATGCAGCGTCAGAAATTCCGACGGGTATTCCTGGAGGAGTGCAAGCCCCTCATCCACCGTGTTGAGCCAGTCGCTCTCAAACCGGTCGATAACCTCGAAGGCCAGCGTCACCTTAAGCCGCTCCGCCTCGGCGAGGCAGGCTTCCAACCCCCGTTTAAAATACTCTCCGTATTTTTCCGGGTCGGCGCAGTCCTTCTTCTGACCTTTCATCAGGCCGATAATGACGACAGCTCCGGTCTCCGCACCCAGACGGATATGTCCTTTCATCCGCCGGATCGCCTCGGCACGCACCTCCGGCTCGGCATGAGTAAAAAAGATTCTCTCCTGGCTGTAGGAAGGCCCGGTTCCGATGGACGTCAGAGCGATGTGGTTCTCCTTAAGCGCAGAACATAATGTCTGGCGGTCCAGAGCATCTGAATCTTTAAGGTGCAGCTCAATCCCCTCATATCCAAGACGCGCTGCCTGTCTGATGCAGCTTATATGATCGCCCCGAAGCACCAGCGGCGTATGCCAGCTGGCGCTCTCAATGGCAGTTATGGATGTTTTCATCATTTCATACACTCCTTAAAATCCGTGGGAGGTCGCCCCTCCGTCCACGGGGAAATCCCGTCCTGTCAGATAGGTGGAGGCGCCGGACAGAAGGAACAGCATCATATACCCAATCTCCACCGGGCGACCGAATTTGGGCAACATGGGCTTCGCCAGCGCCGCCGCCTTGCGGTCGGGATTCTGCTCGAACATGCCCTCATTCAGCTTTGTGAGGAACCAGCCGGGCGCCACACTGTTGACCAGAATATTGTCATTTTTCCACTCCTCCGCCAGCCCTCTGGTCAGCCCCAGCACTCCGGATTTGGTCATGTCGTAGGGCAGCACCCCGGTGAAACCCATGTAGGCCGCCATGGAGGAAATGGTCACGATGCGGCCGATGTACTGAGATTCCTTAAGATAGGGATAGCAGATTCTGGAGAGCATGAGCGGTGTCTTTAAGTTGATCTCCATAATCTTGTCCAGACGGTCCTCCGGAAATTCCTCCGCCCGGCATTTGTAGGTGATACCTGCGTTGTTGATGAGAAAATCAAGATGTCCCTCTTTCTCAGCGATCTCCCGCACCACCGTTTCAAGCTTCTTATAATCTGTCACGTCGCAGATAACGTCCGTCATGCGTCCCCCGGCGATCTCCTCCTCATCGGTGTGGGGCATCAGATCCAGATTATAAACGGTAGCCCCGGCATCGGTCAGAACCTTCGCCTGTCCCAGGCCCAGCCCGCGGCTGGCCCCTGTGATAATTCCCACATGACCGGTAAGGTCAAACAGACTTGCTACATAATCCTTCGATGTCATTTCTCATCCCTCCTAAAATGTGATGACAACCTTGCAGGCCCCACTGTTCTTGTCCATGGCAGTCTCGAAGGCCTTCTTTGCCTCCTCCACAGGGAACACATGGGTAACCAGCTTATCCACCCGCTCCCTGCGTCCGGGCAGACTTTCCACAACCTCTTTAAACTTGCTGTTCTGATTTCTCGTTCCCGCAATTACCAGCTCATTTTTATTCACCAGCCGGAAATTAATCGGCACTGGCTCCGGGGCAAAGGTCAGCGGCACCAGACGGCCATGAGGGCTTAAAAGTTCCACAGAAAGGCTTGTCAGCGCGGGCACGCCGCTGGTCTCAAATACCACGTTGACTCCCTTGCCCTCCGAAATACGCATGACTTCCTCCCTCAGATCCGCGGTCCTGGGATTGATGGTGTAGGAGGCGCCGAAATCCTTTGCGATTTTCAGCCGCTCCTCGTTTACCTCGCTGACAATGACCGTGGCCCCTTTGCTGGCTGCGATATCGCAGATAATCATGCCGATGGGCCCCGCGCCGTGGACCAGCACCAGGTCTCCCGGCTGTGTGTCCGCCTGGGCGTTGGCCTGGGCTCCCACAGTGTAGGGCTCAGCGGTGGCCGCCTCCACGGGCGTCAGCTCCTCCGGGTCATATTTGTAGAGCTTGTCGCTCTCCACCACCAGATACTCCTCCATGACGCCGTCGGCGTGCACGCCCGCCACCACGATATCCGGGCAGCAGTTGTAGCGTCCATTGCGGCAGGCGTAGCAGGTTCCGCAGCCGTGAATCGGCTCGATGATAACCGAATCGCCGACGGACACGTTCTTCACCGCACGGCCCACCTCCGCCACGACGCCGCAGCCCTCATGCCCGATGATCCGCGGATAGGTGGCATAGGCATGGGTTCCATGCAGAATATGAATGTCGCTCCCACAGATTCCTGCGGCGGTAATTTTCACCAGTACCTGGGTATCCTTCTTAATCTGCGGCTTTTCCACCTCGACGACTTCCAGGCTTCCCGGTTCCTTCACATATACAGCTTTCATATCTATCTGACCTCCTCCAGCGCTTCTTCCTTAAATGTAAATCCCCAGCCGGCTCCCTCTCTCGGGTATGCGTAGCCGTTCTCAATTCTCATGGTATTGTCGATAATGCCGTCGATCCAGTCAAAGGACTCCGCTCCGTAAGGCCTTGCGATGGTGCACAGAAGCGGCACGTCGTAATCTTTGTAATAGTGCGGCAGCACTGGAAGCTGATGGGCAGAAGCCAGAGCCGCAGAATTTCTCCACTCCTCCACGCCTCCAAGGCGGATGAGATCCGGCTGCCAGAGATCCAGCGCATTTCTCGCAATCAGATTCTTTAACGCTTCGCAGTCATACTCCCGCTCACCCATGGCCAGCGCGATGCCGCACTTCTGGCGAAGCAGCTCATAACCGGCAAAATCGGTGTGGGGAACCGGCTCCTCAAACCACTGGAGACCGATGCCTTTGGCCTGCTCAGATAACTTGAGCGCGCTCACCACGTCCATGCCCTGATTGGCGTCCATCATAATCTTCACGCTGTCGCCCAGCTTCTCCCGGCAGATGGAAAGGCGGTGCATGTCGCGCTCGATGCCGTCGGGATGTCCCACTTTAATCTTCACCGCCGTAAACCCGCGGTTCTTGTAATCCAGAACCTCCTCCAGAAGCTCCTCGTCAGAATAGCTGATCCAGCCGCCGCTTCCGTAGACCGGAATCTTTGTGATGTTCGCGCCAAGCATCTTCCAGACAGGCTGTCCCACCGTGCGGCCCCAGGCGTCCCACATGGCCACATTGAACGCGGCGATGGCGCAGGTGTTGATACCGGTGTTTCCGAAATACTCCGCCTCCATATCCCACTCTCTCTTGGCGCGGACGGTCTCAAACACATCGTACTCTTTGCCCAGCAGGAAATCTCTGCAGTCTCTGAGTGCCCCCTCGATGGCTCCCGGTGAGTAGTGGAAGGAGAGCAGATATCCCTGTCCCTTTACTCCGTCCTCTGTCTCCACTTCAGCCACGTAAAACGCGATTTTGCTGATGGTGTGGGTGGAATCCGCGATGGGTTTGCTGATCTTAGATACCGCCCGGTAAAAACTGGCCTTCCTGATCTTCGTGTTCATGATTTTTCCTCCTTGTAATTTGATTTTATTTTTATATATTTAAAATTTAATATATAATTTATATATTTATCTTATTCAACTGATATATCTATAGTGGTTAAAAATATCGCCCCACGGCCCAGGCCGGCAAACCGCCTTCCTGTCTGACCGTGTGGCTTTATTTTCTTTATACATATCAATGGCACAATAACTATCTGATGGGCTCTCTGGAACGGAAATGGCGGATGGTCCTCTCCTTCGAGACCTCCAGATGATGCCTCAGCTGCTCATCCACACTCTGCCGGTCCCCCTCCAGAATCGCGTCGATCAGTCCGATGTGCTCATCGATACTTCCCTCTCCCTCCGTCGGATGAGAGCTGATAATGCGGAGCCTCAGATTCTGATCTGCAATATTGTTCAGAAGCCGCTTCAGATATCGATTGGGACATGCCATCACAATCGCCGCATGAAGCTCCGTGTCCAGATCGATATAATATCTTCGAAGCTCCGTCTCGCTTAAGTTCTCCGGCGGCTCCATAAACCGTCTCCGGATGTCAAGAAGCAGCGGACGGTTCACCTGGTTCATGGCGCTTAAAACCATGGACGGCTCAATCAGCTGGCGCACGCCGTAAATATCCTCGATCAGATCCAATGTAACCGCAGTGACGATGGTGCCCTTTCTCGGATAAACGTAAACAAAGTCCTCCTTCTCCAGGCGCAGAATCGCCTCCCGCACCGGAGTCCGGCTCATATTCATCTCCTTCTGAAGCGTATCCTCCGAGATATCGCTGAGCGGCGGATAGTCCCCGTTTATGATCTTCGCTTTTATGTACTCATATGCGCTGTCTGTCTTGCCCAAAATTGTTCTCCGTTTCCATAATTTTATATTTTTCCCAAACAACTGATATATCTGTTGTTTGTATATTAGCATACTCTTTACATTTTTTCAAGACCTATTGTATAATAATTTTCAAATACGTAAAATCAAAGGAGGAGACACACTTTATGGAAACCACTCAAAGCCTGTCGAACGGAGAACTGCTGCTTATATGCCTGGCTGTTTTCGCCGCCGTCCTTATTTTCCCCCGCCTTCTGCGCCGCCGGCGCATCCAGAAACAGGTGTGGGAAAAGCGGCAGAAAGGCGAAGCCATCCGCCCGGAGGATTTTACTGGTAAGCAAAAGCTTTTCCACACGCACAACGGAAAAGCCTCCGAGATCGAGCAGTTTCTGGCGGCGCTCAAATCCCACGCATCCAGACACGGGATGAAGATCGTCTTCCCCGGGAATTTTCTCTGCAACAACACCGTGAGCCCGTCCTCCATGATCCTGGTAGGCAGATTCGGTCTCCTGGTGATCCGCTGCTACGGCTTCGGCGGCCACATCTACACAGAGCAGAACGGGAAACGCTTCATGCAGAATATGAACGAAACCATCAAGGAGATCACCAATCCCATCCGCTCCATGGAGCAGGAAGAGGATCTGGCAAGGCTCCTCCTGTGCCAGACCCTCTGGAAACATCTCCCCGTTTTCAGCGCCTCCGTATTCACCCGGCCGAATGTCATCCTGGATGCCCCGGAAAATTCCCGCGTCTTTGACCGCAGCCACTTCATGTACTGGCTCGCAAGCGATCCCCGTTTCCAGTCCGACGCCGGAACCCCCATCGAGGAAGTCTCCTCCTTCCTGGTAGAAGCCGTCAGAAAAGGACGCGAGACCTCCACCTAGGCCTCGCGTCCTTTCCCCCTGCCTCCCCCATCAGGCCTTCACGCACCCAAACAGCAGCGGCATCGTCTGTCTGGTATAGTCTCCCAGATCATAGTCCCCATTGCTGATGCAGTAATCATAGATGATCGCCCGCTCGCAGAGCGTATACAGCCTGGCGATCTCAAAATACGTCATATCGTTGCGGATCTGTCCCCTGCGCTGTCCTTCCTCCACGAGAATATTGATCATCCGGTAATAATACCGGTTCTGATCCAGCAGATGCTTCGATCCCTTCGTCACCACCTGCGACGCGTAGAGGGAGGCCAGAAGCCCCACCGGCACCTCGTCCTGGATCATGTCGTGCACGCAGTAGCACAGATACAAAAGCTTGTCGTAGCTGTTCATCTCCGGATCCAGATTCGCCATCTCCTCCTCGTACTTCACGTCAAACAGTTCCGAGAGCGAGGACAAAAGCTCGTCCTTGCTGTTGAAATAATGATAAAAGCTCCCCTTTGAAGTGTTGGAGCCTGCGATAATTTCATCTATGGTAGTCTCCTCATACCCCTTTTCATTGAACAATTTCCAGGCCACTTTTACGATCTCGGCCTTCGTACTTCTCTTTCTGCCCATGATAATTTCCTTTCCCGCGCCGCATCGGCGCTGCACATTTCGTATTATATCATTTTTTCGGTTTTTAGTAAAGGAAATAGAACCAACGCCCCTTATTTCTTAGGCAAATTTTCACGATTTTTTTACGTTTTTCTATTGCATTTTATAGCATATCGTAGTATTATAGACTTAATACTAGACTGTAGTCTGTTTTGAAAGGAGGAGCCTGATGGAAACTCCATATGTATTTAACATCCAGAAGTTTTCCGTGCACGACGGCGACGGCATCCGCACGACCCTGTTTTTCAAAGGATGTCCCCTCGACTGCATGTGGTGTCACAACCCGGAGAGCCAGCGCTATCACAAGGAATTGATGTTCTTCCACGATAAATGCACGGTCTGCGGCGCCTGCGTGGCCCACTGCCCGAACGGAGCCAACTCCATTGTGGACGGGAAGGTCGTGATGGACCGGGAGAAATGCACCGCCTGCGGCGTCTGCACCGACTGGTGCTTAAACAACGCCCGCGAGGTTGCCGGAAAGGAATACACGATCAAGGAGCTGGTGAAGGAAGCCGAGAAAGACCGGATGTTCTACGAGGATTCCGGCGGCGGCATCACACTCTCCGGCGGCGAGGTCATGGTTCAGAACATGGATTACATCGAGGAGCTGTGTCGTATCCTTTATAACAAGGGCTATCGGGTGAACATCGACACCTGCGGCTACGCGCCCTACGAGAACTTCAAGCGGATTCTCCCCTACGTGGACACATTTCTCTACGACATCAAGGCGATGGATCCGGAGGTACATAAAAAGTTCATCGGCGTGGACAACGCGCTCATTCTGGAAAACCTAAAGAAATTAAGCGACGACGGCGCATCCATCAACGTCCGCATCCCCACCATCGGCGGGGTCAACGCGACAGAGGAGTTCATGAACGAGGTCGCCGATTACCTTAAAGATAACAACATCCGCGTAAAGCAGGTCAATCTGCTCCCCTACCACAACACGGGGATGCACAAGTACCGCAAGCTTGACCGGGCTTACGACGAGGAGGAACTTCTGACAGTTCCAGGCAAGGACCGCATGGAACTGTTCAAGAATATATTTGTAAACAAAGGGTTCAGCAACACAAAAATAGGAGGTTAAGAACATGGCAAACGAAACAAATGTATCTTGCTGCTGCGGCGGAAACGTCTACGAGAAAGATTTTTCCGGTAAGCAGGAGCGCGGAATGAACGAGAGAATCCGCAAGCTTCGCAAAGAAAGCACCACAACCCAGCCCCATATCTACATGGAGCGTGCGGTTCTGGAGACAGAGGCGTACAAGATGTACGAGGGCACCGTATCCGTTCCGGAGCTCCGCGCCCTGGTACTCAAGCATTTCTTCTCCAACAAGAAGATCAGCATCGGCGAGAACGAGCTTATCGTGGGCGAGAAGGGCGACGGCCCGCAGTCCGCTCCCACATTCCCGGAGCTGTGCTGCCATACGCTGGAAGACATGCACACCATGAACGACAGAAAGATCGTTAACTTTTCTGTTTCCCCGGAGGATTTAAAGATCCAGGAAGAGATGATCATTCCCTTCTGGGAGAACCGCTCCACCCGTCATAAAATCCTTAACAGCATGACCGAGGAGTGGAAAGAGGCCTACGCTGCCGGTATTTTCACCGAGTTCATGGAGCAGCGCGGACCGGGCCATACCGTTGGATCCGAGAACATTTTCAAGAAAGGTTACCTGGATTACCAGAACGACATCAAGGAGTCCATCGCCAACCTGGACTACATGCATGACCCGAAGGCCATGGATAAGAAGAACCAGTTAAACGCCATGAGCATCTGCTGCGACGCCATCATGATCTTAGGCAAGCGCTACGCAGACCTGGCAAGACAGATGGCTGCCGAGTGCACCGACGAGAAGAGAAAAGCTGAGCTTCTTCAGATCGCTGCCAACTGTGACGTGGTTCCGGCTCACAAGCCGCAGACCTACTACCAGGCCATCCAGCACTACTGGTTCACACACCTGGCAGTTACCACCGAGTTAAACCCGTGGGATGCCTATTCACCGGGACATTTTGACCAGCACCTTGGCCCCTACTACGAGAAGGACGTGGAGGACGGTATCTTAACCAGAGACCAGGCCTTAGAGCTCATGGAGTGCCTGTGGGTGAAATTCAACAACCAGCCGGCTCCGCCGAAGGTAGGCATCACCTTAAAGGAGAGCTCCACCTACACCGATTTCTGCAACATCAACACCGGCGGTATCAAGCCCAACGGTGAGGACGGCGTGAATGAGGTTTCCTACATCATCCTTGACTGCATGGACGAGATGAGACTGGTACAGCCCAACTCCAACGTGCAGATCAGCCGCAAGAACCCGCAGAAGTTCTTAAAGAGAGCCTGCGAGATTGCCCGCGAGGGATGGGGCCAGCCCTGCTTCTACAACACCGAGGCAATCATCCAGGAGCTTATGAACGCAGGAAAGACGCTTGAGGACGCACGTAAGGGCGGTTCCTCCGGCTGCGTGGAGACCGGCGCATTCGGAAATGAGGCTTACATTTTACAGGGTTACTTCAACCTTCCGAAGATCTTCGAGCTTACGCTCTTCAACGGCGTTGACCAGATGACCGGCAAGCAGCTTGGCCTTCAGACCGGCGACGCGAGAGATTTCAAGACCTTCGACGAGTTATGGGATGCTTACACCAAGCAGATCAACTACTTCCTTGACATCAAGGTAAGAGGCTCCAACATGATCGAGCAGATCTTCGCGGAGTATATGCCCGTTCCGTTCCTGTCCATCCTTACCAACGACTGTATCGCAACCGGCAAGGACTACAATGCAGGCGGCGCACGCTACAACACCAGCGTAATCCAGGGCGTAGGTACCGGTACCATTTCCGACTGCCTGGCCGCTGTGAAGTACAACGTATTCGACAACAAGAAGTTCACCATGGATGAGCTCTTAGAGGCTCTGAAAGCCAACTTCGTAGGCTACGAGGCCATTCACAACCTGGTTGCCAACAAGACTCCGAAGTACGGCAACGACGACGACTATGCGGACGATCTGATGAAGATGGTATTCAACTACTTCGTGGACAATGTATCCGCCCGTCCGAACATGAGAGGCGGCACCTACCGCGTAGATATGCTTCCGACCACCTGCCACGTATACTTCGGCGACGTGATGATCGCAAGCCCCAACGGACGTCTGGCTCACAAGCCGGTTTCCGAGGGTATCTCCCCGGAGAAGGGCGCTGATACCTGCGGGCCGACCGCCGTTATCAAGTCCTGTGCGAAGATGGATCACTTAAAGACCGGCGGCACGCTTCTCAACCAGAAGTTCACCCCGGACGTATTAGAGGGTGAGGAAGGCCTCGACAACCTGGCTAACTACATCCGCTCCTACTTCAACATGGACGGCCATCACGTACAGTTCAACGTTGTGAACCGCCAGCTTCTTCTGGACGCTCAGAAGAATCCGGAGGAGTACAAGGACTTAATCGTCCGCGTAGCCGGATACAGCGATCACTTCAGAAATCTGGATAAGCCGCTTCAGGATGAGATTATTGAGAGAACGGAGCAGCATTTCTAAAGCTTAGAACGTCTAAAATAAGTCCGGGATTCCAATTTACGGAATCCCGGACTTTTACTGTCCTTTTATTTTCCAGACGGCAATCCTGTTTCTATGTAGGCATCTGCCTCTCCCCTCTGCACATCACCGCCGCCAGCCCCACAGCAGCCACGCCGGACAGCGCCTTGCAGATCATATACGCATTCACCATGCCGCCCGGCACAAGGCTGGCCACGAAGGCCATCTGTCCGCCTACCACGTAGGCTCCGCAGACAGAGAAGGCCGCGTTGAGAATCTGTCCTCTCCGGTCCATCCGGGAGTAGAGCGGCAGCATGGCCAGGCTCTGCGTACAGCTTAAGATCAGTCCCATGACCGCTTCCTGGTTGATTCCCAGGAAATCCCCCAGGCGTCCGATGTGCCCGCCGAATTTCTCCAGCGCCAGATGGGATAAAACCATGCCTCCGCAGGCCACCACGACCATGCGGATGACCAGATAGAGCATCTCCCCTACCAGGGAACTGTCCACCACCGCACACTGCGGCACAAACACACCGAGCATCACCAGCCCAAACAGGAGATAGCTGGCAATGCGGATGATATTTCCAATGACAATCAGTATCTTCGTGGTGAGTCCCGGTATCAGCACGAACGCCAGCACCAGCGCCACACACAGGGCAAGCACGGGAATCATGTTGACCAAAAGTCTTGCGGGAGCAATCCCCAGCAGGAAGCCGCCCGCGAAAAGCCCCACCGGCAGTGTGATCAGTCCGGCCACGAAGCCGCGCATCAGCCCCGGAACCTCATTCCACTGCACAAAGGCCAGAAACACCGGCAGCTGGTAGCAGACGGTCATCCCCAGGCCGCCGGACACCATGGCTCCGGTAAACACCGCCATCGGGAGATCGGCGGCCAGCTTTATGGTCATGGGCAGTGCGCCCATATCCGGGGCCAGCAGGCATCCAATCACCAGCGCCGGGTCAAACGGCATCCCCTGGCTGGCAAGAGCGATGGACTCCGCGTGATTCTGCACATAGGAGACACCCACGCAGTAGAAGCCGACCGTGGACAGCGCCAGGCCGCCGGCGGTTTCCATCCCCTGATCAAATTCCTTCTCCAGCCCCAGCCTGCCTCCGATCATCTTGTCAAACAGTCCCAGGGCTGCAAATCCCAGCATAATCGCCACAAAAATATTCATACCTCTCCCTCCCCATATATCCATTCTACCGTGTTGCGGGGAAATGTCAATTCTCTTATCCAAAATGCCGCCGATAAATTATCACTCAGAGCGACGTGCGCCGCAAGGCACTAAAAAAGTGTGCGCCAGGCGCACACTTGCGCCGGAGCGCGGCTGCGAAAGCAGCCATATTCCTCTGCGCGTAGTGCGCATCCTCGCGGAGCGTTTTGTTTAATAGGGAACGCAGTTTCCTATTAAATAAAAAAGACGCCGGCGCACTCCCGTGCGCCAGCGTCCTCCACGCCGTCATATATAATTACTGATTACTGATTCTTAGCAGCGTTTGCAGCTTTGATCTTCTCGGTGAGAAGCGGAACGATCTTGTTCAGATCGCCTACTACACCGTAGTCAGCTACATCGAAGATCGGAGCGGACTCATCTTTGTTGATTGCAACGATGATGTCGGACTCCTCCATACCTGCCAGGTGCTGGATCGCACCGGAGATACCGATTGCGAAGTAAACGTTGGGACGAACGGTCTTACCGGTCTGTCCAACCTGGAGATCCTTCGGCTTCCAGCCTGCGTCAACAACGGCACGGGAGCAGCTTACGGTTCCGCCAATGGCCTCCGCCAGCTCCTCCAGAATCTTGAAGTTCTCCGGGCCGCCCATTCCACGTCCGCCGGATACAAGGATCTTAGCGTCCATGATATCTACGGTGTCGGTAACAGCCTTAACGATGTCGAGAATCTCAACATACTTGTCGTTGGGAGTAAATCCAGGATTGAACTCCTCGACAACAGCCTTTCTTCCAGCCTCTCTCGGAAGCTTCTGCATAACGCCGGGACGAACGGTTGCCATCTGCGGACGGAACTCCGGGCAAGCGATGGTAGCGATGGTGTTGCCGCCGAATGCGGGACGGGTCATGAGCAGCTGATTGTGCTTCTGCTCTCTGCCCGGCATCGGGTTTAACGGGAAATCGCCGATATCCAGCTGTGTGCAGTCAGCAGTCAGACCGGTATGGATTCTCGCGCAGACGCGGGGACCAAGGTCACGTCCGATGGCGGTCGCACCGATTAAGAAGATCTCGGGTTTGTACTTCTCAACAACAGATGCAAGCGCATGGGTGTACGGCTCGGTTCTGTACTCCTTTAACTCCGGATCGTCAACGACGATTACTCTGTCAGCGCCGTACTCTGCAAGCTGGTCTGCAAGCTCCTTCACGCCGGAACCTACTAAAACAGCCGTAACTTCAGTGTTTAAATCTTTTGCTAAATCTTTACCTTTGCCAATCAGCTCGAAAGCGATGCCGCTAATCTTGTTATCTACCTGCTGTGCAAAGACAAATACACCTTTATATTCTGCTAAATTCATTCTTTCCACCACACTTTTCTATTATTTTAAATTAAAGAACATGTTTTGCAAGAAGCTTCTCTACGATGTAGTCTGCAGAACCGGCCGGGTCCAGGGTAACCTTCTCGCCGGCGCCCTTTCTAACCTTATCGGAAGCCTTGGCGATCTGGGTCGGGGATCCCTTCATACCCAGGTTGCTGTCTAATACATCTACCAGGTTTGCTCTGCCCCATACGGTGATATCCTTCTTGTACGCGTCAAAGATTCCGCCCGGAGTCATGTAACGCGGCTCATTTAATTCAGAAAGTGCTGTGATTAAGCACGGCATTTTCGCCTTAAGAACATGGTATCTGTCCTCGTACTGACGCTCTACGATCACGCTGTCGCCCTCGATCTTGATGTTCTGGGCGTAGCTGATAACCGGAAGGCCAAGGTGCTCGGAGATCTGCGGACCAACCTGTGCGGTATCTCCATCGATCGCCTGACGGCCAGTGATGATCAGATCGTACTCTAAGTTGCGGATGGCGCCAGCCAGGGTCTGAGAAGTAGCCCAGGTATCTGCGCCGCCCAGCACTCTGTCAGTTACAAGGATACCATTGTCGGCGCCCATGGCCATAGCCTCACGGAGAACCTCCTCAGCCTTCGGAAGGCCCATGGTAACTACGGTAACCTCTGCACCGTACTGATCCTTTAAGCGAAGAGCAGCTTCCAGACCAGCCTTGTCATCAGGGTTCATAATTGCAAGCATTGCACCTCTATCCAGGGTACCGTCGGGATTGAACTTAACTCCGCCCTTGGTATCCGGAACCTGTTTTACACAAACAACGATTTTCACTGTATTGTCACTCCTTATTTTTTAATTTGCTTCGTCTCGTTCTGGTCTTATTACTTTAATAAGTCAGCGGAGATAACCATTCTCTGAACTTCGGATGTTCCCTCGTAGATCTCTGTGATCTTCGCGTCGCGCATCATGCGCTCAACATCGTACTCTCTGGTGTAGCCGTAACCGCCGTGAAGCTGAACAGCCTTGGTGGTAACTTCCATAGCGGTCTCAGCAGCGTACAGCTTAGCCATGGCAGCCTCTACAGAGTAGTTCTTCTGGGTAGCCTTCGCCATAGCGGCTCTGTAAACCAGAAGCTGTGCAGCTTTTACCTTGGTGGCCATATCTGCCAGCTGGAACTGGGTGTTCTGGAACTGTCCCAGAGTTCTGCCGAACTGTTTTCTCTCCTTAACGTAAGCGACGGTTCTCTCAAGAGCGCCCTCTGCAAGGCCAAGTGCCTGTGCAGCGATACCGATACGGCCGCCGTCTAAGGTGTGCATGGCGATGTGGAAGCCCTCGCCCTGCTTGCCTAACAGGTTCTCCTTCGGGATACGGCAGTCTGTGAAAATCAGCTCGTAGGTGGCGGATCCGCGGATACCCATCTTCTTCTCTTTGGTACCGAAGGAGAATCCCGGAGTGCCCTTCTCAACGATAAATGCGGAAATTTCTTTTCTGGTCTTGCCTCTCTTCTCAACGGTGCCGGTAACGGCGATGATCACGTAGGTGTCAGCCTCTTTACCGTTGGTGATGAAGATCTTGGAACCGTTTAATACCCACTCGTCGCCGTCTAAGACAGCCTTGGTCTGCTGACCCTGGGCATCTGTACCTGCGCCCGGCTCGGTAAGGCCGAATGCGCCTAACTTCTCGCCCTTGGCAAGCGGAACTAAGTATTTCTGCTTCTGCTCCTCGGTACCGTAGGTCTGGATCGGGTCGCAGCACAGAGAGGTGTGTGCGGAAACGATAACGCCTGTGGTGCCGCAAACCTTGGAAAGCTCCTCCACGCACATTGCATATGTAAGCGGGTCACAGCCCTGTCCGCCGTACTCCTTCGGAATCGGAATACCCATGAAACCGAGAGCCTGCATCTTCTTAACAGTGTCTGTCGGGAAGTGCTCGGTCTCGTCAACTTCCTGCGCTAAAGGCTTAACCTCTTTCTCGGCGAAGTCACGGAACAGTGCTCTCGCCATCTCATGCTCTTTACTTAATGTAAAATCCATGTCAATTCCTCCATTTTTTAATATATCACGCTAAACGGTTACCTACCCGTAACCCGTTGCGATTCTAAAATAATTATGAGTAGTCGTAGATGCCCTTGCCGGTCTTAACACCAAGACGGCCGCCGCGAACCAGCTTTCTCAACATCTGATGCGGACGGTACTTGGGATCGCCGCTCTCGCTCTGTAAAACCTCCATGATCGCCAGAACAACGTCCAGACCGATCAGGTCGCCCAGCGCCAGCGGGCCCATCGGATGATTTGCGCCCAGCTTCATCGCGGTGTCGATGTCCTCCGCGCTCGCCTCGCCCTCTGCGTAAATACCGATCGCCTCGTTGATCATCGGGATAAGGATTCTGTTTACAACGAATCCGGCAGCCTCGCGTACCTCAACCGGTGTCTTGCCGATCTCGGTGGCAATCGCTACTACGCGGTCCGCCACTTCCTTCGGAGTGTTCAGTCCTGCAATGATCTCAACCAGCTTCATAACGGGAGCCGGGTTGAAGAAGTGCATACCTACAACGTGATGCTCCAGGCCTGCAGCAATCTGGGTGATGGAAAGGGAGGAGGTGTTGGTGGTGAAGATACACTCCGGTTTGCAGATCTTGTCCAGCTCCTTGAAGGTCTGTCTCTTGATATCCACGTTCTCCACAGCCGCCTCTACGATCAGATCGCAGTCGCTGCAGATCTCCTTTGTGCCGGTCTTGATCTTTGCAATGATCTTGTCGGCGTCCTCTTTCGCCATCTTGCCCTTGGCCACTCTCTTCTCAAGAGTCTTGGTAATTCTCAGTTTTCCGTTTGCTGCGAACTCCTCGTTGATGTCGCATAAACGAACCTCATAACCGTCTACCTGTGCAAATGCCTGTGCGATACCGGAACCCATGGTTCCTGCTCCAATTATTCCTACTATCATTTTTATTTCTCCTCAATATATTTTTCCTGATGATTATAACAGAAAACTATCTGTTGTGGAATGCTTCCACTTTCCTCTTTTCCACGAACGCCTTCATGGCTTCCTGCTGATCCTCGGTCTCGAAGCATGCGCCAAACAGCTTCTCCTCGATGACAATCGCGTTGTCCATATCAGTATCCAGTCCGTCGTTCATGGCCTTTTTGCAGTTTCTCACTGCGATCGGTGCGTTGCCTGCGATGATGCCGGCCAGCTTCATGGCCGCTCCCATCAGCTCCGCCTGCGGGTAAACCGCGTTCACAAGACCGATGCGGTACGCTTCCTCCGCCTTGATGTTGCGGGCTCCGTATACCATCTCCTTGGCCTTGCCGACTCCGACAATGCGGGCCAGTCTCTGGGTTCCGCCGAAGCCCGGCGTGATTCCCAGGCCTGCCTCCGGCTGTCCGAAGACAGCGTTGTCGGAGCAGATGCGGATGTCACAGCTCATGGCCAGCTCGTTGCCGCCGCCCAGAGCGAAGCCGTTGACCGCCGCAATCACCGGGATCGGGAAGGTCTCGATCATGCGGAAAATGTCGTTGCCGAACTTTCCGAACGCCTCGCCCTCCTCCTTTGTCATCTGGCTCATGGCAGCGATGTCGGCGCCGGCCACAAAGGACTTCTCGCCGGCTCCCGTGAGCACGATGACTCTCGTCGTTTCCAAATCTACGGCCTCAAAGGCGTCTTTAAGATCCTTAAGCACGTCCGGATTCAGCGCGTTTAACGCCTTCGGACGGTTCACTGTCATGACGCCGATGTAGCCTTCCTGGTTATACTCTACAAATCCCATTGGCTCATCTCCCCGGAATCTTCCAGATTAGTCTCTCTTAACGATAGCTGCACAGCCCATGCCGCCGCCGATGCAGAGAGTAGCCAGACCAGTCTTGGCGTCCTTCTCCTGCATCTCGTGAAGCAGGGTTACAAGGATACGGCAGCCGGATGCTCCAACCGGATGTCCCAGTGCGATCGCGCCGCCCTTCGGATTTAACTTGGAAAGGTCGAAGCCTAAGTCCTTGCCTACCGCAACAGACTGAGCCGCAAACGCCTCGTTGGCCTCGATGATGTCGAAATCGCTGATCTGCATGCCGGTCTTAGCCAGTACCTTTTTGGTAGCAGCCACAGGACCGATGCCCATGATCGCCGGCTCAACGCCGCCCAGAGCACCTGCCACCCAGGTAGCCATGGGGGTAACGCCTAACTCTTTGGCCTTCTCCTCGCTCATAACCACGATAGCGGCTGCGCCGTCGTTGATGGAGGATGCGTTTCCTGCGGTTACCATGCCGTCCTTCTTGAATGCCGGGCGGAGCTTGCTGATGCTCTCAGCGGTGGTGCCGGGACGCGGACCCTCATCCGTATCGAAAATTACAGTCTCTTTTTTCTTCTTAACTTCTACGGGAACGATCTCGTTCTTGAAAGCGCCTGCCTCGATGGCTGCAACTGCCTTCTGCTGGCTGGCTGCTGCGAACTGGTCAAGCTCCTCTCTGGTGAGACCCCACTGCTCGCAGATGTTCTCTGCGGTGATACCCATGTGGTAGTCGTTGAATGCATCCCACAGCGCGTCGTTGACCATGGTGTCGATCATCGGAGCGTTGCCCATGCGGTAACCGTAACGGGCATTCTTAAGCGCGTAGGGAGCCATGGACATGTTCTCCGTACCGCCTGCAACAACGATATCTGCATCGCCTGCTAAAATCATCTCAGCTGCTGCGTTCACGCAGTGCAGACCGGAACCGCACACTACGTTTAAGGTGACAGCCGGTACTTCCACCGGAAGACCTGCCTTGATGGATGCCTGGCGGGCAACGTTCTGTCCTAAACCGGCCTGGATTACGCATCCCATGTAAACGTGGTCAACCTGCTCCGGAGCAATACCAGCTCTTTTTACAGCTTCTTTAATTACAATCGCACCTAAATCGGCAGCCGGTACTGTGCTGAGAGATCCTCCCATGGAACCGATGGCGGTCCTGCAGGCTCCAGCCAAAACAATCTTCTTTGCCATAAACTACTTCCTCCTTGAAAACTACATTTTCTATGCAATTTAGCATAAACCATAGTACTTATATGATAACACTCTTGTAAATAGTTGTCAAATAATTAACTATTAAAATTTCTGTATTTTTTTGAATAAAATAGTAGGCTGTTGACCTTCGAAGCCTATAATGCTAAACTGATAGCATAAAATATAGAAGGTAAAGGTGAACGATATGGATTTCAGAAAAATGTATGAAGAAAAACTCGTTTCTGCCGAGCAGGCGGCGGCCGTCGTCAAGAGCGGGGACTGGGTGGATTACGGCTGGACCACCGGCACTCCGGTGGCGGTTGACGCCGCGCTGGCGAAGAGACTGCCGGAGCTTCACGACGTGAATTTCCGCGGCGGCATCCTTCTCTGGGTTCCGGAGATTTTCAAGATCGAGAACCCGGCGGAGCACATGACCTGGAACTCCTGGCACATGGGCGGAATCGAGAGAAAGGCCATCGCGCAGGGCTTCGCGTTCTACGGCCCCATGCGCTACTCTGAGCTCCCCAGATTCTACCGCGATTTCTCCGACGCAAACCGCAACGACGTCGCGATCATCCAGGTGGCTCCCATGGACGAGCACGGATATTTTAACTTCGGCCCCAACGCCTCCCATCTGGCTGCTGTCTGCGAGACCTCCCGGACGGTCATCGTGGAGGTGAACACGAACATGCCCGTCTGCCTGGGCGGCTTCGAGGAGGGCATCCACATTTCGCAGGTGGATATGGTCGTCGAGGGCAGCAATCCCCCCATCGCGGAGATGGGCGGCGGCGCGGCTCCCACCGAGGTGGATGAGACCGTCGCCAAACTCATCGTGGAGGAGATCCCCAACGGCGCCTGCTTACAGTTAGGCATCGGCGGCATGCCCAACGCGGTCGGCTCCCTGATCGCAAAATCCGACTTAAAGGATCTGGGCGTACATACGGAGATGTATGTGGACGCGTTCGTGGATATCGCCGAGGCAGGCAAGATCACCGGCGCGCACAAGGCCATCGACAAGGGCCGCCAGGTGTACGGCTTCGGCGCAGGCACGAAAAAGCTCTACGACTATCTGAACAATAACCCGGCCTGCATGAGCGCTCCTGTAAGCTACACCAACGACGTGCGGGTTGTGGCACAGCTGGACAACTTTATGTCCATCAACAACGCGGTGGATATCGACCTCTTCGGACAGGTCAGCTCCGAGTCCTCCGGCATCAAGCACATCAGCGGCGCCGGCGGACAGCTGGATTTCGTGATGGGCGCTTACCTCTCCAAAGGCGGCAAGAGCTTTATCTGCTGCTCTTCCACCTTTAAGACGAAGGACGGCGAGTTAAAGTCCAGGATTCTCCCGACCCTGCATCCCGGCTCCATCGTGACCGACTCCCGCGCCAACACTCATTTTCTTGTCACCGAGTACGGCAAGGTCAACTTAAAGGGTCTGAACACCTGGCAGAGGGCCGAGGCCATCATCTCCATCGCTCACCCGCAGTTCAGGGATGAGTTAATCAAAGAGGCGGAGAAGATGAAAATCTGGAGACGCAGCAACAACCGGTAAACTGCCGGAATTACAGTTTTTACAGCTGACAGTCAAAATGCCGCTGGATCATCTCTCGTGATCCAGCGGCATTTCTCATATCGCGCTTCTGATTTGAATGTTCGCTTTTTAATTCCTGTTCTCTTTCTTACATGGCCAGCAGCTCGTCCGCCAGCTCTTCCAGCTCCTTCACCGTGTCCGCCTTCATGGCCGAACGGATGGAAACGGTCTTTTCGCAGACCTCGATCTCCTTCATGCCCTCGAAGATACCGCGCATCAGCTTCACTGCCATGGGAGCCCAGCTTCCGTTCTCCACCAGCGCCACCTTGCGCTTCTGGTAGGCCTTGGACTTAAGGTGATGCAGAAATTCCTCCATGCAGGGGAACAGGCCGCCGTCGTAGGTGGCACACAGCGTCACCATCTTATCGTAGCGGAACGCGTCCTCCACCGCCTCGGCGATGTCGCACCGGGCCAGATCGGTTAAAACCACCTTCTTCGCGCCCTTCGCCTCCAGAATCTCCGCCAGCTTCGCAGCCGCCTTCGCGGTGTTGCCGTGAATGGATGCGCAGGCCACAAGCACGCCCTCGTCCTCGGGGCGGTAGCTGGACCAGGTGTCGTATTTCTCAATGTAGTAACCCAGATTTTCCTTTAAAATGGGGCCGTGCAGCGGGCAGATGATCTGGATGTCCAGGGCCGCCGCCTTCTTAAGGAGTGCCTGCACCTGGGCGCCGTATTTGCCCACGATATTGAAATAGTAGCGTCTCGCCTCGCAGGCCCAGTCCTCCTCGGTGTCCAGCGCGCCAAACTTTCCGAAGCCGTCGGCGGAGAAGAAAACCTTCTCGGAGGATTCATAGGTCACCATAACCTCCGGCCAGTGCACCATGGGCGCCATGTAGAAAGCCAGCGTGTGGCTGCCCAAGGAGAGGCTGTCGCCCTCCTTCACGGTCATGGAACGGCCGGTCAGATCTATGTCAAAAAACTGGGAGATCATGCTGAATGTCTTTGCATTTCCCACCACCTGCATGCCAGGAAACTTCTCCGCAAGGGCCTGGATATTGGACGCGTGATCCGGCTCCATGTGGGATACGACCAGATAGTCCACGTCCCTGCCGCCCAGGGCACTGTCCAGATTCGCCAGCCACTCGTCCGTCTTTCTGGCGTCCACGGTGTCCATCACGGCCACTTTCTCGTCCAAAATGACATAGGAATTATAAGAGATGCCGTTGGGAACCACGTACTGGCTCTCGAACAGGTCGATCGTCTTGTCGTCTGCGCCTATATACAGAATGGAATCTGTAACCTTTGTGTCGTTCATTGTTTACCTCCATCAGGATATAATATCAATTTCCGCTATCATTATACACATTGGCCGCAGAACTTTCCAGATGTTTTTATGAAAACTTTTGGTATTTGGACGTTTTTCAGGTCTGGCGCCCCCCCTGCTCTGCCTTAAGTCCGTACACCACACGGGCGGTCACCGTCACCAGCACCACCGCGGATCCGGCGAGGCTGAGTGCGCCGGGGGCCTCCCCCAGCAGCAGAAACACCCACACCGGATTCAGTATGGGATCGATGATGGGAAGGAGAACGGTCTCCAGCGCGGACAGGCCGGTGCTGGCCTTCGCGTACAGCGTGTAGGTCACCGCCATCAGAACGCCGGCCAGCAGGAGGAAACCGAGGCTTAAGACATCCGGCAGGCCCTCGCGCACCATGAAAGGCAGTCCAATGAACGCCGAGAAGGCGTTTCCCAGATACATGGAGAGGGCCGGATTTCCGTCCTTCTGCAGGCGCAGGAAGATGGAAATGCCCGCGAAGGAGATGCCGTTAAAAACTGCCACCAGATTTCCCACGGCGCTGCCGCCGCCGGAACTGTCCAGAAAAAACAGCAGCATCCCGCCGAACACCGCACACACGCTGGCGATGTCCGCCCGCGTGATCCGCTCCCTTAAAAATACCCAGGAGAGCAGGGCCACATAGATGGGCGCCGTGTACTGCATCATGATGGCCATGGCCGAGGTGGTCAGCTTGGTGGAGGTGATGAAGCAGTAATTGAAGGCGGCGTAGCACAGGGCGCCGCCCATCACGTACCGGTTGATCTCCATCCGCCGCCCCAGAAACAGGGGCGACAGAAGGAGCACCGCGATGAGGCTGCGTCCTCCGGCGATGGCGTAGGCGGACCAGTGGATCATCTTCACGTTGAAGCCGGCCAGGCTCCACAGAAACGCCACAAAGCAGGTGAGGGCAATCGCTTTCTTATGGCTCATGGCGTCACGCCTTCGTGCGGGACAGACTGTAGATGTCGGGTCTCCGGTTCTCCAGCGTGAAAATCTGCTTACGGACCTTCTCGATGTAGTCCAGATCGATCTCGGCGGTGATGACCTGCGGGTAGTTGGAGGCCCTGGCGATCACATTTCCCCATGGATCCACCACCAGGGAGTTGGCGTAGGCCTGGAATTTTGGCTTCACGCCGCACTGGGCGGGCGCGATCACGTAGCAGCCGTTCTCGATGGCTCTGGTGCGGAGAATCGTCTCCCAGTGATCCTTTCCGGTGGGCATGGTGAAGTCCGCAGGCACCATCAGAATCTGCGCGCCCTCCAGCGCCATGATGCGGTAAAGCTCCGCGAATCGCATGTCGTAGCAGATGGAAAGTCCCAGGCAGCCCACCTCGCCGGTGTCCACGGTGACGATCTCATTGCCGGGGCAGATCCGGTCAGACTCGCGGTTCACCGGGCCGTCGGGGATGACCACGTCGAAGGGATGGATCTTGTGGTATTTGGCGGCCAGCGTCCCGTCCGGGCGGATGACCATGGTGGCGTTGTAGGGGCGGGCATCGTCGGGGTTTTTCTCGTAGATGCTTCCACAGTGGAGCCAGACGTTATATTTCTTTGCAAGCCCCGCCATCAGCTCAAAGGTTTTCCCGCCGGGGATCTCCTCCGCGTGTCCGGCGTTGTCCAGGCCCACGTAGTTCATGCTCTCGGGCATGGTGATGAGCTTCGCGCCGCGGCCCGCAGCCTCCTCCACGAAAGCGGTCACGGTGTCCAGATTTTTCTGCACGTCGTCCTGCGAGTCAAGCTGCAGGACTGCAACTGTAAATTTGTTCATAGCTATATACCTCCCGTTTCTGTTGAAAATCTTTTATGCTTTTTTCCGTCCGAAAATCAGCTCTCCTCCAATTAAGAAGAACAGAAGCAGCACCACCGTCACGATTGTAGTGATGGTCGGGGCGGTGAAAATCATCAGCGAGCCGACGACCATGTAGGGAATCTGCCATGCATACCCCAGCGTGCTGGACGTGGAGATGCAGGTGGACGCCGTGGTCTCATTGTCCGGATCCATGACCTTTACAAGCATCAGCCCTGTGGCCAGCACGCCGCAGGCCATGCCGAAGAGGCCCACGCCGGTCTCAAAGGGATTGCTGTGGAGCCAGCGTTTTCCCAGATAGAAGCAGACGAACAGGTTGACGAGCACCATCGCAAAGGAAATCAGCACCAGCGGCAGTGCGTAGTTGATGAAAATCTGCCGGGAGGTGGTGGCGATGGCCGCGGTGATCATGTACTCCAGTGCGGTTCCGGTGATGCGGCTCATGAGCTTGCGGTCGATGCGCTCCTTGAAGGCCGTGCGGTTGATGATGAAACCGACAATCATGCTGGAAATCAGCACCGCTCCCACCAGCGGGAAGTTGCTCATGATGGGATGAATCTGCATCAGCAGGGCGCGGACCACGACGCCGATGACCACCACCAGGCCCACGATGGCCAGCTGGAAGGCCAGCGGATCTAAGGAGGATACGTTGGTCACGCCGTTTCCCACGGACACGCGGTTTTCCGGGCGGATGTAGCCGGTGCGCTCGCCCTCATCCATGGTCTCAAAGGACATTTTCACATGGGTCAGCCCGCGCTTTGCTCCGTAGTTTATGATGATCATGCCCAGGATGACGCCGCAGAGGATACCGATGGTGGCGAAGGTGACTCCGACGCCCACGGCGTCATCCCAGAGGCCCGCGTCCTGGATGATATTTCCCACCGTAGTGGCGTTTCCGTGGCCGGCGTAGAAGCCCCAGACGCCCATGTATCCAAACTGGTAGGGGATGGCGGTAAACAGTCCGAACAGCGCCGCAATTCCCAGGCCCACGGCCATCTGGCCCTGATGGGCCACGCCGGCCAGAAAGGTGGTGGCCATGCCGTCGCGCCCCACCTGATTCAGCTCCAGCCCCAGGAACATGGTGGCGCACACCACGATGACCAGCACGCCGGACCACTGCCCGATACCGCTGGAAAACGGGATGGAGACCGGCGTGACGGCCCCCAGCCAGTCCTTGCTTAGGAACATACCGATGGTTCCGGCGATCAGCGACGTGGGGATGAAGTAGCGCTGCAGCAGCTTTATGTGTTTCCTCAGCTCAAAGCCTATGAGTATCAATACGCTCAGATACGCAAAATCTTTTAGTACGTCATTCAGTGTCATCAAAGATCACTCTCCCTTCTTACACTTTCGTTACCCTCAGTTTATCTCCCCTATTTCTGATCGTAATAGGGGGTGTACTTCTCCACCAGGGAGAACTGTCCCATCATGCGATGGATGCGCGTGGGCGGATCCGTCATCTTGTCGCGGACGCCCAGCGTGGAGCCCTGGTCGGCCAGCGCCGTGAGCACATCGATCATGCCCTGGGAGGCGGCCAGCATGGAGGAGATGGGGAACAGGCCGATGGAGAAGTTAAGCTCCTTCACCTGGTCGATGGGGACGTTGCCGCCCACATAGCCCTTCTCGTTTAAGTTGACCATCAGCGGGATTTTCGCCTCCGCTGACACCCTCTTAAGCTCTTCCATGGACTTGATGCCGTCCACGTAGGCGTAATCGGCCCCGCATTCTCCGGCCAGGTTGATGCGGCGGATAGACTCGTCGATGCCGTAATTGTAGAGGTTGGCGCAGGTGCGGTAGACGATGACGAAATCCTTGGAGACGCTGTCGCGTACCGCCTGGATCTTCGGGCCCATCAGCTCCCAGCCGATGATCTCGTCGCGGGCCGGGTGATTGGCCGGGAGCACCTTATCGTCGATCTGCAGGCCGGCCGCTCCCAGCTGCTCGTACATGGCGCCGGTGTTAGCCGCCTGGATGGCGTTTCCGAAACCGTCGTCGGCATCGGCCAGCAGGGGCACCTGGCAGGTGGAGACAATGTGCTGGATGGCGCATCCGAACTCCGCCAGGCTTAGAAAGCCGAAATCGGGGCGGCCCAGCACGCTGTAGGCCAGCGCGCCGCCGGACAGGAACAGGGCCGGGAAGCCCACCTCCTCGGCGATCTTGGCGGACAGGCAGTCATAGACGCCCGGAAGGGTTAAAAACTTGTTTTCGGACAGGATCTTTCTCAAATCCTGTGCATGGGTGTTGATCATGGAAATACCTCCTTGCTGTGTGTTATACTTTCGCTGTACGCCGCCCGGAAGGCGGCCTTTTTGCTGATTTGATTGTATAATATCTACAAAATATCTGTCGAATACCGTTTCTGATATGCAAATATTACAAAAAATGCATAGGTATTCTGGTTTTATCACTTTATTCCGCCTATTGATGTTTGTTATAATAAATGATAGTGAAAGAGAAGAATTTTTGTATATGCGTCCGTGAAAGGAGAGAGACGAGTGCTAGATCAGAGATATTTCAAATACATAAAGACTATCGCCCAGTGCCACAGCTTTTCCAAAGCCGCGCAGATTCTGTATATCTCGCAGCCTGCCTTAAGCCGCTTTGTGAAGAAGGTGGAGGACGAGCTGGGCGTCTCCCTCTTTGACAGAGACACCATCCCGCTGGGGCTGACCCCGGCGGGCGAGCGCTACCTGGAATATCTGGATCAGTTCCAGTCGCTGGAACAGGAAATGTACGCCGAATTTTCCGCCAATGCCACCGGCCAGCAGAACTGCCTAACCATCGCCACGCTTCCTCTGCTGGGAATCTACGTGCTGCCGAAGATTATTCCGGATTTCGCGGAGCTGTACCCGTCCATCGACCTGCATATCACGGAGTGCTCCAGCGGAGAGATTTTAAAGCAGCTGGACGATGAGAACGTGGATCTGGTGCTGACCAACTTAAAGCCTGCGCGGGAGGAGTTTGCCTTCAGGCAGCTTCTGCGCGACCCGCTCCTTCTGGCCGCCCCCTACGACGCCAGGATGCGCCGCCGGTTCCCCGGCTGCGCCGGAAACTTAAATTCCCCCATATCCATCGACTTGGGGGAGCTTGCGGACGAGACGCTCATCGTGCTGCGCGTGTGGCAGAATATGCGCATCGCTGCGGATGCCGCCTGCCAGCACTATGGCTTCACCCCCCGCCGGGTGATCGAGGCCCCCAGCCTGCCCACGGCGCTGAGCCTGGTATGCAGCGGGCAGGGGATTACGTTTATCTGCCCCTCCTACGTGCACTGCATACAGCCCCAGCAGCCGCTCATCTATTTTTCATTGGAGGAGGTGCAGGACATGACGGATATCCTGGCGGTTTACCGGAAGGATACGAGGAAACGGTGCGTTTCAGATTTCTGCCGGTGTGCGACAAAAAAGCTGGGAAGTGATCAACGATAAGACCCATTTGAACACAAAAACGGGCTGAATAATTTATCGATTTCAGCCCGTTTTTCATCTCGCATTCTTACGCCTGGATCTCGCGGATTAAGTTCACCATCTCGATGGCGCCCAGCGCGCAGTCGTAGCCCTTGTTGCCCGCCTTGGTGCCGGCGCGCTCGATGGCCTGCTCGATGTTCTCGGTGGTCAGCACGCCGAACATGACGGGGATGCCGGTCTCTAAGGAGACGGAGGCGATGCCCTTGGACACCTCATTGCACACGTAATCGTAGTGGGTGGTTGAACCGCGGATCACGGCGCCCAGGCAGATGACCGCGTCGTACTTTCCGCTTTTGGCCATCTGGGAGGCAATTAACGGAATCTCAAAGGCACCGGGAACCCAGGCCACGTGAATGTCCTCCTCCCTGACATCGTGGCGGATCAGCCCGTCCATGGCCCCGCCCAGCAGCTTGGCCGTGATAAATTCGTTGAAACGGGATGCCACAATTCCGATCTTTATTTCCTTTGATACCAGTTTTCCTTCAAATGTTTTCATTGTATTTTCCTCTTTCTTTTTTAATTTTTGATTTATGTAAACCGCGCTCTCCATATACAGAGGGAGTCATCAGTATTTCAGAATATGCCCCATACGTTTCTGCTTGGTTTTCAGATAAAACAGGTCGTAGGAGGTGGCGTCCATCTGGATCGGCACGCGCTCGGTGATCTCGATGCCGAACTCGGCCAGCTGATAGACCTTATCCGGGTTATTGGTCAGAAGGCGCATACTCTTTACGCCCAGCTCCCGCAGGATCTGCGCGCCGATGTAATACTCTCTCTGATCGCCGGCAAATCCCAACGCCAGGTTGGCGTCCAGCGTGTCCATGCCCTGCTCCTGCAGCTCGTAGGCCCGCAGTTTGTTGATAAGGCCGATGCCCCGGCCCTCCTGGCGCATGTAGAGCAGGATGCCGCGTCCTTCCTTCTCGATCTGCGTCATGGCCGCCGCCAGCTGCTGGCCGCAGTCGCAGCGCAGGGAGCCGAAAGTGTCGCCGGTCAGGCACTCGGAATGGACGCGGCACAGGACATCCCTGCCGTCGCCGATCTCCCCCTTCACCAGTGCCACGTGGTGCTCCCCGTTTAAACGGTTCACGAATCCGTAGGCCATGAAATCGCCGTATTTTGTGGGCATCTTCACGGCTGCCATGCGGTCCACCAGCTTCTCATGGCATTTGCGGTAGTTCTGCAGGTCTTTGATGGTGATAAATTTTATATTCCACTTCTGCGCCAGCTCCGCAAGCTCCGGCGTGCGCATCATGGTGCCGTCCTCCCGCATAATCTCGCAGCAGAGGCCGCACTCCTTTAAGCCGGCCAGGCGGCAGAGATCGACGGTGGCCTCGGTGTGGCCGTTTCGCTCCAGTACGCCGTTTTTCTTTGCCAGCAGCGGGAACATGTGCCCCGGACGGCGGAAATCCTCCGGCCTCGTATCGTCCGCCACGCAGGCCAGCGCCGTGACGGAACGCTCGGCGGCGGAAATCCCCGTGGACGTGGATACGTGATCGATGGAGACAGTGAACGCCGTCTCGTGATTGTCCGTATTCTGGCTCACCATCTGCGGGATCCGCAGCTTCTGCACGTACTCCTCCGACATGGGCATGCAGATCAGGCCCTTGCCGTGGGTCGCCATGAAGTTAATATTTTCGGTGGTGGCGAACTCTGCCGCACATATAAAATCGCCCTCATTTTCGCGGTCCGGGTCATCGGTAACCAGGATGATCCGGCCCTTTTTAAGCTCCTCCAGAGCCTCCTCCACTGTGTTGAACTGTATCATTTGCGCTTCCTCCTAAAAATCATATTGTGTCAGAAATTCCCGCGTGATCGTACTCTCCGCGCTCTTTTGGGCCTGCGCCCGGCGGTCTCCGGCCAGCAGCTTTTCCACGTATTTTCCGATGATATCCGTCTCCAGATTCACCGGGTCGCCCTCGCGCCGCTCTCTGAGGACCGTCTGCGCCACGGTGTGGGGGATCGCCGAGATGGAGAAGCCATTAATCCCCACCGACGCCACGGTCAGGCTGATTCCGTCCACCGTGACCGAGCCCTTTTCCACCACGTAGCGCAGGATCTCCGGGCCGGCCTGGATCGTATACCAGACCGCGGTGTCGTCGCGGCGGATGCGGGTGATCCGCCCCACGCCGTCCACGTGGCCCGCCACCATGTGGCCGCCGAAGCGCCCGTTGGCCGGCATGGCCCGCTCCAGATTTACATGGCTGCCGCAGGCCAGCCGGGACAGGGCGGAGCGGTTCAGCGTCTCGTGCATCACGTCCGCCGAAAAGCTGTCGGCAGACAGCTCCGTAACCGTCAGACAAATGCCGTTCACGGCAATGCTGTCGCCGACTTTCGTACCATTTAAGACCTCCTTCGCGCAGATCGTCAGCACGGCGGAATGTGTGCCCCGGCGGATCTGCTTCACGGTCCCCATCTCCTCAACAATCCCGGTAAACATGTCCGGTCACCTCGCTCTCTATCAGGAAATCTTCTCCCAGCCTGGTCAGAACGCTGTTTTTCAACCCAAACGCCGCGCCGGGATCGGGAACGCCCGTCCCTTCCACTGGAGTCCTGGCGTCCCGGCCGCCGAACAGCTTGGGCGCGATGTAGGCCTGCACCTTCTGCACGATACCCGCCTCAAGCGCCGACCAGTTGAGGGTGCCTCCGCCCTCCAGCAGAATGCTGTCGATGGACTCCTGGCCCAGAACCTCCATCAGCGCTTTGAGATCCACGTGCCCTTCCTTCTCCGGCACATGCAGAATGCGGCAGCCCGCCGCCTCGTAGGGGCGGTACCTGTCTCTGTCGGGACAGCAGGTGGCCAAGATCGTGGGAACCTCCGGCGCCGTGGCCACCACCTTCGCGGTCAGAGGCGTGCGGAGACCGGTGTCGCAGATGATGCGGACGGGATTTCTGCCGTCCTCCATGCGGCAGGTGAGCATCGGGTCGTCGGTCAGCACGGTTCCCACGCCCACCATGATCGCCGTGAGGCGGTTTCTCTGCCGCTGCACGTGCGCCCGCGCCTCCTCCCCGGTGACCCAGCGGGAGGCGCCGGTGTGGGCGGCGATCTTGCCGTCCATGGTCATGGCGTATTTCATGACCACGAAGGGGCGTTTCGTCTTTATGTAGTGGAAAAACACCTCGTTTAAGCGGCGGCACTCTTCCTCAAGAACGTGCTCCGTCACCTCGATGCCGGCCTCCTTAAGGATCCGGATTCCTTTGCCGGCCACCAGGGGATTGGGATCTCCGGAGCCGACCACCACCCGGCCGATGCCAGCCTCCCGCACAGCGTCCGTGCAGGGCGGCTGTCTCCCGTGATGACAGCAGGGCTCCAGCGTCACGTACATGGTGGCTCCCGCCGGGGATTCCGTGCAGGAGGCCAGGGCATTGCGCTCGGCGTGGGGTTCGCCGCAGGCCTCGTGCCAGCCCTGCCCGATGATGGCCCCGTCTTTCACGATCACCGCCCCCACCATGGGATTGGGCGATGTCCTTCCGGCGCCGCGCTCCGCCAGGCGGAGTGCCAGGCGCATATAGTCGTTGTCGTTCATAAAATAACTACCTCCGTTTTTGTTCCAGCAGTTTTCTGGTTAAACAAAAGCCCCGAACGATACCGTTCAGGGCCGCACCGATGGGATACAGATACAAGGCCCCGTGCCAAAAGAAAAAGCTCTGGAATGTAAAAACAATCCAGAGCACCGATTCCCGGCACAGGAAAAATATACTGCATCCTGCGTACTATGATCTTCTTTCATCCAGACTATACTGTCGGCTTCGGAGTTTCACCGAATCATGCCTTGCGGCTCGTGGGCTTTACCACCGGTAGGGACTTGCACCCTGCCCTGAAGATTTATTCAAATGTATCACAAGTATAGCGCGCGGCGGGGGGATTGTCAAGATTTATCTCCCGTCTGCCACACATGGCTCTCCCGCGCAGCCGCCGGCGTGTTCTGCGCCATGACGCCCACGAGAGCGTGGGGAACGTAGGGCTCCTCCAGCCAGGCGGTTTCGTCCTCCGTCAACGCCAGCTCCACCGCCTTCGCCGCGCCCTCGATATGCTGCAGCTTCGTCGCGCCCACCACCGGGGCTGTCACTTTTCCGAGCAGCCATGCCAGCGCCACCTCGGTCATGGACACGCCGCGCCGGTCTGCGATCCCGGCCACGCGGTCAATGATGATCTGATCCTGGGCGGCCGTCGCGTCGTACTTGAAACGGGCGTAGCTGTCCTCCCGGAAACGCCTGGTAGTCTCTCCGGGGTGTCTGGAGAGGCGGCCGCCGGCGAGGGCGCTGTAGGGCGTCATGGCGATGCCGTCCTCCCGGCAGAGCCCGGCCATTTCCCGCTCCTCCTCCCGGAAAATCAGATTGTAATGTCCCTGCACGGAGACGAATTTTGCAAATCCCTCCCGCTCCGCCAGCGCGTTGGCTTTGGCCAGCTGCCACGCGAAGCAGTTGGAGATGCCGATATAGCGCGCCGGGCCATGCTGCGGATGGCCCGCCCCAGGTATTCCTCACTGGTGCCGTTCTGATAGCCCATGGCGGTGTCAAAGAAATTGACGCCCAGCTCCAGCCCCCGGTGAATGATTTCCCGGGACTGCGCCTCGTCCACGGTCCAGCTATGCTGGCCGTTGGACGCGTCGCCGAAGCCCATGCAGCCCATGCAGATGCGCGAGACCGTCAGTTCTGAATTTCCCAGCTTTGTGTACTGCATTGTCTTTTCCACCTTTCTCTTGTGCCCATAGTCATGGCATATAAACGCCGTGTCACGGGAGCACTTCTTCCAGCCAGCCCGCAATGTCCGAGGTATCTCCGACGCGCAGGCCGTCGAGGACGCTGGCCTCCGGCTCCGCCTCGCGGATGGCAGAGACGGACGTGCCGATTCCGCTGCCGCCGGAGGTGCAGAACGGGATCACTGTCTTTCCGGAAAAATCATAGGTGTCGAGCAGCGTGTTGACGATTTTGGGGAGAGTCCCCCACCAGATCGGGTAGCCGACGAACACGATCTCGTAGGAATCAAAATTGTCGATGGAGCCGCTGATGGCCGGGCGGGCACTGTCGTCGCTCTGCTCCTGGTTCGCGCGGCTGTTGTCATCGTTATAGTTTAAATCTTCCGCCGTGTAGGGAATTTCCGGGACAATCTCGAATATGTCCGCACCGGTCTGCCTCTGGATCTCCTCCGCCGCGGCTTTCGTGTTGCCGGTGCAGGAGAAGTAAATGACCAGAGTGTCTGCGGACGCCTCGCCTGCCGTCTCCTGCCCGCCGCTGCCTGCCGGGAGCTCCGAAGTTCCTGCGGCCAGGCCATTTCCTGCAACCGTGCCGTTTTCTGCGGCTGCGCTGCTTTCCGAGACCGCACCGTTTTCCCGGCCAACACCGCTTTGCATGGCTGCGCTGCTCTCCGCCGCCCGGCTCTCTCCCGCGGAGCATCCGGCCAGGCTGAATGTCATCATACATACAAGTATCAGTGAAAATATCCGTTTCATTCTGAACCCTCCTTTTAAATATGTCTGTTCAATATAGCCATATTATAATTCCGGGTGTCAGATATGTCTAATACCTATATGGAATTTCCGGAAATGCTTTTTATATATTTCTTCAGAAATTTAAAACTCTTTGCTTAACAGGAAATCGGCGATATGCATGGTTTTAATTCCCTCGTAATTCCCCCCGGCAAATGCATCTGCACGGAGTACATACTTGGGATAATTATCACGGATTTCCAGCAGACGCTCATACTCCCGTTTCTGCGTCTTCTCCGATTCGATCCGCCAGGTCACCTGGACATACATCTTTTCATTCTGACGGACCGCCACAAAGTCCACTTCGTATCCCCCATTTTTTCCAATATACACTGTATACCCGCGGCGGCACAGCTCCAGATAAACCACATTCTCAAGGCTGGACGCTGCCATATCATCATTGTAACCCAGGACGCTGTACCGGAGCGCCGTATCCGCCAGATAAAATTTCTCCTGTGTCTTCAGTATTTCTTTCCCTTGCAGATCGTAGCGGGAACAGCGATGAAGCAGATACGCTTTTTCCAGTTTTTCCAGATAGCTGTAAACCGTCTCATTATCGAGGGAACGCCGTTCTGATTTCAGATAATCTGAAACTGATTTGGCCGAAAAGGTATTTCCTACATTGTTAAAGGTGTATTTCACTACCCTCTCCAGCTGATCCACCTTGCGAATCTGACTACGCTTCACAATATCAGAAAAAATTGTCGAGTTGTAAATGTCCCGGACAATGGTATAAACCTCATCCTGCCCATATGCCTGTAAATGCACTGCCGGGAAACCGCCCAGCCGGATATAATCAATCAGCTCCGTCCTGGGATCTCCCACCTGCGTATAATGGCTCTTAAAATCCAGGTATTCGGCAAAAGACAGTGTATAAATACGAAACGCAATATATCTTCCCGTGAGATATGTGGAAAGCTCGGAAGACATCATCCGGGAATTGGAACCGGTGACATACAGATCCACATCATAATCTGCTGCCAGTGAATTGACAACCTTTTCCCAGCCATCAATTTCCTGCACTTCATCCAGAAAGAGGTACGTTTTTCCATTATCAGACAGGCTCGCTTTAAGACTCTCGTACATCTGCCGGGCCGTCATGTCCTCACATTCCATCGAGTCGAAACGGCAGAAAATGATTTGCTCCGCCGGGATCTGACGCTCCCGCTGCAGGCGCTCCATGATCATTTTCAAAATCGTGGATTTGCCGCAGCGCCGTATCCCGGTCAGTATTTTTACAAACGGTGTATCCACATAAGCCATGATTTTATCTATATATAAGGGTCTGTTAATCAATAAAATCACCTCCTTTCTCAAAGTATACCGCAATTATTTTATAAATACAATTTATTTTCATATTATAACCGCAAAACTTTTTCTTTTATTTCAATACTTCTCTATCTCCCCTCTTCCAGACATCGCAAAAACCCCGGAAAGCCTCTGCCTTCCGGGGTCTTAAACATCGTATGAATCTTATTATCTCTTGCTGAACTGCGGAGCTCTTCTCGCTGCCTTGAGACCGTATTTCAATCGTCTGAGCGATGATTTTCCTTGATATTCCGGGCTTTTTTGAG
>ERZ894229.219-NODE-219-length-59417-cov-12.7403_pt1 | contig 59417 bp, 52 predicted proteins | sample MGYA00380295_ERZ894229 | MGnify/ENA primary metagenome ERZ894229 (study PRJEB32331, sample SAMN06328479) | human gut metagenome | biome: human gut microbiome; feature: stool | host: Homo sapiens | collected 2014-09-17 ... | reverse complement strand
CAAAAAGGAGGAAAGCTTATGACGAACAGCAGATTGCCCCATGATCACGGGCAGGAAATGGAACAGCGGCTGGAAGAGATGCCCAGCACGGAAGATTTTCAGACAGTCGCCGATATTTTCAAGCAGCTTGGGGACGGCAGCCGTATCCGGATCTTCTGGCTTCTGTGCCACTGCGAAGAATGCGTGATCAACATTTCCGCTCTGGTAGATATGAGCAGCCCAGCTGTATCCCACCACCTGCGGCAGCTGAAGGCGGCAGGGCTGATCACAAGCCGCCGGGACGGCAAGGAAGTCTATTATAAGGCGGCGGAGACCGACCGGGCCCAGCTCCTTCACCATATGATCGAGGATCTGGTGGAGATCGCCTGCCCTTCCGCTCCTGAGAATTCGGTGAAGAAGGAGATTTCATGAAAAAAGAAGCTCTTACACTGCCGGAAGAGGCGCTCCGGTCCCTGCCGGCTTCCTCCGTTATCATGGAAACCCATCCGGCGGACGGAAACGGCACTCCCTTTTATGATCATCTGAAGGCCGCCACGGACGGCAGGGGGAAAATTTCCATCTATCCGGTATTTCCGGGCATTGAGCTTTCCTTCCTGGTGTTTCAGGCCGGACAGGCTTCCTTTCACCATGCCGCTTCTCCCCATGTTCTGGAGATCAGCCACTGCTGCCGCGGCCGTGTGGGATGGGACCTGAAGAAAGGCATGTCCGTCTATCTGGGAGCCGGAGATCTCACGCTGCACAGCACCGACTGTTGCGCGGATTCCGTCATGCGGTTTCCGCTGGGCTGTTATGAAGGGATCACCCTGTCCGTCGATCTGAACCTTCTCTCCGGAAACTGTCCTGATATCCTGCAGGAAGCCGGACTGGATCCGGAAGCACTTTATGGAAAATTCTGCGTTCCAGGAGAGTCCTGCGCGCTGCCCGCCTGTACGGAGACGGAATGGATCTTCGCGCCTCTTTACGGGCTGCCGGAGCGGCTGCGCCTCCCCTATTTCAAGCTGAAAGTCCAGGAACTGCTTCTCTATCTGGACCGTCTGGACCTGTCCGCCGCCCGTGAAAAAAGCATCGCCAGATGCAGCAGCAGCCAGACGGACCTGATCCGGGAAATCCATGACCGCCTGACCCGGCATCCGGAACAGCGTTTTACCATTGAAGAGCTTTCCAGAGAGTACCTGATCAATACCTCCTCTCTGAAATCCCTCTTCAAGGCTGTATACGGCCAGCCCATCGCGGCCTACATGAAGGAATACCGGATTCACAGAGCCATGGAGCTGCTCCGCCAGTCCGACGAACCCATCGCACAGATCGCAGCCGGCCTCGGCTATGAATCCGCCGGAAAATTCACCAGGGCTTTTCAGGATGTGGCGCACGTCCTTCCCTCGGAATACAGAAAACAGGTGCGCGGCCAGAAGCTGCTGCGCACCTGAGCGTTTCAGGAAAAAACCTTTTTCATTTTGCCATCCGCCGCGATTTTCAGTCCCAAGGCGAGAACTGAGGCGAGAATCTGCGACAGCGCCATGCTCCACCACACACCGGTCTGACCGCCGAAGCGGGGAATCAGCAGCAGAAGCACCAAAAGGAGCACCGGCTCCGCATATACCAGCAGATAAGACGCCGCATTCTGTTCGCAGGCGTAAAAAGCCGAGGTGGTCACGCGGGAAAAGGCAAGAAAGAGGATTCCGACCAGAAAAATGGGAAGCGCAGCGGCCACGTCCGCAGACACCTCCGCCGATGCGCCGAACAACGGCCCGACACCGCCCCGAAGCAGATACAGAACCGCCATGCACACCACGCCCATGACCGCAGCCGTGATATAGGCCATGGACCGGATTTTTTTCATGCTTTTCACTTCTCCCTTTCCATACTCCTGGCTCATCAGCGGCTGGCAGCCATCCCCCACACCCTGCAGCACCAGATACAGAATGGTGATCACATAGGCGATACAGGCATAACAGGCCACCGCCCGATCTCCTCCATAGGAAACACAGGCGCGGTTCATCAAAAGCAGCGTCAGGTTGGGCGACATGGTGATGCCGAAGGGAGCAAGCCCGATCTGCAGAATCCTGACGGAAGCCGCAGGGAAGGCGTGCGGGATTCCCCAGAAAGGCACCTTCTTCCAGAGCAGATAGGCAAAACCTCCCGCCATGGCAACCGCCTGTCCGATCACTGTCGCCACAGCCGCTCCCGTCATTCCCATTCCGAATACCCAGACAAAAAGATAGTCCAGAACAATGTTGGTCAGAAAGCCCGCCACCATCGTCAGCATGGCGCAGACAGAACCGCCGTTGTTCCGGATCAGAGGAACGGTTCCGGTGCCGAAGATCTGGAACAGACTGCCCAGAATGATATAGCGCAGATACTCCTCCCCCAGGTCAAAAATCTGCCCCTGCGCGCCAAGCAGACGCAGAACCGGCTCCCGCACCAGGTACAGAAGCACCGTACAGAGAACGGCTGCCAGAAGCAGAAGCATCATGCTGCTTTTCATATTATTTTCCGCCAGCTTTTTCTCTCCCCTGGCCCGTCTTATGGAATACATGACGGCGCCGCCCATGCCGATCCCTGTTCCCAGGCCCTGGATCAGAGCAGTTACTGGATAGGCGATATTGATGGCGGACAGCCCGATATCCCCCACGCTGTTTCCCACAAAAAAGCCGTCCACGATCGCATAGATCCCGGACAGGGCGCAGGCGAACACCGACGGCGCCACATAGGCGGCGAATGTTTTCAGCTGCTTCATGACTGTACGTCCTCCACCGCAAACTTTCCAAGCACTCCATCTGCCGCCGCTTCCAGCCCTTCATCCGTATCCCCTTCCAGGATAAAATAGCCGCGTCCCATCACGGAATGGCCGGTGGTCACCCGCTCCAGCCGGTCTCCCGGGCGGATCTCACAGTCCCAGACGCGTAAGCGGATCCCTTCCGGCAGCGCCAGCTCTTCCTTTTCCGGCACAGATTTCACAACGCCCTCCGGCAGGGCAAAATAACGGATCAGAAGCCTGCGCGTTTCCTTCGGTTCATAGGTATACGGCAGCCCGCACTGACTGCGGATATACGCCTCCGCCATATCCACGCCCGTCGCCATGGGGGTAAAAAGATCGTGAAGATGATGGCCGGATGGCCGGGCAGAAAGCTCGATGACAAAAATCCTCTCACCGGAAATCATCAGATCCGCATGGAAAAGACAGTCCTGAAGCTCCAGCACCGCCGTCACCCGCTCCAGATAATCCCGAACCAGAGAAATCAGGCGTGCCTCCCATTCTTCCCCGCCCGTCACGGAAAAATATCCCACCGCCTGTCTCGCTGGAGGCGGCGTCAGCAGCTTTCTCCGAAGCAGAATCTGGCAGTATTTTTTTTCGTCCAGAGCAGCATCCACGCCGTATTCCGCGCCGGGTACGGCTTCTTCCAGCACATAATCCTCTTCGCAGGCAGCCGGGATGCCAGCATCCTTCTCACCGTTCTCTCCGGCGAGCTCCTCAAGCGCCGCCCGCAGCTCCTCCAGGCTGTTTAAAAAGAAAATGCCTCTGCTGCCCGAGCCGTACCGCGGTTTCAGGATCGCGGGAAAGGAAAACTCTTCCTCCGCCTTTTTCATCAGCTTATCCACAATCTGCCGCACCTGTTCCGCATCCTTTCCACAAAAGGCAGGAACCCGTTCACAGTGGCAGTCTCTCAATCCAGCCGCATGGAGCTTTTCATGGAACAGGTACTTATCCGTGCACCAGACGGCGGACTGCCTGTTGATGCCGCGAAGCTGGAAGGCGTCGTTCACCGCTCCCGCCGTCGTCAGATATCGGCCGATGGGGCCGGTGATTACAAAATCCGGAGCTTCCTCTTGAAGCGCCTTTATCACCTCATCCTCTCTGGAAATGTCCACCGCAAGCCCTTCATCCGCAGCCTGCAGTCCGGCCGCCTTCGGATTTCCGTCCAGCGCCGTCACAAAAACGCCGAGTTCCTGTGCCTTTTCTATGGTATGAAGGGATTCCTCTCCCGCTCCGATCAGTGCCGCTTTCTTATGTTGTATCATCCGCTTCCTCTCCTTCAGCCCTTCCCTGCCAGTCTCTTTCGAAGGTTCCGCCAGGTCCACAGCAGGGTAAAGTACAGCATGAACCTCTTCGTGGATTTCTGCTGCATTTCCACCAGTTTTTTCTCCTCCCCATTGAAACGCTCCTGATACCAGGGATTTTCCTGAAAACCGGGGAAGGTTTCCCGCATTTCCCGGCCCATGGCTTCCACAAATGCGGATTCCTTCTTTTTCACCCCGAACATGTAGGAAAAAAGCGTATTCACGTAGAAAAGCACGGTGAAGCTGAATTCCAGCTCTCTTTTATATTCCTCAAAATATCCGTATTTCTTCGCCTCAGCGATCATGATCCGGCCCGCCTGCATCCGGTCCTCACAGCGTTTTTTCGTGATGGTATGCACGGTGGACGCATCATGCTGATAGTAATAGTACATGGGTTCCGGAATGTATTCAAAGTGCTTTGCCCGGAGCATCCAGGTATTTCCCAGCGCATTGTCCTCGTAAAAAATCCCCTCCGGAAAGCGGCTGTCACAGCCCAGGATGATCTCCCGGCGGTAAATTTTCACCACCAGGCTTCCGCTGTCCAGAATGAGGGACGCATATTTGTCATGATCCAGCTTTCCCGTCTGCTCCGGTCGGTTGTTGTGCACCACCTGGCCAACCTTCATGCTGTGCTCGTCCGTCAGGCAGTAATCGCAGCCCACCATATCCGCGCCCGTCTCCTGCGCGCGGGCGAGCATTTTTTCATACATGTCCGGCGTAATCCAGTCATCGCTGTCGATGAAGCCGATCCACTCTCCCTGCGCCAGGGAAAGGCCGATGTTCTTGGCCCCTCCCTGCTTCCGGTTCACCTCGGAATGAACCGCCCGCACCCTTCCGGGATGCTCCTTTTCAAACCGCTGCAGAATCTCCAGGGAATTATCCGTGGAGCAGTCGTCCACCGCGATGATTTCCATATCCTGCAGGGTCTGGTTCACCAGGGAATTCAGGCAGTATTCCAGCTTTCCTTCCCCCGCTGTATTATATACAGGCACGATCACGCTCAATTTCATTCCGCAGGCACTCCTTTTGTCACCATGTACAGGTCAAACTCATTGTCTTCAATCCCGAAATGCCCCACATATTCGATCTGCAGGTTATACGGGATGATCTGATCCGGGATAAAATCCCATTCCATCTCCGTATCCAGGAACCAGATCCTGTCAAAATCCTGCGACAGATCCACGTCGCGGACATAGGCCAGCCTCTCCTCCGGGAAATAATATTTGTAATTGAAATAATACGCCTGATAGTTGTAAACGACGAGATCATTTTCCCCGAAATTTTCTTCGAAAAATTCCTCCGTCTGCCTGGTCAGCGTAGCCAGATATTCGTCCCGGAAAGCATCCCGGTAGGAAATGGCCCCGGTAAACAGCACAAACAGCAGCAACACCGCCATACCTGCGGTCCGCACCGCACTGCCCTTTTCGGAAGCGGCGCTTTCCTCCTTCCCGCCGTATACCTCCCCATCCTTCCCACCGTGTTCCGCCTCAGCATCAGGCGCCGCTTCGGGCAGAAGCCAGGCCATCCCGTCTCCCAGAACCCGGTTCATTCCAATCGCCAGAAACAGACAGAACAGCCCCATGGCCGGAAATACATACTGATCCCGGTAAATCGGCTGTCCGATCAGGGAAAGAATGGTCCCTCCCGCAGCCGTCAGTGAAGGAACCGCCATGGCAAAAAGGCCGTAAAGGAAAACCGAAGAATGGTTCTGTTCCGCAGCCCCCGGCTGCCTGTTCCTCCGCAGACAGCCGGTCAGGCAGCCGATTCCCGCCGCAATTGAGATCAGGAGATACCCATAGGTAGTCTGAGGAAGCGGATTCAGGCCGAAAGCCCAGGTGAAGTAACTCCACACGGTTTCCGCCGTGATCGGGGCAATCCAGTAGCCGCCCTCCACCCTCGTCACCTGTTCCAGCATGTACGGAAGCCAGGGTAGATAGGCCAGAACCATGAGTACGGAAAAAATGAGCCATCGCACCAGCTTTTTCCGCTCTTCCTTTGAAAAGAGCAGCCACAGAAGAAGCAGCCCGTTTATGACGATGACGGAAACAAAGGCAAAATAGTGCAGATATGCGGCCGCCACGGCAGAAATGGCCAGCCAGACCCAGTCAAAAATCCTGTTTTTCTTCAGAATTTCCCAGGCCGCCAGCCCACAGGCCGTCACACACAAAAGCGCCCAGGAATACATGCGCACCTGAACCGCATAGGTCATGGAACAGGGCAGGCAGCCCAGAAACAGGATAAAAAGAAACGCGGTCCTGTCGCCGAAATTTCTCCGAATCTTTCCCGCCCCCAGTACCAGCGTCAGGGACATGGGAATTATGGTGAGAATTTTCTGTACCTGCAGGCTTTCTCCGAACAGCAGGCGCATGATGCGTCCCAGGAAATAGTACAGCGGCGGATGCACATCCTCCGCCGTATCCACGATAATCTGCGCGAAGCTGTCGGCAAACAGATTCATGCTGAAAATCTCGTCCGTCCATACGTTGTCATTAAAAATCAGTGACAGATACAGCAGCGTAAACAAAATCACCATGCCCCAGAGCAGAATTCCGTTCCTTCTGTATCCTTTGCGGCATCTGATGCCGTCTCCCGTCCCCCCGGCTGAAGTCTCCCTCGCAGCTTCCGTCATCTCTTCCGTCCTTTCCGAATGGCGCAGCATAAAAGATTCTCTCTATTTTGCATAATACGCACAGATTCTACGCACCGCTTCAATCACATCCTCCACATCCTGATCGCTCATGGCATAGTAAAGCGGCAGAGAAAGGATTTCCTCATACAGCTTTTCCGCCTTCGGGCAGAGCCCTTTCCGGTACCCCAGCTTCTGATAATAGGGGAAATAATAGGTGGGGATATAGTGTACATTGCAGCAGACGTTTTCCGCAGCCAGCGCCTCAAACATTCCCTTCCGGTCGATCTTCAGCATTTCCGGACGAATCCGCAGGATGTACAGATGTCTGGTGGTATCGGACTCCGGCAGCTCCTGCTGAACCTGAATCTGCGGGATCCGGGAAAAGGCCTCATCGTACCTTCTCACAATCTCCTTCCGGCGGGCGCGGAACATGTCCAGCTTGTCCAGCTGGCTGATCAGAAGCGCCGCCTGGATATCCGTCATGCGGTAATTGTAACCCAGTTCGATCTGCTCATAATACCAGGGGCCGTCCGGCTCTTTGGACATGAGCGAGGGATCTCTGGTGATTCCGTGCTTGCTGAATAACGCAAGCTTCTGGTAGTATTCGTCACTGTTCGTCAGCACCGCGCCGCCCTCTCCGCTGGTAACGGTTTTCACCGGATGAAAGCTGAAGGTGGTCATATCCGCGATGGAGCCGGTGGGCTTTCCATCGTATGTCGTTCCGATGGAATGAGCTCCGTCCGTGATCAGCACCAGACCGTATTCGTCACAGATTTTGCGAAGCTCCTTCAGGTTCGTGGACTGCCCGGTGTAGTCCACGGCAACCACCGCCTTCGTTTTTTCCGTCACATGAGCGCGAACCTGCTTTGGATCTATGTTATAGGTATTCTCGTCAATATCCGCAAATACGGGCTTCGCCCCGCAGTAAAGCGCGCAGTTGGCGGAAGCGGCAAAGGTGATGGGCGTGGTGATCACCTCATCCCCCGGCCCAACGCCCGCCGCAAGACAGGCCACATGCAGGGCCGCCGTTCCATTACTGACGGAAACCGCGTGCTTCGCTCCTGTGATACGGCACAGCTTTTCCTCCAGTTCCCCAATCTTCGGCCCGCAGGTCAGATAATCGCTCTTTAAAACATCCAGAACGGCTTGATAATCCGCCTCGTCCAGATACTGATGTCCATAAAAAATTTTCGTGTCCCGCACCGGCTTTCCGCCTGCGATTGCGGGAACCGCATCCATTTTTTCCATTGTAATCCTCCAAGAAAACGGCCCGAAGGCGGTTCACGCTTTCGGGCTTATCAGACTTATTTTTCCAGCTCCACTTCCTTCAGGCGTTCCCTCAGGTCTTCCACGGAAAGCCATTCGCTGTTGGTTCCGGAGCTGTAGGAGAAGCCCTCCTCCACCTTTTTTCCGGAAAGGTCAGGTACCTGTCTCTCATTGAATACCATCTGCGGATATACGATGTAGTGCTTGTCGTATTCGTAGGTGTTGAAGGAGTCCTCAGTGGTCACCATGATTTCATGCAGCTTCTCACCGGGACGGATGCCGATTTCCTTTATTTTGCAGCCGGGCAGCATGGCCTCCGCCAGATCCGGCACACGGAAGGAAGGAATCTTGCTGATAAAGGTCTCTCCGCCCTTCGCCTCCTTCAGCGCCTTGATCACCAGCTCCACGCCCTCCGTCAGGCTGATCCAGAAGCGGGTCATGCGCATGTCCGTGATGGGAAGCTCCGTTCCGCCATTCTTGATGATGCTGTGAAACAGCGGGATGATGGAACCGCGGCTTCCGGCCACGTTGCCATAGCGGACGATGGCGAAACAGATATCCTTGGTTCCGGAATAGGCGTTCGCCGCCACAAAAAGCTTGTCGCTCACCAGCTTGGTACCGCCGTACAGGTTGACCGGATTCACCGCCTTGTCCGTGGACAGGGCGATCACCTTCTTCACATTGGTATCCAGCGCCGCGTCGATAACGTTCTGCGCGCCATTGATATTGGTGCGGATCGCCTCGTTGGGATTGTACTCACAGGCAGGTACCTGCTTTAAGGCAGCCGCATGGATCACATAGTCCACGCCCTCAAAGGCTCTCTTCAGCCTGTCCTTGTCACGCACATCACCAATAAAATACCGCATCACGGAATCATATTCCTTCAGCTCATTCTGCATCACGAACTGCTTGTACTCATCTCTGGAATAGATGATGATCTTCTTCGGCTGGTAGTGCTTCAGCACGTATCTGGTAAAGCTTTTTCCAAAGGAGCCCGTTCCGCCCGTGATCAGTATGGTCTTATCATTTAACATTCTCTTCCTCCGTCTGTACCTGCGTCCGGCGCCGCACGTTCTGTATGCCGCTGTCTTTTCCGGCATCTGCGCGCCGCTTTTTCTCTACTTTACTTATTTTCTGTTATGTCCGGAACGCTTATACATTTTCAATTTTATTGAAATTGGGGCAAAAATGCCCTTTTCGGACATTATAGCATAGGGGACGGGGCATTGCAAGAAACGGGCCTTCCTGCCGCCTTATGGCTGTTACAGTTCAGCCTTCGGCAGAACAGTAACGGCATCCGGCCATTCCAATCGCAGCACAATAGGGCGAGTGCCGCGATGGGCCGGATGCTTCCTCGCTATACGTTTTCGTACGGTCTGCGCAGTAAATGCGCAGACCTGGCTGAATAGTAACTTATGGCTGCCACTCGTTTGCAATTTCTTCCCGGATGATTTCGACATATCTGCGCGCCTTATCCAGATCGTTGTGAATGGTATAAACATCGCGCTGGGTAAATTCCACCCTGCAGCCCTTTGCCGCGCGCAGCGTGGTACGGATGTGTTCCCGCAGCGCGTCCTCATCCAGAATCCGGTCCACGCCCAGATAGTTGGGGCTTGGCTTTCTGTGATAGATGACCTGGCTTCCTCTCAGCTGTTCTCCCATATAGGCTTCATCACACCACGGCGAAATGGATACCTTGCGCAGATTCTCCAGCTTACTGATACACCTCTCCCAGATCGGATGAACCGGCTCACAGCAGCCATAGGATAACAGTCCATACTGGCTGGAAATTTTCTGATAGCACGGGAAAATGAATTCTTCATACATCTGCGGCGAAATGCCCACCGTCTCCTGAGAGTCCATGAATCCCCATACATCCTTCGTGGTGAACGGACGCTCCCGGAGCACCTCTTCACCCGGAAGATCCCTGGTGAATGCAAAGGTTCCCTGCCCCACGTTCTCAAAAGCAGTGGTGGGAAGAATCAGCTTCTTCTCCTCCAGCATCCGGTAATAGGCGAGGGTATCATCCGCGATCTGCCCCATCATCTGCTGAAACAGCTCCGGATAATCATACATGTTGAATATCATCTGTTCCATGCTCATGATATGTACCAGCATCTGCGTAGGAACGCTGTACAGACAGTCCATTTTGATTTTCACCGGGAGAATATCCCCGATCATTTCCTCGACAAACTGCTTCCTCTTTGCCGTCTTTTCCAGATCCACTCCGAACACAGAGGGCCTGATTTTTCCCTCCTCGTAATCACTCTCCAGATCCTCCAGAGACGGGATAAAATGATGTCCAAGGCTCTGATGCCCATCCAGCTGTGCGTTTTCCACCTTCACTTCGATGTCAAACAGCCGGAACCAGGCATCATAGCTGAGCGGGAAGAAATCCGGTACCACCCGGTCATCGTCAAACAGCTCTCTGTTCAGGAAGTTCCGGTAAAGCTGCGCTTCCAGTTCCCGCGCCTCTTTCGTCACGCATTTTAATCTCTGCGGAATGATCTCCTGCTCAAACGTCCCCATCTCCAGCTGCACCATGGGACGTTCTCCCTTCAGGTCATTGTGCAGGTACCATTCTTTGATCCTTTTCTGATTCAGCTCAGATCTGGCATATTCCAGCTGTTTTTCGGCCAGTTCCCTGAGCCGCTCCCTTTCCCACTTCTGTACTGTGTTGCTCATTGGCTTGTACCCCTTTTCTTCTCTCTGTTTGACATGTATTTTCAAATCCCCGGCTTCTGTGTTACAATAAGGCAAATCGAACGCGGCATGCCTCCCGGCCAGACACCGCCCCACAGGAAAGGAGCTTCCCATGATTTTATCCGATCAGACCATCCACCAGATGCTTTCCGAACATTCCCTGGTCATTACTCCGCTCACCCCGGAGCAGATCCAGCCCGCCAGCGTGGATGTGCGCCTTGGAAACACCTTCAGCGTCGTTGAGGATTCCTCCTCGGGCATTCTTACGCTGGCCCATAAGATTTCCTATAAAACCATTACCACCGATACCTATCTTCTGCTTCCGGGCCAGTTCGTGCTCGCCACCACCATGGAGTATTTTGAACTTCCGGACGATCTCACCGCCTTTGTAGAAGGCCGCAGCTCGCTGGGCAGGCTCGGCCTGTTCATCCAGAACGCCGGATGGGTGGATCCGGGCTTTCGCGGTGAGATCACTCTGGAGCTGTTTAACGCCAACCGCTGCGCCATCAAGCTGCAGGCGGGACGGCGGATCGGCCAGCTGGTATTCGCCCGGATGGATCAGGCTGCCCGGAATCCCTATCGCGGAAAATATCAGGGCCAGAGGGGCGCCACCGGCTCCCGCGTCTTTCTGGATGAGGAGCTGTAGCCGGATCAGCCGTACAGCCCCTTTCCAAAGGCATACGCTTCCTTCAGATGCTCCGTTTCCCCGATCCGGGGACTGCCGTTTGTGTCGCCGCAGCCGCCTGCCAGGATCATTCCCTTATCATGAAAGCCGATATAGTTGACCAGTGTGAAACGGTAATAGGACACCGCCTGTTCAAAGGTCCAGAAAAAATCATCCGCCGCGGTCATGAGAAGGACGCAGTCCTTCTCCGGATATTTTTCATATCTTCCCTGAGGCGGATTGGGATCCTCCTGCGCCAGACAGTAAAAACGCTCGATGAGCGCCTTCAGCCGGGAGGAGATGGTCCAGAAATACAGGGGAGAGGCAAAGGCAACCAGGTCAGCCTCCCGGAGTTTTTCCGCAATCCCGTTAAAATCGTCCTTCTGCACGCAGGGCTTCCCGTACCGTCCGTTTCACTTTCCCTGAATCCACGCTTTCACTTTCCCCGGATCCGCATGGTCAGCCGATGCAGCGAGCGCACCAGACTGGGCGCCGCCGTCAGAAGCAGCAGATACAGCTTCTGCTGTCTGGTAAGCCAGGGATTCGTCACCGTTTCCCGCACATTTGCGCGGCAGTAACGGATCACCTCCCGGTAAAAAGAATTTTCACGGCTCATCTGCTCCACCGGGATGTGAAGCAGATAATCCAGACGCTGGAACAGGCCGAAGCGGGCCGCCTCTTTTTTGTATTCAGGGAAACGCTCTTCCGTCAGCTTCTGCGCGTAATCCGCATTTTTCACAATGTCCACAAACACCCTGGAAAATTCGCTCCGGTCCTTTTTGCGTGTGTTGCTTCCCATCCGGTAATAGACATGATAGAGCTGCTGAGGCAGGATGCGCACGCCATCGGCTTCGGTAAGAAGCTGCAGGAGCAGATAAAAATCCTCGTTCAGCTCGCCCTCCGGGAACCTCCTGTCCTGAAAAAGCGCCGCGTCAATCAGCTTGGTGCAAAAAGAGCAGTCCCCCTCGTGCAGAAGCAGGGTACGCAGGAATTCGCCGCTGTCTCTGAAAACCGCCTCCTTCGGCGGCACGCACACGTCCGGCCTGCGCTGTCCATCCTCTCCGATCTCATCCCGGGAAACCTGGACGATTTTGTATCCGCCTTCCTGTATCTCGTGCATCATAAGCTCATACATCTGAGGCTCAATGAAATCATCGCTGTCCACAAAGCCCAGATACGCACCGTTTGCCTGTTCAATCCCCAGATTTCTGGCGGAAGAGGAACCGCCGTTCGGCTTATGAAAGACCCGGATGCGGCCGTCCCGTCCGGCCAGCGCATCGCACAGCGCTCCCGTCCCGTCCGTAGAGCCGTCGTCCACAAGGATGATCTCCAGATTCTGCCAGGTCTGCGCGCAGACCGAACCCACACAGCGCTCCAGGCAGTCCAGAATATTATAAACCGGTATAATGATCGTAATCAGCGGTTGACTCATATTTCTTCCCTTTCTATTTCCAGGGCCGGATCACAGGGGCATGGGACAGAGGCCCCTGTTCCGGGAAGGTGATCTTCCCCTTCTGCCAGCCCTCATACAGCTTAAGGCATCTTTCGGCCGCCGTATCCGCATTCCATTCCGTCAGGATCGTATCACAGGCGCATTTTCCCATCCGCTCCCTGTCCTTTTCACTCTCCATCAGCCGGCGTACTGCTCCCAGAAAGTCCTCATATCGATCCCGGTGGTAGATCATTCCGTTTTCCCCGTGACGGATCAGATAAGGCACCGCTCCCGCTTCCTCGCTTGCCACCACGGCACATCTGCTGTTCATGGCCTCATTGACCACGGCCCCCCAGCCCTCCAGGTGGTTGCTGGTGAACAGGAAGATATGGCTTTCCTCCATCGCCAGACGCACTTCCCGGGGGGAGAGAAATCCTGTCATCTCCACCAGACCGGAAAGCTCCTCCTGCCGGATCTGCTCCTTCAGCTTCTCTTCCAGCTCCCCGCCGCCGATCAGCTTCAGCCGGAAGTCATAGCCCTCCCGCCTGAGATCCGCCGCGAGACGCAGGGCAAATTCCGGATGCTTCAGCTCCATCAGCCGTCCGGCCCACAGAAGCCGGACAGGGCCGCCCTTCGGCTTTTCCGCCTGCTGGTCCGGCTTTTTTGCCTCCGGGAAATAGCCAAAGCGCAGCATTTTTCCCGGATAGGCATGAATCAGGGTGAAGTCCGAGGCCACATAGGCCCCGGCACAGAGCAGATAAACCGGTTTGTTCCGATAACGAATGTGTTCCTTATATTTTGCCGCAAGCCCTTTGGGAGACACCGCCTTCCACTGTCCCTCCCGGTAGATCCGTTCGCTGATCCGAAGGGCAGGCCTTCCACTTTCCAGTCTGTCAAAGATCAGCTCCGGATTTTCCATCCACCCGGCCAGAAGCAGATCACAGTCATCAATCCGCTGCCGGCAGAGCGCCTCTTCCTCATACCGCAGCTTCACGTAGGGAAGCGCCTTCAGGCTTTCTCCCCAGCCCATCCGCACGCGCTCCTCTTCCATCGGCTCTGTCTGGATAAAGGTGAAGTCTTCCCCCAGCCTCCGGTAGAGTGCGTCGCAAAACGGAATCTGATGGTGATTGATATAATTGGATACAAAGGTTGTCTTCATGCCTTTTCCTCCGTTCCTGCCATATTACTGCCGCACCATGCCTGCGGGTCTCCCACTGCCAGAGACTTCGGGCCTTCGCCCAGAATTTCCCGGTAAATCTCCAGAAGTCTCCTGTAATTGGCGTCTCCATCATGGTTCTGCCTGCCTCTGACCCTCGCCTGTTCGGACAGATTTTCCGCAAGCGCATCATCCCGGAAAATGCGCAGGATACAGGCAGCCAGTTCATGCACATTCCCCTTTTCAAAAAACAGGGCGCTTTTATCCCCCTTCGCCATATCCGGGATTCCGCCGGTCCGGGAGGCGACGCAGGGTACGCCGAGCAGCATGGCCTCTCCCAAAGAATTGGGAGAATTCTCCAGCGCGGAAGGACAGACGAACACATGGCTGTTCAGATAAGCCTCCTTCATCTGCCTGTCCGTCAGATTTCCAAGCACGGACACCCTTCCTTCCAGATCATGTACCTTCATAAGATCTCTTAAGTACTTCCCGTAACCGGAGATCTTCAGTTTTTCCTTCAGGGTCCCATATCCTGTTATGCTGATTCCCGCCACACTGATATGGGCCTGCGGAAATTCCTGCAGGATTTCCGGCATCGCCGCAAGCAGATAGTGAAAGCCCTTCAGCGGATAGTCTCCCTGACTTGCAAAGATCTCAAAGCTCCTGCATTTTTCCCTTCTCCAGCTTCCCTCATAGAAGCAGGCGCGCATGGTTTCATTCAGTTTATGGTACTTCAGCTTCGGATTGCAGGAAAGCGCCCCCTCCCGGTCAAACCGGGTACGCCCCGCCACATGGCCGCAGGAAGAAAGCACCTCCTTCTCCCGGATTCCCCGGATGCGGAATTTTTCCTGCTGCTGCCGAAGACTGTCTTTCCGCAGGAAATCCCGCAGCGTCACACTCCTGCGCACATAGTCCGGAAGATCTGCCATGTAGCTTTCTGCACAGGCTCCCACAAGCCCCTGGATGGACACCAGCGTCCGTTCCGGCTTCTGAAAGGCGCGCACCATGGCAAGGGCATGAGGGAATTCCGTTCCGAAGATATGCACCAGGTCCGGTTTGAAATCTGCAAGAATTCCTGCAAATCGTCTTTCCAGGCCGCTGTCATACAGCTCCGGCCGCTTCAGATCCTCTCTGAACCCGTACAGGGCGGTCTTAAGTCCCTCTCCCTTTCCCTGATCCGTCATGGGGTACAGCCGCCTGACACAGGAAAGCTCCCCATCCGCACCCTCAAAGGGGAAGCAGAGTCCGATTTCCAGCGTATGCGACAACACATCCGCCGGCTCTGCTTCGGCACGGAGATATCGGTTCAGTGCGCCCGTAATCCACCCCTCCCGAACGCTGTAATCGATTCCCAGCGCCTCCGCCGCCGCAGGCGGGCAGATATTCAACAGCCACAAAATCCTCATCTTTACCTCCCATAAAACGCGGGTTTTCATCAACCGTAAAATTTCCGGGCGAACCCTATGCTACCTGGCACGTGGTTCATCCTTTCCTCCCCGGTAAATCGCTGCTTTCACCGCATTATAGCCCTTAGCCAGGGAAGGGTTTTCCGCGATTTTCGTCCGCACCGGGGCGAGCGTGGCCAGCATGACAGCCGCATAGCAGGCGCTTTTTCTGCGTCCCAGATAATAGCGCGTGATGACCCTGTGCTCCAGTTCAGAGCGTTTCCGGTTCTCCCTCGTTTCTGAAAATCCGCCTCCCTCGTAAGAAGAAACGATGACGGGCAGATGTACCGCCTCTGCTCCACGCTCATATATGCAATAGAAAAAATGCTCATAATCTCCCCGCACCCGGAAATCTGTATCATAGCCTCTCTCCCAGAACAGGGATGCGTCATAGAAGCATACCTGATGACAGGGCACATTCCGGTAACAGGCAAAATCATTCAGTTTCGGTGCGGAACAGACACGGCTCCGCTGCTTTTCATTATACTGATCTCCATAAAAAAGGAAGGGTCTCGCCCGAAGGCGCGTATCCCGCTCTTCCTCCGCCTTTTCAATCAACGCCGCAGTCCTGGAGAGCACTCTGGAATCATACAAACTGTCTCCACAGTTTAAAAACAGCACATAATCCCCGTTAATATGGACAAGCGCCTGGTTCATCCCGTCATAAATTCCCTTATCCGGACTCCTGAAAATATGCACCCGGCTGTCCGAAACGGACTGGCCCGGCCAGGCCACAGACAGGGAGCCATCCGCCTCCTCCTTCAGGGAACCGTCCGTGGAGCCGCCGTCCTTGAGGATGACTTCAAAATTTCCATATTCCTGGCGCAGGACGCTCTGCAGCGTCTTCATCAGCTTTTGTCCGGGATTGAGGGACACAATCACAATGCTAAAAAATGTATGAGCCATTCAGCCACTCCCTTTCCGTAAATACCCAGGTATGGTACGGAAGCACCCGCACTCCGACCTGATGGGCGGTCAGCAGAAAAATGCCAAAATAAAGAGCAGAAAACAGAATCACCGCACCATACAGAACCACCCGCCTGCCCGGTTTTTTCTCCGTTTTTTTCATTCCGTACAGAATTCCCGGCACCAGCAGAAGATGGGGCGTGATGAGATAATATCCAAGCCGGGAAACCAGCGGAACGAAGGAAGCGCAGGTATACAGCGCAAGCCCGAGCAGGTTCAGCTTAAAATAGAACAGATTCGCTGTGCTTTCTCTGACCGCCTTCCAGCCGAACAGACCGAGAAGCAGAACGGCAGCGCAGCGCACAATGCCCATCAGGCTTCCTTCCAGTCCGGTCCCCTGCTCCAGATAGACCGTATTCTGATAGGAGGGATACAGCTTCAGCAGGATCTCCATCCAGAAATCCTGAAACAGCGGCAGGCTGATGGCAAAAACCGCTCCGATGGCCACCTGCCATTTCTTCCAGGGCAGAAGGGCGATCAGATACAGCGGGATCACCACCAGAACCGATTTGTGAAACAGGGCCGCTCCCAGAATCAGAAGCATAAATTTCCCATATTCCCGCTTCAGCACATACCGCAGGCTGTACAGGGTGATGGCAAGGACAAAATAATAGCGCACCGTGTTAAATGTCCGGAAATAGAGTCCCAGCAGCATGAACAGGGCGAAGGACAGTGGAAAATCCAGGCTCTGGTCATACATGGCCTTCAGAAACAGGAAGGTGGTTGCCGCCGCAAAAAAGCCGAATACCAGAAGATAATTTTCCCCGCCGGACAGGGTATAGAGGAAGCGGACCAGCAGATTAAAGCCGGGCTCCGTCACCACATAGCCTCCCACATAGATTTCATGAAAGGTATTCACGTAGTTGCCGTAATCGTTTCCCACATCGATGCGCAGAGCTGCCAGTCCGGTCAGCACCATCAACAGAAACAGAAGCGCCGTTCCATTCAGGAAGCTCCGCCTGTTCAGAAAATATCGTCTGTCCCGGCATCCTTCGTCCAAAGCATATTCTGTTTTCACCAGACATGCGGCACCGATCGTCAGGATGCCGATGAATCCGTAAAATAGTATTCCCATCATTCCTTCATCCTGATTCCCTTTCGCATCAGGGAAAATGCCTGCCCCATGGAAAGTCCCGTCCCGAATTCTTCCCTTTTTCCGGGCGCATCGACTGCTGCTCCGGCCAGTATGGACTCCGGTTCTTCTCCCCTTTGCGGCCGTTCAAACATCTCCGTCCGGTTCTTCAGGAGGAACCGCACCGCCATGGGAAACGCCGCCCATCCATAGAGGAAGCGGTAGAGCACGCCTCTGTCGTAGAAAAACTTTTCATTGTATCCGTGAAACCAGGTGGACGGTCTGCCGTTTTCCCGGCCAATGGTCACCGGAGCCTTATAAACCTTCAGACCTTTTCGGATGCATTCCGCCAGAAACAGACTGTCCTCTCCGTTGCTGTACTTCGCTCCGCCGCCGAAAAGGAGAGAAAAGGTCACTCCGGCCTCATGCAGCTTCTTCGTCCGCGCCGCAAAACTGAAGGTGGGGTATCTGCCGCAGTTGTACCAGCGCACCCGGCCATAACCGTCAATGTGGTAGGTCTGCCGCTCCCTGGGGACATCCACGTTGAACAGGATCATGTCCGCATCCGGATTCTTTTCAAACTCTGCGATGACCGCCTTCGCCGCACCCGGCCGGTAAATGATGTCCTCATCCGCGAACAGGCACAGTTCCCCGTCCGCCCGCATCAGACAGTTGTTCCGGGAAAGTCCCACGCCCCGCTCCGCAAAGCTGTAGCAGCGGATCCGGTACGCTTCATATGTGTACTCCCGGTATTCGTTCCGGTCACACTGATTCACCACAATCGCATCCGCCTGAAGATTCATCCGCTGTGCCAGGGTCTCCACCTCTTCGTTTACGGTGGAAACCAGAAACTGCAGTCTCATGCCCGGCCTCCCTTCTTTCCAGAATGCCTGTAATACCCATAATAGCTGCGCAGAAAGCCATCCTTTGCGCCGTAGATCACAGCGCCCAGAACAGGCGCCTGAAGCTTCTCAAGCCGGCTTACAAGACGGCCGGCCATCCGGCCGCTCCCCCTCCCCCAGGGAAGCAGCAGCAGGACGCCGCTTTGCTTCATCCGCTCCACCGCCTCTTCATCAAAGGGCCAGGAGCATTCTTCCCATTCCTGGCTGCTTTTTACAGGCCTGACCTCCGGACCGCTTCCCGCAGAGGAGGATTCTTTTCTCCCCGCCGCCTGCGCCGCATCCACCACACAGATGCGCTCCTTCCCCTTCAGACGGACCGCCAGCGCGGTTTCCAGTTCCTTTTGTAAAAGAGCGTCTCTCTTTTCCGTCAGAACGCCCAAAACAGGAATTCCATACCGGTTCTCAAAATCCGCTTCCAGATAGATGGAATCATCCAGACAGTACCAGATCAGCCAGGCAAAAAATCCGACGGCAGCCCCCAGAATCAGGCCGAGAAGCGCCGCGTTTCCCGCCTTCGTGCCGCGGGGCACCTCCTGCGCGTCCTCCAACAGCCAGCAGTCCATGCCGCTTAACCCTTCAATGGAATGGCCAAACCGGTCCAGCCCATACACGTAGGCTTCCGCAATGGTCTCCGAAAGTTCGGGGTCCTGCGTGGTAATCGTGAGGGGCATGATTTTCACATCGTTCATCGCGCCGACGGAAACCGACGCCTTCACCTGTTCCTTCGTGATCCCCTCAGGAAGCGCTTCCATCACATAATCCAACACTTCATCCGTCTTCATGATCTCGCCCCAGGTATAGGCGTTGTAATAATCCTGGATTTCTCCGTATTTTTCGCTGTCAAAATAGATGCGGTACTGGGAAAACACCTGATACTCCGGCGGCCCGGCAAGCGCCACCGTGATGAGCAGATACAGCCCGGCCGAAACGGCTGCTCCGAGAATTCCCGCAGCGCCGAAAAACCAGAACCGTCTGAAAGAACAGAGGGCAAAGCGTTTTCCATCCATGCCCTCCCGCCAGAATTTTTCGTCCTTCATCACTTATTGTCCTCTTGTGCGTCCTGCTTCATCGCAGTGATCTGCTTTTCATCCACACCCTCCGTGCTTTCCGGCCGGAACAGAATCTTCAGTGTCAGGAGCATCAGCTTGATGTCCAGCCATACGGAATAGCTCTCAATGTAGGTCAGATCCAGCTTCAGCTTATCATAGGGCGTGGTGTTGTATTTTCCATATACCTGGGCATAGCCCGCCAGCCCCGCCTTCACCTTTGTGCGGAAAGCAAATTCCGGCATTTCTTCCAGATACTGTGCGATGATTTCCGGCCGCTCCGGTCTGGGCCCGATGAAGCTCATCTCGCCCTTCAGAATATTGATGAGCTGAGGAAGCTCATCAATACGCACCGCCCGGATGAACCGGCCAATGGGGGTAATACGGGAATCATGTCTGGCCGCAAGCCTTGCGACCCCGTCCTTTTCCGCATCCACCCGCATGCTGCGGAATTTGAGAATGGCAAACTCCTTTCCGCCTCTGGTACAGCGGATCTGCTTATACAGCACCGGGCCGCCGTCATACAGTTTGATAACGATGGCGGTAACAAGCATAAAGGGCGATGCGATAACCAGAAGAATCAGCGCGCAGACAATGTCGATACAGCGCTTGATGATCCGCTGCTCCACCGTCAGCGCGTTTTCCCGCGTGAGCAGAATCGGCGTGTCGAACAGATGAAGCTGCTCCGATCCCTTAATGATTACGTCCGGAATCTTGGGCATCAGGTAAATGCGGATGGAACGGCTGTAGCAATACTTCAGAAGCTTGTTGCGCACCGCTGTAGGAATATCCCACAGCACCACGCCGCCATAGCCCTTCTCCATTTCATCAAAAAGCGCTTCCGCTCCTTCTTCCAGCCCCATACACTTTACAATGGTATACTTATCCTTCCTGCTGGCGAATTTATGCAGGATATCGTCGATGGAACGATCCCCGTGAATCAGGAGGAGCTTTCTGGGCGGAAAAATCCTGCGGTACACCTGATTCGCAAAGAAAATCCAGACGGCGGACCAGATCAGCTGCATTCCAAATACCTCAACAAGAGGGGCCGCCGGAATCAGATTTCCATGGATCAGAGCCAGCTGAAAATAGGTGATCACGTTCACGCATAGCAAAGAAAACAGCTGGGACATGAAAACCTCCATCGGCTTCATGAAACCGATTCTCAGCCCTCCGTACAGATTGGAAAACAGCAGGAAAATCACCGTATAAATGCCAAGAATCAGTATATGACCCCTGCGGTACAGCTTAATATCCTCCCAACGCAGGAAAAAAGGATGATAAAAATCAAACCATACCCAGGCATACAGCCCGATGATGACCGCAATTCCAAATAATGATATCAGTAAAATGACCAGACGCTTTCGTGTCTCTTTGTCGCTCATACTTCCTCTATCCCTTCTGCAGCGCCGCAAAGCCGTACGGCATTTCTCTTAGTTTACCACACAACCCGGCGGCGGACAAGTGCCGCTACAACCGCCTTGCCGTCGCCCGCAGGGCCCAGAAACAGAGATAATACGCGCTCGCAGCGACGGAAAGTTTCTCCCTGTTCCGGTACAGATTCCAGATGCGCCGGATGGCCTCCAGCTTGTTGGAGGAAAGGGAATTCTTCGGCCGCCGGTAAACGGCCAGGTTTTCATTCAGACCATGAGCCGTATATCCCGCACGCAGAATCTGCCACCAGGTCGCCGTATCCTCACTCTTCACGTCCGGCATGAGAATCAGATTCCTGTCAATCCGTTCCAGATCGAACATCACCGTGGTGGTGAAGATGACGGTTCTGGACAACGCTGCCCGATAGGAAAGCGTCCGTGGTACGCGGACAATTTTCCCGTTTCCGATTCCGTTTTCATCTCCGAATTCATATGCGGTAAAAGCAAAAGCAGCCTGCCTTTCCTTCAGAAAAGCAAGCTCTTTTTCCAGCTTCGTTTTCTTCCACAGATCATCCGAATCCAAAAAGGCCAGATACCTTCCCTGCGCCAGCCGGATTCCTTCATTGCGTGTGCGCGCCGCACCGATATTTTCCGCAAGGCGCACCGGACGGATACGTCCGTCCTTCTCCGCCATTTCCTGAAGCATGGAAAAGCTTCCGTCCGAGGAGCAGTCGTCCACGGCGATCAGCTCCCAGTCCTCATGGGTCTGCTCCTGTACGGAAGCGACGGTCTGCTTAAGCCATGCCGCCGCGTTGAAAACAGGCATCACGATACTGATCCGTTCACTCATAGTATTCTCAGATTTCTTCCTTTACCAGATAAATGGGTCTTCTTTTCACTTCCATGTAGGTTTTGGACAGATACTGTCCCACAATGCCGAGACATAACAGCTGTACACCGCTCACCATGCACATGATGCAGACCATCGAGGGCCAGCCGCCCACCGGATCTCCGAACAGCAGCGTCTTGACAACGATGATGAAGATGAGCAGAAAGGCCACGATGCAGAATACCACGCCCATGATGGAAGCCAGCGCGAGAGGCACCGTGGAGAAGGCGGTAATTCCGTCTATGGCATACAGAAACAGCTTCCAGAAAGACCACTTGGTCTCGCCGTGAGCCCGCTCAATATTTTCATACTCCATCCACTTGGTCTTAAAACCGACCCAGCCAAAGATTCCCTTGGTAAAGCGGTTGTATTCCGTCATGCGCAGGATGGCGTCCACCACCTGTCTGGTCATGAGACGGTAATCCCTGGCCCCGTCCACGATCTCCGTTTTGGAGATCCGGTTCACCAGCCGGTAGAACAGCCGGGCGAAAAAGGAACGGATGGGGGGTTCCCCCTTTCGGGAAACCCTTCTGGTGGCAACGGAATCATAGCCCTCATGGATATGAGTGAACATCTCCGGAAGCAGGGAGGGCGGATCCTGCAGGTCTGCGTCCATCATCACCACATAGTCGCCCTTCGATTTTTCCAGGCCGGCATAGATGGCCGCCTCCTTTCCGAAATTCCGGGAAAAGGAGACAAGCCGCACGTTTTCATCCCGTTCGCGCAGCTTCTTCACCTCGGCGACGGTTCCGTCCTTCGATCCGTCGTCAATATACAGGATCTCCACCTGCAGACCTTCCTTCTCAAAAAAAGGTCTGTTCTTCATCAGCTCCTCATAAAAACAGGCGACATTTTCCTCCTCGTTATAGCAGGGGACAATGACACTCAGCAGACTCATTTGTGTTCCTCCTGATTTCGCGGCCGGACGGCCGCATTTTAATCCCATATGAAGAATTGCGTAAGCAATTCTTCCAGGAAACCGGCAAAGCCGGTTTCCGTGCCTCTTTCCAGCGGCCGAACGGCCGCATTTAATTCCAACGAAGAATTGCGTAAGCAATTCTTCCAGGAAATCGGCTCCGCCGATTTCCGCCTCCCTGGTTTTCAGGAAACAGACAGGTCCAGCCGGACCCGGTCCGCAATCCTTGCAATATACTCACTGTTGGTCGGGCGGGGCGCGCCGGACGCGCTGCTGTAACCGAACAGCTCCTCAAACACGGCCGGATTTCCTCTTTCCCAGGAAACCTCAATCGCATTGCGGATGGCACGCTCTACCCTCTGGATATTGGTATGCGAACGTTTCGCGATACCCGGATACAGAAGCTTGGTCACACTCCCCACCAGCTCCATGTCGCGGGCCGCAAGCACGATGGCCTCACGCAGATAATAATACCCCCTCAGATGAGCCGGAACGCCCAGCTCCAGCATCATGTCGGACACGTAGCGCTCAATCTGTGTCTCCGTAACCTCTATGGTAATCATATTCTGCTTCCTCCTGCGTCTTTCTTTTTTCGGAAATCATTTCCAGAACTAATATTAACATGTCCGCAGTCAAAAACAGAACCGGAATCCATCGAGACTTTTCGACTTAAAGGTACTCTCTTTCGCCCTTTTCCGCCAGTGTCTCCACGATCTCCTTTACCCGCTGGGCCTGGGATGCGGGGCATACCAGCACCGATTCTCCGGCCTGCACGATGATCAGATCTTTCACGCCCACTGCCGCAACCAGCCTGTCTACAGAATACGCGGTACAGCCCTGACTGTCAAGCAGCAACGTCTTTCCCACAGTGATGTTACCATTTTCATCCCGATCCCTTAAAGCGTCGAAGGCATCCCACCCGCCCACGTCACTCCAGCCGAAATCGCCAGGAACCATCAGCACGTGATCCGCTCTTTCCATGATACCATAATCCACGGAGATTTTGGGGATTTTCGGATAAATTTCCCACAGAAGCGCTTCTTCGTTTTCCGCACCGAAGCCTTCTGAAAGCTGTACCAGATAAGAGTAAATATCCGGAAGCAGCTTCTCAAACCAGGAAAGGATGGTGGAAGCTTTCCAGATGAACATACCGCTGTTCCAGGCATAGCCCTCCGCCACGTAGCGCTCCGCCGTCTCCTCATCCGGCTTCTCTACGAATTCCTCCACCCTGTGCCAGGGCTTTCCCTCCACCGCCGTATTTTTGATGTAGCCATAGCCCGTAGAGGGGAAGGTGGGCCGGATGCCGATGGTCACCAGGGCGTCCGTTTCCTCTGCGGCGGCTACGGCGCCTTTCAGCGTCTGCCGGAAGCCTTCCTCATCCCGGATATAGGGATCGGAGGGAACCACACACATGATGCCGTCTCCATATTTTTTCAGAATGGTCATCGCGGCATAGCCGATGCAGGCGGCCGTATTCCGCGCCGCAGGCTCCCTCAGAATGTGATCCTCCGGCACTCTTCCTGCGGTCTGGGAAAGCATTTCCTGCGCCTGAGAGGCGTTGGTGACGATGAAGGTCTCCTGTGCCACACCGGAGAGCCGGTCGATGGCCTCGTTGACCAGCGTTTCCTTTCCGGAAAGGTTCAGAAACTGTTTGGGCTTTCTGCTCGTGGAGAGCGGCCAGAGCCTGGTGCCTCCGCCGCCCGCCATCACGACTCCATAAACTTTCATAGTAATCTCCTTTCATTCCCTGTCCGTCGCCGCCCGAAAGCCGGAGCTTATATCTCCGGACCTGCGCAGTTCAATGTCCTGCACTCTGGGCGAGGACGGAAATTTATCATAACCAATTCTTCCTCCGTCCGAAGGAACGTAGACCGTAACGCCGTCCACCTCATAGGTGAACGCGTCAAACGTTCCATACTCCTGCTGGCGGATATAATAGGGCTGGGCCGCCGATTCCCGCACCGCCCCTGCCAGATCCGCAGCCTTATACAGCAGAAGCACACTGAGGCAAAGCAGAAATGCACCTTCGGCGGTTCCCAGGAATGCGCCTTCAGCCATCTTTTCTTTCCGCTCTCTTCCTGTCAGGAAGCAGAACCAGAAGCCGGCGATCCCCATGGGAAGGGCGATCACATAGGCATAGCCATACCGGATAAGAGGAGCGGAAAACTGCCAGAACAGATACCCGGCAATCAGCACTGTTCCATACAGAAGCCAGTCCCCGGCAGGAATGAGCACTCTCTTCACCGCAGCGCCGCCCTTTCGTAAGAGAGCAGCCGCCGTCATAACCAGGGAGGCCGCACCGGCTGCCGTGCAGAGAGCACAGGCTGCAACCCACAGCTTCTCCATTCCCCGAAGCCGTCCGAACCAGTTTTTCACCCAGCCGGTAAAAGACTTATCATACAGGGTCACATCATACAGGCCTCTGGCAAAAACCTGAATTTCCTTCGCGTCGGAATCCGCGTAGCCCTTCTCCATCTTCCAGTCCACCGAAAACAGATCCAGAAAAGTGAATGGATAAATCAGCCAGCCGGAAATCAACACGCCCCGGATCAGCCAGGGCAGGCAGATCAGAACGCCAAGCCCGATATACAGGCCGATCTGCTTCCACCGCCTCTCCCGGATCAGCATGACGGCAGGCTTCAGCGCCAGCAGCAGAATCACCGCCGCAGAAACCTTCACGGTCACCGTGAATACCAGAAGCAGGGAAAGCAGGGCGTAGGGGGCCGCATTTTTTTCTCCCGCCTCCAGATCATCCAGCCATGCGATCAGCACATAAAAGACCAGCAGCATGGCAAAATAATCCGATGCCGGAGAAACGATCTCACCGAACAGAACCGTCAGGTAATAGACCGCTCCCAGCCGCAGAAAGTCCGAAATCCGCACACGCCGTCCCTTTCCCAGCGTCAGGAGCCCGGAAGCGCACTGGAGCGCCACAACGAGAGCAAAGAAGCCCTGAACCGCATGCATGGGTTCTCCAAACAGCCATTTCATGGAAAACAGCGCGCAGAGCGCGAAGGCCGCGCTGTTATAGGCAAACCGGCTGTGCAGATTTCCAAGGCCGGGCACCACACCGTATTCCTCGATCCAGCGGATCGCCTGCGCGTGGTACAGCCCGGTGTCCACATGCATGAAGCCGCGGGAGGTGCCGTATGCAAGGAGCAGACTCAGAAAAAGCAGGATTAATAGCTTCACCCGGCTGATTCCTTCCCTCTGAAGCCGCCAGAATTCCACAAGTCTTTTTCTCAGAAGCAGTGCAGCCGCCAGACAGAACAGGATGAGCAGCAGATTCGCCTCGATTTCCACTCCGCCGAACAGGCTGAAAATCTGGGCATACACCGTGAGCGCCGCCAGGCCTGCCATCCACGCGCCCGTCACGCTGCGCAGGCGGTATCCCAGCCTTTCAAAGGGCAGCAGGCACACAAAGCCTGTGATAAAAGCCGTTATTGACACATAACACCAGTTCAGCAGCACAAACAGCATCCCGGATTCTCACCTTTCTTTTCTAAAAATTCTGCGGTATAATACTTCAAACAATCGCATTCAGGAAAGGACGCACGCATGACGGAAAAATTAAATTCCCGTAAAATTCAGACCGGTCTGGAGGCCTGGTTCGCCTCTTTCGCCCTCACAAATATCTGCTCTCTGAAAACGACGAGCATTTTCACCCTCCTTTTCTTCCTGCTCTGCTTCCAGGTATTTCTTCTGGGCGCCCAAAACGAGCGGGAAAGCCTTCTGGCGAAGGACGGGCGGAGGCTGGTGCTCTCCCTGCCCGCCAAAAAGCGGCGGACGGCTTCCTGTCTGCTCGGCCTTTTCTTTACGTTCCTCTGCCTCGCCAGCGAGTCAGATGTACTCGTCGGAAGCCTGACCAGCCCGCTTTTTCAGATTGCCAGCCTTCTGATGAGCGCTCTTGGCCTGTTTTTTCTGTTTTTCCGCGGCCTGCGCCTTCTTTTCTTTTATCTGGGAAAAAGGACGCTGCGCATCGAGAGCCTGAAAAATCCCCGGACACAGGATCAGAAGCTTCCTCTTCAGATGAAGATACTGCTTCCGGTTATTCTCCTGTGCTGCTGGCTTCCCTGGTTTCTCTATAATTTTCCGGGCGTCATGACTCCGGACAGCATCAGCCAGTACAGCCAGGCCATGGGGCTTACCGGCTACAGCGACCATCATCCCTTCGCCCACACCCTGCTCATCAAACTTCTTCTTTCGATGGGCATGGCGCTTTTTGACAACGTTTACGCGGCAATCGCCTGCTACACCGTATTTCAGATGGTTCTGATGGCTCTGCTTCTGTGTTACTGCATCTGCATCCTGTACCGTTACGGAGCGGGCAGGAAGCTGTGCCTTCTTTTTCTCATTTTTTATGCCTGCGTTCCCTATAACGGAAGCTTTGCCGTGACGATGTGGAAGGACGTGCTGTTTTCCGGCTTCCTGCTTCTGTTCGCCCTCTGCCTGTACCGTCTGCTCCATCTGTACGCCGCCGGAGGAAGGCTGAAAAAACAGCCGGGGCTTCTTGCTCTGCTCCTGCTTTCCGGCTTTCTGGTCTGCCTGTTCCGTTCCAACGGGCTGTATGTGTTTCTGCTCACCGCACCGTTCCTGAGCATCGTTCTCCGGCGGGAATGGAAACTCCTTCTGCCCGGCATCCTCGCTGTTCTCGTCCTTTCCCTGTTCATCAAAGGGCCGGTTTACGATGCCCTTGGAGTGGCAGAACCCGCTTTTTCCGAATCCCTTTCCATTCCCGCCCAGCAGATCGCCCGGGTGGTCTATGAAGGCCGCGCGCTCACACAGGAACAGATCGACCTGCTGGAAAAAACCGTGGATTACGATTCCATTGCGGACTATTACCAGCCGGAGCTTTCTGATCCCATCAAGGCGCTCATCCAGTACGGAAATCCGGAATATCTGGAAACCCACAAGGGAGCCTATCTGAAGCTCTGGATTCAGCTCGGCCTGCGCTATCCGCTGGATTACTGGAACGCTTTCGTGGACCAGACACGGGGGTACTGGTACCCGGGCGAACCCGGTCTCACCGTCAACGAGAGCATCTCTCCCAACGATGTGGGACTTACCGGGCAGTCGGTTTTAAGCGGTACACCGGCATGGAAAGTGGTAGAGATTCTGAACAAGCTCTATACCATCCTTCCGCTCTACGGACTGCTCTACAGCATCGGCGCCTTCACCTGGGCCGCCGTCTTCTGGTGTGTAAACTGCGCGCTGAACGGCCGCAAACGGAACTTCCTTCTGTTTGTCCCGTTCTTTGCCCTGATCCTGACCCTCTGTCTCGCAACGCCGGTAGCGGCAGATCTGCGATACGCTTATCCGCTGATCCTTTCCATGCCGCTTCTTCTTTGCGCCGGTCTCGAGATACCGGAAAAGGCCGCAGGAAAACCCTGAGCCTTTTCCACCGCTCCTTCTCTGTCAGCCCAGCTCCTCTTTCATATATTCCGCGATCGCGTCATGCCAGTCTGCAAACATGAAATCCGTGGTCAGCTTGAACATCCGGTTTTCCAGAATGCTGTAGGCCGGACGCGGGGCGGCAGCTCCGTATTCCTCCGTCGTCACATCCACAATCTGTGTCGTCTTTCCGGCCAGGCGAAGCACCTCTCTTGCGAAATCCGCCCAGCAGCAGCTTCCTTCGCAGGTGGCATGGAACAGCCCGTAGTTCTCCGTAAACAGCACCGCGTCGATGGCCTTCGCCAGTTCGGAAGCGCTGGTGGGGGAACCCACCTGATCGTTCACCACCGTGATTTTATCATGGGTCTCGGAAAGCCGGAGCATGGTTCTGGCAAAATTCTTTCCGTCCCCATACAGCCATGCGGTCCGCAGGATAAAGTAACGGTCCGCGAAATCCTTCACAAAATTTTCTCCCGCCAGCTTGGTACTTCCATAGGCGCTCTGCGGATCCACCGCATCCGTTTCCACATAGGGAATCTCCCTTTCTTTTCCATCAAACACATAATCCGTGGAAATATGCACCAGCTTCGCTCCCGTCTCACGGGAAGCGATCGCAAGATTTCTCGCCCCGATGGCATTGATTTTGAAAGCGTTATCGTAATCCGTCTCACACTTGTCCACATTCGTATGGGCCGCACAGTTGATGATGGCATAGGGCTTTACCTCTCTGGCCAGTTCCATCACGCTGTCGATCTTCGTGATATCCAGCTCGCCCACATCCGTATTGACAAAGCTCAGATCTTCCCTGCCCTGATAGAGCCTGTTCACAGCCCGTCCAAGCTGTCCGTTGCATCCGGTCACAATAATTTTCTTCATTTTTTTCACCAAACCTCCGTTTCATCCATCCGGTTTTTCTTTCAGGCATGTTCTGTTTTATTCTATCACACACGGGAAAGCTTTACCATGACATTTTCTTCTGCATGAACGCTTTCCCCATTTTTCCTTAATTTCCTTAATTTTTCTTAATTTTCTCCAAATCCACATTTTCCATAGTGACAACCGCCCTTTCGGTAGACTATAATAGGAAAAGGCGCCGGCGGACAGGACTGCATAAGGACGGCTTTTCGGGAGCAGACTCTTGAAAAGAAGCGTTTTTGCGCCGTCCTGTCCGCCGATGCAGACAGATTTTCAGGAAAGAGAGGTATTCAAATGAAAAAACTGAGCGTACTGCTTTTGCTTGGGCTTTCCACCGCGATGCTCCTTGCAGGCTGCGGAAATAAGGAAACCACGCCGGAAGAAGTGCCTTCTGTAACCGGAGAAACCATTCCGGAAAGCGTTCCCGCTGAGACGGAAACAGAAACGGAAACGACGGCAGAGGATGTTCCTCCGGAGGAAGGCATGGTGCGCAGCACTCTGACGAACGAGTGGATTGATGGGGATATTGCTGACCAGCGTCCCATCGCGGTCATGGTTCCCAATGATTCTTCCGCTCTTCCCCATTACAGTCTTTCCCAGGCTGACATTCTGTATGAATGCCCGGTAGAAGGAAACATCACCCGACTCATGGCCGTAATCAAGGACTGGGACAGGGAGGATATGACCAGAATCGGAAATGTGAGAAGCCTGCGCGATTATTTCGCGTACTGGTCCTTTGAATGGGATTCCATTCTGTTCCATTATGGCGGCCCTTTCTATATTGCAGATGTGGTTGAAAAAACCGGTACCGAAAACGTAACCGGAGCCAGCTATGGCGGAACCGGAAAAAAGGGACTGTATGACAGCGCCTATTACCGCTCCTCTGACAGAAAGGCTCCTCAGAACGCCTATCTGAGTGCGGAAGGCGTCAATTCAGCCATTGAACATTTTGACTATTCCAAGACCTATCGTGAGGATTACTATAACCCGGATCATTTTAAATTTGCCTCCGAGTCCTCACCGAACACGCTGGAGCAGTATGCCAACGCCTTCGACGTGAAAAAAATCGATATGTCCTCCTGCTATCCGATCTCCAAGACCTATTTTGAATACAACGAGGAGGACGGTCTGTTCTACAGATATCAGTACGGTGAGCCTCATGTTGACGCGGCCTTCGACAACACCCAGCTGGCGTTCAAGAACGTGCTGGTACAGTTTGCCTACTACGAGGTGAGAGACGACAATGGCTATCTGGCCTTCCAGGTTCATGACGACACCAAGGACGGCTACTATTTCACCAACGGCAAGGGCATCCACGTTACCTGGGAAAAGACCGGCGACTATGAACCCACCAAATTCTATGACGACAACGGAAACGAAATCGAGCTTAATACCGGAAAGACCATGATCTGCATCGTGGAGGACGGCGACGAGTTCGGATACGACTGAATAGATGTGACTGAGCAGATATAACAGAATAAATGCTTTACGCAGGAGGAGCTGCCTGGTGCCGTAGCCATACGGCATCGGGCAGCTCCCTTTTCTTTCTGATACACGTACTCCTTTTTGCGAAAATCTTTTACCAATCTCTATTAGCCGATCTTTATCACCCCCTTCACGATATCTGCCTTATTTCTCACACAGGCTTCAAGTGCGTGCTGGATCTCATCCAGACTGAACTGATGCGTCATGCTATCCCGGACACGGACCCAGCCGGAGGATACGGCTTCGATCGCCTCGGAATAGATGTTGCGGTAACGGAACTGTAGGTTTAACCTGCTAAATGTGAGAAGCCTCTTTCAATCTGAGGCAAAACACACTATAATAAATGAGACTGTTTATATTGGAAATTAAAAGGAACGTATACGTGAAATCAAAGACTTTCTTATGGATAGAAGATAGAAAAGGCAAAGCAGGCTATATATTCTGGGAATCTCTGCTAAAACAGTTATATCCGAATATTCAGGTGGAGAGCAAAAAGAATAGCAGTGAGCTCGTAAAATCGGTCAAAAATATAGACGACATAGTAAAAGAACGTCAGCCATATCTGCCAGAGAAAAACTGATCACCTGCATTGATACTGGAAGCATGAATTATAAGGGTATCAAGGAGATCCTGAAATATGATAAGCATATTGAAGAGCATAATATTGAGCAGCTCGCAGCCAGACTTTTGTTTGATTTGACAAGGAACACCGGCTTCGAAGTTTCAAAGGGAAAGTTGGGCGAATGTTGGGTCCAATCATGTTGTGATTGGACGGGACGTCGGAAAGATGATATTTGTGGACTTGATAACAGCAGGCCGTCCGTATATGATAAAATGAAAAGTATTTATGAAAGAACCAGCCTGAAAGAACAGTTCCACGCATCAGGATTGGAGGTGGCATCATGATTACGATTTTTAAAAATAAACTGGATATTCCAAATAATATGGAGTATATAGAATTAAATGATTTGTTCTTTAATCAAAACACGACGGCTTTAATAGATAGGCGTGCAGAGAAATTCATCGAAACTATTGACGGCGCCAAACTCATTGGAAAATATAAGATTTTGTCAAGATTTGATGATGTCGCCATTGATATTGACAAGCTTTCAGCCGGATGTAAGACAGTGCTGAACGTGCTGTATTATCCAGATAAAGTATTTTGTCTCAAAGAATGCGGCAATAACGCATTGGAAATATTACATAACCTTGAAAAAGGATACGTATACAGCGAATACGCTTTGATTCCCTTTACCATGGGTTCTGTCATGGTGCAGACAAGATCCATGAAAAAGATAATCAGCGATTATGAGGAATTAAAGGAGTGGTGGGAAGATGAAAAGTAGGCCGATCGTGATGGAACATTTCTCTACAGTCCACTCCGCATTTATTGTCGATTTCAACTTTCAGAACAATATTACGATTCTGATGGGAGATTCCGGTACTGGCAAGACTGCGAGTTTTTCGTTTATTAAAGAGTGTATGGCGGTGAATCCCCAAATTCTATGCCTGAATTATCTGGATTATCAGAAGGATGTGAAAGAAATTATCAGGCACACAGAGGGGAAGCTGATCGTAATAGATAATGCAGACATTCTTCTGGATGACGATACAAGAAAATACATCTCTCTTGATGATAAAAATCAGTATCTGATCATCGGGAGAAACCCGAAGAACCTGTTTGCGACGAAAGAGAATCTGTATGAGCTGGCCAGCGAAAAGGTTGGAGAACAGACAAAATTCACGATTCACAATTATTTGTAAGCCGCCCCTGGCGTTTACCAGGGGCAGTCTATTCCTCTATCTTATTTATCTCTTTGTGCTATTTTATTGCCAGAATTTATTGAATTTTCAAGATGCACAGGCACTTATTCAAGTGCGAAGTTTGAGTAACTATCTTAAGCCTTCCCGCCAAGTTCCAGCCTGTTGATGGCTGAGAAAATGGCTCTGACAGAAGCGCGTGTAATATTCGAACTTACGCCCACGCCATAGGTGACACGGCCGGTCTCTCCATCCAGCAGATGGATATAGGCTGCCGCCTGGGAACTTGCGCCGCTCTGAAGGGCATGCTCCTCGTAGTCCAGAACCTTGATCCGCACGCCGAGCTCCATCTGCAGCCCTCTCTGCACCGCATCGATCGGGCCGTTTCCCACTGCCGCAAATTCCTTCTCCTTTCCATGATCCGTATAGACCACAGTGACCTTCGTATCGAATTCGGAAGCCGTTTCGCCGCTCAGGTCGTCGATTCTCAGCCTGCGGAAATGAATGGGTTCCTTTTTGTCCAGATACTCCCTGCGGAACGCGTCCATAATCTGATCCGGAGATACCTCTCCCTGCTTCTCGGAAATCGCCTGAATGACGTTGGCAAACTCTTTGTGCATGGCCTTCGGCAGCTTGAAGCCGAAATAGGTGTCCATGATGAACGCCACACCGCCCTTTCCGGACTGGGAATTGATGCGCACGATGGGCTCGTATTCCCTTCCGATGTCCGCCGGATCGATGGGAAGATAGGGCACCTGCCAGATTTCCGACTTTCTTTCCTGCATCGCATGGATGCCCTTGTTGATCGCGTCCTGATGGGAACCGGAAAAAGCGGTGAATACCAGCTTGCCAGCATAGGGATGTCTGGCGTCTATGGGCATCTTGCAGCATCTTTCGTAGATCTCTATGATATCGTTGATATGCTCGATATTCAGCTTCGGATCGATTCCCTGGGAGAACATGTTGTAGGCGATGGTGAGCACATCCACGTTTCCGGTGCGCTCGCCGTTTCCAAAAAGCGTGCCCTCCACGCGCTCCGCTCCTGCGAGAAGCGCCAGCTCCGCGCTCGCGACGCCTGTTCCCCGGTCATTGTGGGGATGAACGCTTAAAATGATGCTCTCTCTGTTCTTAAAATGCCTGTTCATCCACTCGATCTGATCCGCATAGACATTCGGCGTATTCATCTCCACCGTGGAGGGGAGGTTGATGATCATGGGGTCTTCCCTCGTCGGTCCCCAGGTCTCCTGTACCGCAGTGCAGATTTCCAGTGCAAAATCCAGCTCCGTTCCGGTAAAACTTTCCGGAGAATACTCCAGAATGATTTTTCCGGGGAAGTTCTTCGCATGCTCCTTCACCATCTTCGTCCCGTTCACGGCGATCTCGATGATCTCCTCCTTCGACGCGTGGAAAACCACATCCCGCTGCAGGGTGGAGGTGGAATTATAAATATGCACGACAGCCTGCTTACAGCCCTCAATGGCCTCAAACGTACGGTCGATCAGTTCCTTCCTGCACTGGGTCAGCACCTGCACACAGACATCGTCCGGAATCAGTCTTCTGTCCACAAGCTGTCTGAGAAAATCGAACTCAATCTGGCTCGCCGCCGGGAATCCGATTTCGATCTCCTTAAATCCAAGCTTGATCAGATAGAGAAACATTTCCACCTTCTCTTCCACGATCATGGGATCGATCAGCGCCTGATTCCCATCGCGCAGATCCACGCTGCACCAAATGGGTGCCTTCTCGATTTCCCTGTTCGGCCACTCCCTTTCGGGATAGTCTACCACCGGATTTTTCCGGTATCTCCTGTAGTTGAGCATCTTTGTTTTTCCTTTCCCTATTCTTGTATTGCCGCCTGTGGCACGCAGTCTGCACAGCCGCTTGTTGATTGCCTCCACATGTGAAAGCCGATTGCTCCGCGCCTTTGGCACTCCGCAATCGCCGGGAGAATTCGCAATCCGGGCTATCGCCCTCCTTGCTCATTCTCCCTTGCCTGGCCGATGTCGATGCACCCGTGCATGCAAGCATGCCCGTTCGCATCGCCGCCATCCAGGGCTTTCACATGAAAAAAACAGGCTGTCCGACATTTCTGTCCGGCAGCCCGTTGCCCCTTCTCATTCTCCGAGACCGCTTTCAATCGCGCTGACAAGAGACTTCAGAGCTTCTTCCTCGTCTTCTCCCTCGCAGGTAAGCTCAATCTCATCTCCGCACTTCACACATGCTCCCAATACACTGAGAACGCTCTTGGCATTCGCTGTGCTGTCCCTGAATGTAAATGTGATCAATGACTTAAACTGCATGGCCTCCTTGCAGAGAATGCCCGCAGGTCTCAAATGCAATCCTGTCGGGTTCTTAATTACTACCTTCTGGCTTACCATGACATCAACCTCCTGTTTTCTTACACCCGAAAAACCGGCAGTTCTTTTCGTTCACACCGTTTTTCATTAAAATCAGTATACCATTTTTCTGAGGATATCTCAAGGCTTACAGCATGATATTCTGAATCAGATCCGCGAGCTTTTTCGCCTCTTCCTCTATCATTTTCTGATCTTTTCCCTCAATCATAACGCGGACCTTCGGTTCTGTTCCTGACGGACGGATCAGCACCCTGCCCTCTCCGGCGAATTTCCGATCCAGCGCCTCGATCGCCTCGGCGATCTCCGGATACTCCATATAACGCTCCTTCTTATGGTTCGGCACTTTTGCGTTGACCAGTGCCTGAGGCATGACCGTCATGACCTTTGCCAGCTCCGAGAGGGGCTTCTTCGTATCCACCATGACCTGCAGCAGATGGAGGGCGGAAAGCAGGCCGTCTCCCGTCGTATTCTCATCCAGGAAAATGATATGGCCGGACTGCTCTCCTCCCAGACTCGCTCCGATTTCCCTCATACGCTCCAGCACATACCGGTCGCCCACCTTCGTCTGTTCCATATTCAGGTGTTCCCGTTCTCCCATCTTGAAGAAGCCCAGATTGCTCATCACAGTGGCGACAATCGTATCCTTTTTCAGCTTGCCCTGATCCCGCATATGAACGCCGACAATCCCCATGATCTGGTCTCCGTCCACCATCTCGCCGTTTTCGTCCACCGCAAGGAGACGGTCCGCGTCGCCGTCAAAGGCAAGCCCCACATCCGCCTTTTCATAAACCACTCTGGCCTGAAGCTCCTCCATATGGGTGGAACCGCAGTTGGCATTGATATTCGTTCCATCGGGCATGTTGTGGATGGGAACCACTGTGGCTCCAAGTTCCCGCAGCGCTTCTACGGATGTGTAATATGCGGCACCTTCCGCGCAGTCCACCACGATTTTCATGCCGGAAAGCTCCACCGGCACCGTCTGTATTGCATGGTTAATGTATTCCTCTCTGGCATCCGTCCGGTACTTGATCTTTCCCACACGGGAACCGGTGGGGAACTCCACGCCCTGCATTCCACTGCGGATCAGCGCCTCGATCTCATCCTCCATACTGTCTGGCAGTTTATAACCATTTCCATCAAAGAACTTGATACCGTTAAACTCGACCGGATTGTGGGAAGCTGATATCACAACGCCGGCTTCCACCTTGTATTTCTTCGTCAGATAGGCCACGGCAGGCGTCGGAATCACGCCCACATAAACCGCATTCGCGCCAACGCTGCAGATGCCTGCCATCAGCGCATTTGCCAGCATATCTCCCGAAATACGGGTGTCGCATCCCACCATGATGGTGGGATGATGCTCATTTTCCTTGGTCAGCACCGTAGCGCCCGCCTGCCCAAGCTGCATCGCAAGGAGGGGAGTAAGCTCCTCATTCGCCACCCCTCTCACACCGTCAGTTCCAAATAATCTTGCCATATTTTCTTTTCCTTTCCTGCTGACATAATTCAGAAACGGGATCATTCTATGCGGACGTATCCGCCCTTATTCTCAGCTGTTTGCCGTAATGGACGCTTCCGTTCCGGATTCCACTGCACCCGCAGCCGCCGCTTCGCCCGCAGTCCCATTGTCCGCAGTGATATCCGCCATGACATTCACAACTGCGGTCACGGTGCCAACCTGTGTCACATGATCCGGAAGAGAAACGGTAACCTCCATTTCCACATTGCCTTCCGTCAGCTCGCTCAGGTTATTTTCCTGCATCCATTCCGCCACATCGATGCTTCCCGAAAGCCGTGATACGTTAACCGTATCCAGATTATCCTGGAGCCCCCTCAGCCGGATGGAAACGGCTTCCCCGGGAGCCAGCGTCACCTGATACCCATCGGGTACATTCAGAATCTGAATCCGGCTCTGATCCATCTGACCTGTCACATCGACCAGCGGCTCCACGCCGGCAGTAACTGCCACTCTGCCGTTAAAACCGTCCTCTGAGGTGTTTGTCAGGCTCACACCGTCCGGCAGATACTGCCGGATATCAATCAGCTCAACCACATCCTCCGTGGCTCCCGTCAGATCCAGCTCCTCCGCCGGGATTACGATCTCTTCCAGACTGGCAAGTGCGCTGCTCCTGCCTGCTACCGTTATCCGGTCAGGCGCACAGGTAACCTCTCCTGTTGCCGCGTAACCGGCGGCAGGCTCTCCTGAAGCAGAGGCCGTCACCGGAATCTCTTTCGTCTGCAGAATGGAAATGGATACATTGGAGGTGCTCACGCTCTTGGTAATTCTGCTGCTTGTGATCTCATTGCCGTCCGCATCATAAAGCCGGATCGGTTCCGTAATATTGATGCTTTCTGTCAGGCCTTCCACATTGGCTTCCACCACAGCGCGGTCCACCTGGGACACCAGCGACTGCGGTCCGGAAATCCGCAGGGCGTTTCCGTCCGTTGTCAGCACGCTGTTTACAATATATCCGTCCGCAGGCGTACCGACCTGATCGATCTCGATGACCAGCTGCTTCTCCTGGCGTTCCTCCACCTCAAGCCGGACCATGTCTATATTACCGCTGATTTCAATCTGGCTTCCAAAAGCACGGCTGAGCGACAGACGAATAGGGACCGTATTGGTAAAAGAGAGCTCAGAAAAGTCCGCCGTAGCTGTCACATCTGAAGCATTGATATTCTCCAGAACAGAACGGCTTGCCCGTACCGTCACCGTCACACGGTCCGTATCATCCAGTACCTGGTATGTCAACCCTTCCTCTGTCAGCAGGCTGGTATTTTCCAGTTCCACAGGAATATTCCGATACACCTCCGTATCTACGGGATCGTTGATATTCACCGACACAAGCCACAGCAACACCGAAAAGATGACTGCCAGAATTTTCAGACCAATATTGTTAAAAATCTTATTTGGTTTTTTCATTCTTCGGCCGTCCTTTCCAGATCCTGCCCTTCACTCTGCCAACCTTGCTTTTTAGCTCCTTTTCTCCGTCAGGCTTGTTCTGGATCTTTTTCAGTTCTTCCTCCAGCTCGGTTCCGGTTAAGCCCCGCGACAGGCTGCCCTCGTATGCCACGCTGATCTGTCCGGTTTCTTCGGATACGATCACGGTCATGGAGTCCGTAGCTTCGGATACTCCCACGCCCGCTCTGTGCCTGGTACCCAGTTCCTTGCTTAAGGACATATTATCCGAAAGCGGCAGATAACAGGTGGCGGAGGTGATCCGGTCCCCCCTCACGATCACCGCACCGTCATGAAGCGGCGTATTATGTTCAAAAATATTGATCAGAAGCTGACTGGTCACAATGCCGTCCACAGCAATGCCGGTCCGTTCATATTCTGTCAGCGGATCGTTCTGCTCTACGACAATGAGAGCTCCTGTCTTCACCTTTCCCATTTCCACACAGGCTTTTGAAATTTCATGGATCGTCTTATCAGAGAACCTTCCGTCCGCTCCCTTGCTTTGTTCAAAAGGGAACAGAGAAGACAGGAATTCTCTTTTTCCGAGCTGTTCCAGCGCCCCCCTCAATTCCGGCTGGAGAATGACCAGCAGGCCAAAGGCGCCGTACATCAGCGCGTTCTGCGCAATCCAGAGAATGGTATTCATTTCAAAAATAGCCGCAATGAGAATGAATACCATGATGAAAATCACGCCCTTTACGAAAACCCATGCCTTGGTATTCTTGATCCATACCATGATATGGTATACCACAAAGGAAATGATGATAATCTCAACGATATCCGTTATTCTCAGTGACGGCACATGTGCCAGATAATTGTCCGCAAAGGATCTAATCAGTTCCATTTTTTTAATCCCGCTGTCTGTGTGCAGCGTCCCTCGTATTCGTATGTCTTACCCTGCGATTGTTCCGCTGCGTGGTTATTTTTTTTACCTTCTTTTCCGGCGTGGATACCGCCATTTTGGGTACCGCCTTCACATAATAATAATACTCGTCATCTTCAAACTGCACTTTTTCCGTTCTGGAATAGTCCAGATTAAACCGGAAGAACTGTACGACAAACGCGACGAATACTCCTCCGACGCTTCCAAGCAGCACACCCGGTATGGAAAAATCTGCTCCATAGATCAGATCGCCCACAAGAATCACCACAATGTCCAGCAGCGCTCCCGATATGATCGCGATTGTCCAGGAATAATCCACGGACAGCCTCCTGACCAGGTACACCAGAATCGTCGTAACCGCAAATGCGGCTGCTATAATCAGCATTTCCCGGTTTCCGAACACACCGTCCAGAATCTCCCGGATGCGTGTCAGCATGGAATCCGCAGCGGCCGAACTGAACAGAGATGCATTCATGCTCATGTAATGGATCAGATAGTAAACGACCACTCCGCAGACCACCGTAACAGCGGAAAGCGGTACGCCCAGAAGCCCTGCCACGATTGGAGCCGCATAAGGAATCCGAAGAACGAACAGAAGCGGCGTAATCATCACAAGCACGCCCCCCTTCGGTGTAAACCGAAAATACAGCAGAAACAGCAGCAAAAACACAACGAGCGCCACGCCCGCGCACTCCAGAGATACCTCGTACAGATGAAGCGTGACAAATCCTGCTGCTGCAAACAGCGTAAAATTCTTCGGCATGAAGGAACAGATCAGAGAAGTGATGAGAACCACCGCCATTCCATTGATCTGACTCATATAACCAAGCTGTCCGTTAATGAGAAGCAGACTCACCAGGGCGAGCAGAAACTTCAGTCCCGGAACAACATATTCTTCATATTTCACATAAAAATTGCGGATGTATTCCCGCACTACGAGCAATGATGTTGTCATAAATGTTCCTCACGAAGAATGCAGGCGCAGGCCTCTATTCCTCTTCTTCCTCACTCCCGTCAATCTCAGTCAGCATCCGGTCAAAGCTGACCGAAGCATTATGGGCCTTCACGTAGGTAATATGCGCGATCAGCCAGGATACCAGAAGATATCCTGCGCACATGATCCCATACGCGACGAGCGCCCGCTTTCCAAGTGTCCAAATTGCATCCACATCCATCGCATAAAATATGGAAGTCATCTCATCAATCCTGTAAAGCAGCCATATTCCGGCCAGAATACAGAACGCTATTGTAGTCGCAATCCAGGTTTTGAGAAGCTGAAAGCCCACATAATCGCTCCTGAAAAATCCACAGATCTCCCTGTCTCTTTTTCCTCTGCCCGCCTCATATGCCGCCATCCGGGTCATAACCGCCACTTTTTTCTCATTGATCACAAGTCCTTACAGCCCCTTTCCAATCGCCAGAGTGATAAAAAACACACGCCGTACCCCTGCGGCCCTGCACTCCAGCGCGGCAGCGTCGATCGTACTGCCGGTGGTATAGATGTCGTCAATGATTACAATCGTATTTAATTTTACATCATCCTGCACTATTTTAAAAGCCTTTTTCAAATTATTTTGGCGCGCCGTCCCTTCCAGCTCCTTCTGCGGCTTTGTATTTTTTACCCTGACCAGCCAGTCAGAAAGCACCGGAATATTCAGTCTTTTCCCCAGCGCCTGCGCAAGAAGCGCGGCCTGATTATAGCCCCGTTTCCTTTCCCTTTCCGGATGAAGCGGCACGGGTACAAGCGCGTCCGGCCGCCAGGAGAGGATCATCGCTCCCAGATTTTCCGCAAGGGCTCTTCCCAGGAAATCCGCGTATTCCCTGCGCCCCGCATACTTAAAACGGTAAATGGTCTGTCGGATACAGGAATAGCTGTATAGGGCCGCCCCTTTTGTATATGCACGTCTCCTGCGGGCGCAGTCATAACAGTATTCCGCTCCCGGATCCTGAAGCTGTTTGCCGCATTTCAGGCAGCGGGGCTCCCGGATCAGGACGAGTGCGTTTCTGCAGCCGTCGCAGATATCCTTTCCAAAGGGCTTCACCGGCCTGTCGCAGACCGGACACCTGCGCGGGAACAGAAGATCTGTCAGAATTCTGCCCGCCGCTTCATCCTGTTTCCATTTTTTAAGAATTTTCATTCGGCTCCTCTAAAGCCATGATTTCCCGGATTCTCACATCAAGTCCCGTAAAACGCTTCGCTTCGCTTTCGTTCCGGATCATGTCCTGAACCACCTGACGGCTCCCCAGTATCGTCACGCAGCCCTTTGCCCTTGTCACTCCCGTGTAAAGGAGATTTCGGTTAAACAGCATCCTCGGCCCGCCCAGAAGCGGCATGATCACCGCCGGATACTCGCTTCCCTGCGATTTATGGATGGTGATCGCATAGGCCAGCTCCAGTTCCGACGTCTGCTCAAAGGAATAGGTCACCCTTCGGTGTTCGTCAAATTCCACCGTCAGAGTACGGGCATATTCGTCGATCTCTCTGACGATCCCCATATCCCCGTTAAAAATCCCGACGCCCTTATCCACGGCAATACCGTAGCGGCTCACCACCTCCCATTCGAGCTGGTAGTTGTTCTTCGTCTGCATCACCTTGTCTCCCTCCCGGAAGAGCGCGTCGGCGGACTGATATTCCTTCTTGGAATCCGCTTTGGGATTCAGCCAGGCCTGCAGAATGCCATTGAGCGTCTCAGCTCCCAGATTTCCCTTCCGCATGGGGGTGAGCACCTGGATGTCAAAAGGCCCCGCATGCACGTAGCCCGGCAGCTTTTCCCGGATCAGAAGGATCATGTGCTTGTAGATCACCTGCACGTTATCCCGTTCCAGAAAAAAGAAATCCCTGCTCTTATTATCCAGCGCGATCTCTTTTCCCTCGTTGATCCGGTGAGCGTTGACGACGATGTCACTCTCGCCCGCCTGCCGGAAAATCTTTTTCAGCTCCACCACCGGGAAGGCCCTGCTTTCAATCAGATCCCGGAGCACCTGGCCCGGCCCGACGGAGGGCAGCTGGTTCACGTCCCCCACCAGCACCAGCCGGGTGCCAGGCGATATCGCCTTCAGAAGCGACTGGAACAGCTGGATGTCCACCATGGACATTTCATCCACGATCACCACATCCGCCTCCAGCGGGTTGTCCGCGTTCCGTTCAAAACGCGCCCGGCTCAGGGAAATGCTCCCGCTGCCGTTCTCGTCCGGCAGGCCGGAAAGCTCCAGAAGCCTGTGGATGGTGCGCGCCTCGTATCCGGTTGCTTCCGTCATCCGTTTTGCCGCCCGGCCCGTGGGCGCGGCCAGCAGGATATCCATTCCCTCCGCCGCAAAGTAATGGATGATGGTGTTGATGGTGGTGGTCTTTCCCGTGCCGGGACCTCCCGTGAGGATCATGATGCCGTTCCTCACGCATTCCAGCACCGCCCCAAGCTGCAGCGCCTCCAGCTCGATTCCGAGCCCCCTCGCCAGCTTTTCAATATCATGAAGGACCTTTTCTTCTTCCGACAGAAGGAAGCCTCCCTCCGGAGCCAGGCTCACATTCAGATCCGCCAGCATTCTGGCGCAGGAAAGCTCCGCATAATAGAAGACGGAAGCGTATACGAAGGCCTCCTCCTGCACCTGTTTGATCACCAGCTTGCGCTCCATCGCCAGATTCGGGATCTGAATGCTCACATATTCCACGGAAAGCCCCAGAAGCTGCGCCGCCTTCTCCTCCAGCTGCTCCTTTGGCAGACAGGTATTTCCGTCCGCCGCCGCGAGCTGCAGGGTATAAAGGATGCCGCTTCGGATCCGGAAATCGGAATCCGTATGAATGCCGATCCTGGCCGCCAGCTCATCCGCCCGCCGGAATCCGATGCCGTCGATATCCTCCGCAAGACGGTAGGGATTTTCCTCCAGAATATGATAGACCTCTTCCTTATAAGTCTGATAAATCTTCATCGCCAGCGTATTGGTAATCCCGTATTTCTGCAGGTAGATCATCGCCTCGCGCATTTCCTTTTTTTCTTCCATCTGTGCGCCGATCTCCATGGCCCTGCGTTCGCTGATCCCCTTGATCTCCGCAAGGCGCTCCGGCTCCTGTTCCACGATCCGGAAGGTATCTCTCCCGAATTTCTTCACAATCCGCGCGGCAAGAGAGGGACCGACTCCCCGGATGGCCCCGGAGCCCAGATACCGCTCGATGCTCTGTTCGTCCTCCAGAACCGTCTCCACGAAACTTTCCACCTTAAACTGGCTGCCGTATACCGCATGTTCCACATAGCCGCCCGAAAGCTCCAGCCCCTCCCCCTCGTCGATGGCCTGAAAGCTCCCGACGCAGGTGATCTCCTCCCCGTCGGCAATCAGTTCAAAAACGGTATAGCCATTCTCCGTATTCCTGTATATGATATGCTCCACATAGCCGGATATCTTTTCCGTGGATGTTTTATCCATTCTGATTCCCCCGATGCCTGCGCAGGCGGAAATACCGCCCGGCGGTCACTCCGCCCGGCGGACGCCCCGTCCCGCGGGCCATCCGCATATCCAACAAAGGCTGCTCCAAAGGAGCAGCCCCAATTCCTGTTTTCTCTTCTGTCCCGGTCAGACCTCGTCCTTGTATCCGCCCAGGAATTCCACATATTTTCCTGTTCCGATCGCCACAGCCGTCATCGGATCCTCAGCCGTCATGGTATTGATTCCGGTTCTTTCGCTGATCAACTCCTCCAGTCCGCGCAGAAGGCTTCCGCCTCCCGTCAGGACGATGCCCCTGTCCGCAATATCCGCTGCAAGTTCCGGAGGGGTCCTCTCCAGAACGCTGTGGATGGCTTCCACAATCTGGAGCGTGGGCTCCTTCAGCGCCTCTTCCGTCTCCTCCGAAGAAACCTTCACCGTTTTGGGAAGTCCCGTCACCAGGTTCCGGCCTCTCACATCCATATAATCAGGCTCCGGCCGCTTATAGGCAGAACCGATCTTGATCTTGATATCCTCCGCTGTTCTCTCACCGATGAGCAGATTATGTTTCTTTCTCATATAGCGGACCAGCGCTTCGTCGAAATCATCTCCCGCAATCTTGATGGACGCGCTCACGACGGTACCACCCAGAGAAATCACCGCAATATCAGAGGTTCCGCCTCCGATGTCCACGATCATGTTGCCGCAGGGACGGGAAATATCGATTCCGGCTCCGATTGCCGCCGCAATCGGCTCTTCAATGATGGAAACCTCTCTCGCTCCGGCCTGATAGGTCGCGTCCTCAACCGCCTTCTTCTCCACCTCGGTAACGCCGCTGGGCACACAGACTGCGATTCTGGGCTTGCGGAAGGTCTTTCTGCCAAGCGCCTTCTGGATGAAATGCTTCAGCATCTTTTCCGTAACGGTATAGTCGGAAATGACGCCCTGACGCAGAGGTCTGACCGCAACGATATTACCCGGCGTACGTCCCAGCATCAGTCTGGCATCCTCACCGATCGCCTTGATCTTGTTCGTATCTCTGTCAAAAGCCACAACGCTGGGCTCCTTCAGAACCACGCCCTTTCCTCTGATATATACCAGTATGCTGGCCGTGCCCAGGTCAATTCCAATGTCCGTGTACTGCATAATTTCCTCCAATCCCAAATGAAGGCAACGCCGGAAAGGGAGCTTCGGCCGTTTTTCTGAAAGCAGCCTTCCGATGATTCCTCTCCTGCGCGCTGTCGTCTCTATTCTCTATTATAAACCAATTCGTCATGAATCAAGCACGGATATTTCACATTTATAAAACAGCCGGAATTATGTCTAATTTTATTCAGAATAACGTTTTATTCGTCAATGCGAAATATACCGTCTGTTATTATAACCCAAAAGCACGGCCTTGGAAAGCCTTTTCATAAAAAATTAAGTTTTCTGCCTGCTGCGCTGTTACTATTCACAGCCGATTCAGAATGGTCAACACGCGCGTCGTGCTTGCACGTAAGCACGTGTTATCCATTCTGAATCTGGGCTGCGAAGCAGTCACCCCACCCCATGAGCAGCCTTAGTGCCGCAAGGCGCGGGACTGGAGCCTCGAAGAGGCGACGGGTGCGAATGAGGGTGGGGTGGCTGTGAATGGTAACGCTGCGTTTTTGTCTCCGGCCGGACCGCACATTCATTTCGCCCGGTCCAGCATTTTCTTCACATAATATCCGGTGTAGGAATCCGGGTTCTCCGCCACTTCCTCCGGCGTTCCCTGGGTGACCACGGTTCCGCCTCCGTCTCCGCCTTCCGGCCCCATATCGATGATATAATCGGCCGTCTTGATCACGTCCAGATTATGCTCGATAACGACGACCGTATTTCCTCCGTCGGCAAGGCGGTGAAGGATATCGACCAGCTTGTGCACGTCCGCAAAATGCAGGCCGGTGGTGGGCTCGTCCAGAATATAAATGGTCTTTCCGGTGCTCCGTTTGCTCAGCTCCGCCGCCAGCTTGATGCGCTGCGCCTCTCCGCCGGACAGGGTGGTTGATGGCTGTCCCAGCTTCACGTAGGACAGGCCCACATCGTAGAGCGTTTCGATTTTTCTGCGGATGGAAGGCACATTTTCAAAGAAGTCCACCGCTTCCTCCACGGTCATGTCCAGCACGTCAAAAATGCTCTTTCCCTTGTACTTCACGTCCAGGGTCTCGCGATTATAGCGCTTGCCGCCACAGACCTCACAGGGTACATACACGTCGGGAAGGAAGTGCATCTCGATCTTGATGATGCCGTCGCCGCTGCAGGCCTCGCAGCGGCCTCCCTTCACATTGAAGCTGAACCGGCCCTTTTTATATCCCCTTGCCTTCGCATCGGGCGTGGAGGCAAACAGATCCCGGATCATGTCGAATACCCCGGTATAGGTGGCGGGATTGGAACGGGGCGTGCGGCCGATGGGAGACTGATCGATGTCGATCACCTTATCCAGCTGATCGATTCCCTCAATTCCTTTATTTTTCCCCGGAATGGTTCTCGCCCGGTTCAGATCTCTTGCCAGCGTTTTGTAGAGAATCTCGTTCACCAGAGAGCTTTTGCCGGAGCCGGAAACACCGGTCACACAGGTCATCACGCCGAGCGGAAAACGGACGTCGATATTCTTCAGGTTATTTTCCGCAGCTCCCTTCACCGTGATCCAGCCCGCAGGCTTCCTGCGCTGCGCCGGAACCGGAATGGAAAGCTCGCCGCTTAAATATTTTCCGGTGACGGAGGCCGGATTTTTCATCAGCTCCTGCGCCGTGCCGCAGGCCACCACCTCGCCTCCGTGGGAACCGGCGCCGGGGCCGATGTCCACAATGTAGTCCGCCGCAAGCATGGTATCCTCGTCATGCTCCACCACCAGCAGGGTATTGCCGAGATCCCGGAGATTCTTCAGGGTATTCAGCAGCTTGTCATTGTCCCGCTGATGCAGGCCGATGCTGGGCTCGTCCAGAATATAGCATACCCCCACCAGTCCGGAGCCGATCTGGGTGGCAAGGCGGATTCTCTGCGCCTCACCGCCGGACAGGGTTCCTGTCGCCCGTGAAAGGGACAGATAGTCCAGACCCACGTCCACCAGAAAGCCCACGCGGGCTTTGATTTCCTTAATAACCTGCTTTCCGATCAGAAGCTGCTGGGGCGTCAGCTCCATATCGTTCAGAAATTCCTGGAGCTTCCGGATGGAAAGGGATGTGATCTCATAAATATTTTTTCCGCAGACCGTAACGGCGAGCGCCCCCTTCTTCAGGCGCATTCCCTTACAGGCCGGACAGGGCGTGATGCTCATGAAGGTCTCATATTCCTGCTTGGAAATCTCAGAGGCGGTTTCCCGGTATCTTCTCTCCACACTTTTAACCAGGCCTTCAAAAGCGACCGGATAGACGCCTGTCCCCCTCTGTCCCTTATAATGCACCTCCACCTGACGACCTCCCGTGCCGTTGATCAGAACATCCTTCACCTTATCGCTGTACTGCTCAAAGGGCGTATCCAGACTGAAATCGTATGCCTTTGCCAGCGCCTGCAGAATGGCGTTGGTAAAGCTGCCCGGCTCATTACAGGACTGCCAGCCCAAAACGGCGATGGCGCCCTCGTTGATGCTCCTGCTCTTATCCGGAATCATCAGGTCCACGTCAAATTCCATCTTGTATCCCAGGCCATAGCACTCCGGGCAGGCGCCGAAGGGATTGTTGAAGGAAAAGCTCCTCGGCTCAATCTCATCGATGCTGATTCCGCAGTCCGGGCAGGAAAAGCTCTGGCTGAAGGTCATGGCCTCCCCGCCGATCACGTCTACAAACAGCAGCCCTTCCGTGAGCGCCAGCACGCTTTCGATGGAATCCGCAAGCCTTCTGTCGATTCCGGGCTTCACCACGAGACGGTCCACCACGATCTCGATGTTGTGCTTGATATTTTTATCCAGTTTGATCTCTTCCGTCAGCTCATAAAGGCTTCCATCCACCCGGACACGCACGTATCCGCTGCGCCTGGCCCGCTCCAGCACCTTGACGTGCTCGCCCTTTCTTCCCCGGACCACCGGAGCCAGGAGCTGAATCCGGGTTCCCTCCGGCAGCGCCATGATCTGATCCACCATCTGATCCACGGACTGCTTTTTGATCTCCTTGCCGCACTTCGGGCAGTGCGGAATGCCGATTCTGGCATAGAGCAGACGGAAATAATCATAAATCTCCGTCACCGTCCCCACCGTGGAACGGGGATTCCGGTTGGTGGATTTCTGATCGATGGAAATGGCGGGGGAAAGCCCTTCGATCTTTTCCACGTTGGGCTTTTCCATCTGCCCCAGGAACTGTCTCGCGTAGGAGGACAGGGATTCCATATATCTTCTCTGTCCCTCCGCATAGATCGTATCAAAGGCGAGGGAAGACTTGCCCGAACCGGACAGACCGGTGAGAACCACCAGTTCATTTCTCGGGATATCCACGTCGATATTCTTCAGATTGTGCTCATTGGCCCCTCTGATTTTGATGTACTCCCGGGGCCTCATCTTTATGTTTTCCTGTTCCATGCTTCTTCCATTTACTCCTTTATTTTCTCCAACGTCTTTTTCAGATCCACCATCTTGTCACGCAGCTCTGCCGCCGCTTCGAAGTTCAGCTCCGAAGCGGCCTTCTTCATCTTCTTCTCCACATCGGCGATGAGCTTTTTCAGTTCCTTCTTGTCCATGGATTCCGGGTCCTTCTCGAAACGGACCTCTTCCTTCGCGATTTCCTTCGATATGCTGATGAGATCACGCACGCTCTTTTTGATGGTCTGGGGCGTGATTCCATGCTCTTCGTTGTACTTCTGCTGAAGTTCACGCCTTCGGTTCGTTTCGTCAATGGCCGCCCGCATGGAATCCGTCATGTTGTCCGCATACATGACCACATGGCCCTCCGCATTTCTCGCGGCACGGCCGATGGTCTGGATCAGGGAGGTCTCCGAACGCAGGAATCCCTCCTTGTCCGCATCCAGAATGGCCACCAGGGAAATCTCCGGGATGTCCAGACCTTCTCTCAGCAGGTTGATGCCCACCAGCACATCGAACACATCCAGGCGCATGTCCCGGATGATCTGAGCCCGTTCCAGGGTATCGATGTCGGAATGCAGATATTTTACCCGGATCCCCACCTCTCTCATGTAGTCGGTCAGATCCTCCGCCATCCGCTTGGTCAGGGTGGTCACCAGCACCTTGTTATGCTTCTCAATTTCCTTGCGGATCTCTCCGATCAGATCGTCAATCTGTCCCTCCACAGGACGCACCGATACCTCCGGGTCCAGCAGGCCCGTGGGACGGATGATCTGCTCCACCCGGTTCAGTTCATGGGCCGCTTCATACTCAGAGGGCGTGGCGGACACGAACAGCATCTGGTCGATATGCGATTCAAACTCTTCAAAATTCAGAGGCCGGTTGTCCAGTGCGGAGGGCAGCCGGAACCCGTAGTCCACCAGCGTATTTTTTCTGGAGCGGTCTCCCGCGAACATGCCGCGGATCTGGGGGATCGTCATATGGGACTCGTCGATGATGATCAGAAAATCATCCGGGAAGAAGTCCAGAAGCGTCATGGGCGGTTCTCCCGGCGCGGTGCCGTTCAGATGCCGGGAATAATTCTCAATGCCGGAGCAGAATCCCGTCTCCCGCAGCATCTCAATATCAAAATTCGTCCGTTCCGAAATCCGCTGTGCCTCCAGCAGCTTGTCCTCGCTCTTGAAATACCGGATCCGTTCCTCCAGCTCCTGTTCTATTGTTTCGCAGGCCGTATTGATTTTATCCTGGGAAACCACATAATGCGACGCCGGAAAAATTGCCACATGCTCCAGCGTGGAAACGAGCCTCCCGCTCAGCGGATCCACCTCGGCGATCCGGTCGATTTCATCGCCAAAAAATTCCACCCGGATCAGATAATCGCCGCCCTGAGCCGGATTGATTTCCACCACGTCGCCGCGCACCCGGAAACAGCTTCTTCCCAGGTCCATGTCGTTCCTGTCATACTGGATGCCGATCAGCTCCCGGATCACCGCGTCCCTGTCCTTCGTCATTCCCGGTCTCAGAGAAACGATCTTGTCCTTATATTCGTCCGGGCTGCCCAGACCATAGATACAGGACACGCTGGCAACCACCACCACGTCCCTGCGCTCCGCCAGGGACGCCGTGGCCGAAAGGCGGAGCTTGTCGATCTCGTCGTTGACGGCCGAATCCTTCGCAATATAGGTATCCGAGGAAGGCACATAGGCCTCCGGCTGGTAATAATCGTAGTAAGAGACAAAATACTCCACCGCGTTCTCCGGGAAGAACTCCTTAAACTCCCCGTAAAGTTGTCCCGCCAGTGTTTTATTGTGTGCAATTACCAGTGTGGGCCTCTGCAGCTGCTGGATGATATTGGCCATGGTGAAGGTCTTGCCGGACCCCGTAACACCCAGTAAAGTCTGGAATTGATAGCCTTTTTTGAAGCCGTCCACCAGGTTCGCGATGGCAGCAGGCTGATCGCCGGTGGGCTGGTATTCTGAGTGTAGCTTGAAACCGGCGGCTTTTTCGCCGGTTTCATGAGCAAGGAGCTGGCTCCTGCCAGCGGATTGCGAATGTCCTTGATGGTCCATTTTCTATTTTTACCTCCCAGGTGACCATGCATTTTACGAATGAAGGTCACCAAAACGTGTTTTTCAAAAACTGCACAACACCAGATAAACCCTGGAAGAATTGGCATCTTTAAAAGTCACCGGACATGACAGAATTCTCTTCGTTCATTCTGTCATGCTCAGAACCTTTGGTTCTTCGCTGCCAGACTGGATAAAAGCAAATGCCCCCTGTGGCAGCACTTGCTTTTCTTCCAGTCAGGCAAATTATATCATGGATAGGTAAAAAAGTATAGCCACTTTTTAGAACATCTGTTCTTCTCCCTGCAGCCATACTTTTCTTTATCCAGTATATTCACTTTTATATAAGGTAATCCTCTGCTGAAATAACCACGTCTATATTTTCTGTCTGTAACTCAAGATCCAGATTCTCATTCGGCAAAACCTCATCTATAAACGGTTGGATTTCATCTACACAGTCAGCGATTATCTCCATACACATCAAGCGTAATAATCTCTTTTGCATGGCCCATCGGCCCATCAGCCTGGAAACCGCTTTGGGATTGAAATCATTTTTCAAAAGCAGGGTACAAAATGTGCTTCGTAAATCATGCCACCGAATATTAGAAAATGAAATTCTCCAGTGGATATACAACAAAAGGCAATTCTCCTGACGCTGTTTGCCTCAGCCAGTTCCAGGCAGGAACGATAACAGGAAGCTAACTCTTCCCGTTCTTTTTTCGTAGGCCAGCCCCTGACAATAGGTCCCACTGTATGAAGAACACAGCTGCATGGCAGATTAAAAGAGGGCGTAATCTTGGCTCTTCCTGTAGGCTCCTCATATCCTTGTGAGCCATCATTTTTTCACACGCAAGCCTGAGCTGTACACCGACAAATGTATGGATTTCATTTTTCATACTTTTGTAACTTATTTTCTTTCCGTTTAATATGTTTACTTTGTTAATCACATGCTTTTTCTAATTATAATACGCACTAAGTCTCAGTTAATTATATCAACCCCATAAGAAAAAGTACAGAGCAAAATCGAATGTTTGTTCTGTACTCTTTCTCATTTCAAACTCCCTATATTCACCCGTCAGACACGTTCTCTACCGCATGCTGTGTCTTCCACCAGGCCAGCCGGCTTCCGGCCTGTTCTTCCGTACTCTGTTCTTCCAGGTTCTGTTCCGTCAGCTTCCCTACGCCGCAGTCTCCTCCGTCTCCTCCTGTCCGTCAGCCGCTCCCAGCTTTTCATTCATCACCTCAATAGCCTTCTGAAGCTGGTTACCCACGTCGTCGTTGTAATAGGCGTCGCCGTCAAAGGCGATCTCCACGTCGGGCTCGATGCCCACCTCATGGATGTTGTTTCCGTTCGGGGTGTAATAATGGCTGACGGTCAGCTTTACGGCGGAGCCGTCCGTGAGGGAAATGATCCGCTGCACGATGCCCTTGCCGAAGGTGGTGGTACCCACCAGCGTCCCGATGCCATAATCCTTGATGGCCCCGGCGAGGATTTCCGATGCGCTGGCACTGTTGCCGTCCACCAGGACAACCAGCTCCTCCGTCATCTCATGCTCGCCGTCGCAGCTGTATTCCGTGCGCTTTCCGTTTTTGTCTTCGGTATAGACAATCAGTCCCTCGGGGAGAATCTGTCTTGCGATTTCGCAGACCGTGGAAAGATTGCCGCCCGGATTGCCGCGCAGGTCAAGAATCAGTCCTTCCATTCCTTTGCCCCGGCAGACCGCCAGCGCTTCCGTAAACTGATCCAGGGTAACCGTATCAAATTCCGTGATCTGAATATAGCCGATGCGGTCATCCAGCATTTCCTGGTTCACCGTAGGACTTTCCACCTGGCGGCGGACCACATCAATCTCAAGATAGTCCGATTCCCCTTCGCGGATGATGGTCAAATGAACCGTGGTTCCCTCTTCGCCCTTTACCAGGCTGGTCACCTGTTCCAGTTCCAGGCCCTGCACATCGGTTCCGTCCACCTGATAAATCAGATCTCCGGCTCTCAGCCCGCTTTCCTGCGCCGGAGTTCCATCGATGATCCCCGTCAGTCTGGGAAGGGAGGTTTCCGTATCGATTCCAATATACGCTCCAATGCCATAGTAGATTCCTTCCGTCTTTTCCTGAATCTGCTCCAGCTCATCCGACGCATAGTAAGTAGAATAGGGATCTCCGAGAGACTCCACCATTCCCTTGTAGATGCCATCCTCAAGGGTCTGCTCATCCACATCTTCCAGGTAGTATTTTTCAATGGTCTCCTCGATCACATCCAGTTTGTTCAGCGTATTCTGCGTCGCCACGCTGTTCGCGCTCACGCCTTCCGCATTTTCCTGTACGGATACATTCTGCGCTCTGGAATACTGGAAAAACATCCACGCCGAATATCCAAGATAGATGCCGCCTGCCACCAGCGCCACCGCAAGCACTCCTGTTAAAACTCCCCCCCAGAAGCTTTTTCGGTTTTTCATCTCATTTTCTCCTCCATCCAGAAGGGCTTCCGCCTTTCCACATTCCTTCCGTTCAAAGCCGAACGCCGCAGTCAGGCCTTCTTTCAAGACCTCCCCCGGCGTTCTTTCCTCTCAGTAACCATTATATATTAGATCAGCTCAAATAATTCCAGGGATTCACATACTCCCCGTTAAGACGGACGCTGAAATGCAGGTGCGGTCCCGTTGAACGCCCTGTCGAGCCGACTGCCGCAATCGTTTCTCCTTTTGACACGGTCTGTCCGCTGGATACATACAGTTCAGAAGCGTGCATATAAATCGTATACAATCCGTCCCCGTGGTTGATCATCACGTAATTTCCCATGGAGCTGTTGTATCCGGCTCCCACCACAGTGCCTCCGTATGCCGCCATGATCGGCGTGCCGGAATTGGCGGCGAAGTCCACACCGTTATGGAACTTGTTCACGCCAAGCGTGGGATGGATACGGTAGCCATACTCCGAGGACACGCGCTTGTAGGAAGCGAGGGGCATCTGGAACATGCCGCCGTCATAGGTCACCTGCGGCTGATTCAGCTCCTCCAGCTGTTTTTTCTCCGCCTCGGCGGCCGCTTCCAGCGCGGCGATCGTGGAATTCTGCTCGGCGATATCCGCTTCATACTCCGCGATGGCCTCCTCCTTATTATTGATATCGGTCTGATAGGAGGTGATCTGCGCTTCCTTCTCCGCAATCAGCGTTTCCAGTCCTGCCTCCTCTTCCTCCACCTCTGCCTTCGCTTCCTCCAAAACCTCCTGTTCTTCTTCAAGAGCCGTCTTGCAGGCTTCCACCAGCTCCTTATTTTTGATATAAATGGCAAGCTGCTCCTGGTCATAGGTGTTCATCTGTTCAATATAACCCACCCGGTTCAGAAGCTCTCCGAAGCTGTCCGAGGCAAGGAGCATTTCCAGGTAACTTCCCACTCCCTGTTCATAAGAATACTGGATTCTTACCTTCATGGCCTCATACTGCGCTTCCTCCTGGGCCACCGCCTCTTCCAGCTCCTGCTGCGTTTCCTCAATTTCCGCTTCCTTCTCTTCAATCAGCGTCTTCAGCTCACTGATCCGGGACTGAATCTCCGCCAGATTTCCATCCAGCTGTTCCACATAGGCCTGCAGATCATCCTTCGTGCTTTCCAGCTCGTCCACCATTGCCTGAATATTGGAAATATTCGCCTGAATCTGCTCCTTCTGCTCCTGGGCCTGGCTGATGGCCTCTTCCTTCTCCTTAATGCTCTGCTCCAGCTCATCCGCCGTTGCCGCCTGGCTTTCGATTCTCCAGGCAGGCCAGCCGGCCAGAAGCAGAGAACACAGCAGAAGCGGAAGAAACACCCTGACTCTTTCTCTGTATTTTTCCATAGGCTTCTCTCCGTTCGCTCTTTTCCGGTCAGACGCGCAGATGCTTACGAACCGTAAAGAAGCTTCCCAGAAAACCGATTCCCACGCCGATCAGGACCACCACCGGCACCATCGTGCGATAAACCTCGTTCACCGGAAGGAACTGAAGCAGTCCCGACAGAATGGAAAAGCGGTTGTTAATAAATTCCAGAACGTTATTGTACATCACATAAATTCCGGCGAGAGGCAGGATGGATCCGAAAATGCCGATCAGAATACCCTCGATGACAAAGGGAGCACGCACAAAGAAATCCGTCGCCCCGATGTACTTCATGATATTGATTTCTTCCTTCCGGACAGAAATACCGATCGTCACCGTATTGTTGATCAGGAACATGGATACCAGAATCAGAATGATGATGATCCCGGCCGAAACATATGCAACCAGAGCGTTTACGCCGGTCAGCGTGCTTGCCGCAAGCGCCGACTGGTTCACCTCCCGTATTTCAGGAATGGACTCCAGATAGGCCACCAGCTCCGACTGTTGGGAAATATCCTCCATAAAAATCTCATAGCTGGCTGAATTTTCAAGCGGATTGTCCCCTTCCGGGAAACCGTCCGAATATTCCTCCGGGATGAAATTCTCCTTATAAAATTCCCATGCCTCGTCCGCTGAGGTGAATTCCACCCGCGTCACATCATCCCGCGCTTCAATCTGCGCCCCGATTTCCTGCATCCGTTCCTCCGTCGTCCCCTCCTGGAAAAAGATGGTTACGGAAACCCCTTCCTCCGCAGTATGGACGATATTCTGGAAGTTCAGAATCACAGCGTAAAAAAGGCCCAAAATGAAAAGGCTTGCGCTGATCGTCGCGATGGATGCCAGTGAAAACCATTTATTCCGAAAAATATTGATAATTCCCTGTTTTAATGTATAAAAAAATGTACTAATTCTCATCGATATAACCGCCCTGTTCTTCGTCGCTCACGATCACGCCCTTTTTCATTGTGATCACCCTTTTTTTCATCTCATTGACGATTTCCCGGTTGTGCGTCACCACCAGAATCGTGGTTCCGCCCTCATTGATCTTCTCCAGAAGCTTCATGATCTCCCAGGAATTCTTAGGGTCCAGATTTCCGGTCGGTTCGTCCGCGAGCAGAATCGGCGGCTTGTTGATCAGCGCCCTTGCGAGCGCCACCCTCTGCTGCTCTCCTCCGGAAAGCTGCTTGGGCTTCGCCTTATATTTTCCCGCAAGTCCTACGGTCGCCAGAATGGCGGGAACATTTTTTTTAATCTCTCTGGTTGGAACCTGTATGACGCGCTGCGCGAAGGCCACGTTTTCATAAACGTTCCTGTCCTTGAGCAGGCGGAAATCCTGAAACACGATACCCAGCTTTCTGCGGTATTTGGGGATCTGACGCTGCTTTAAGTGCGCCACATTCTGCCCGTTTACCAGAATGGTCCCGGACGTAGGGGTAAGTTCCCTCAAAAGCAGCTTGATCAGGGTGGACTTTCCCGACCCGCTGTCCCCCACGATAAATACAAATTCCCCCTTCTTCACGCGCAGATTCACGCCGTTTAAGGCAGGCGCTCCGGTCTCATAGCTCTTGCTCACCTTGTCCAGCACGATGAGCGAGCCATCGTCCCTGATTCTCCGTCTTGTCCTTTTCGCACCAAAAAGTCCCAACTTATGTACCTCACTTTTTCAGCCGTCTTCCCGGCGGCGTTTCATCCTTCCCTCACAGGTGTGCCCCGGTACGTTTTCGCATCGGGGCATTCCCGCAGGAAGAATGCGGTTTAGTATTCAAATGTTTCCATGTACTTCATATACTTTACCACCATCAGAGCAATTTTGAAAGTGATTGCATCCTCAAACACTCTCAGATCCAGCCCTGTGCTCTTCTGCAGCTTGTCCAGACGGTACACCAGAGTATTTCGATGTATGAACAGCTGCCGGCTGGTTTCCGATACGTTCAGGCTGTTTTCAAAAAACTTGTTGATCGTGGTAAGCGTCTCCTCATCAAAGTCGTCCGGACTCTTGCCTCCGAATATCTCCTTGATGAACATCTTGCAGAGCGGAATGGGAAGCTGATAGATCAGCCTTCCGATACCTAATTCATTGTATGCGATAATATCCCTTTCGTCAAAGAAAATTTTTCCCACATCCAGGGCCATCTTCGCTTCCTTATAGGAACGGCTGACCTCCTTGATCTCCTTCACCGTGGTTCCATAGGCGATCCGCGCACCGGATATTCCCTCTTTTTTCAGGAATTCACCGACCGCCTCCGCCATCCGGTCAATCTCTCCGGAGCCCTCGCCCTCCGTCAGCTCCTTCACAATAATCACATTGTTCTCATCCACCGCAGTGATGAAATCCCTGCTGTTATTTCCGAAGCCCTCCCTCACAAGCTCGAGCACATTTCCGTCTCTGTTATCGTCCGCTTCAATGAGCAGCACCGTCCGCTCCACGTCCACAGGAATGCGGAGCTTCTTCGCACGGCTGTAGATGTCCACCAGCAGGAGATTGTCCAGAAGCAGGTTCTTAATGAAATTGTCCTTATCGAACCTCTCCTTGTAGGCCACCAGAAGCGTCTGGATCTGAAAGGCCGCCATCTTGCCAATGGTATAGATATCCTCTCCGGCTCCCCCAGCCACGAGGATATACTCCAGCTGTCCTTCATCGAACACCTTGAAAAACTGGTATCCCTGCACTTCCTGGCTGTCGGCAGGGGAATCGGCAAAGTCTCTCGCCGCCTCCGTGCAGCTCTCCAGCTCCTCCGAGGTTGTCGCTGCCATCTTGCCGTCCACATCCACCACGCACAGTTCCACTCTTGCAATGCTGCGCAGGCCATCGATTGTGCTCTGCAGTATCTGATTTGAAATCATTTTTTACCCCTCTCCTTCTCCTGTACAATTTTCACAAAAAATTCACATTTACAAAAACCTTTTATGTAACACCCTTTTTTCATTTTAAAGGAAAACAACAAAAAAATCTATAGGAATCTCAAAAAATTTATGCACTTTTCTTTCTTTTTTTCATTCGATCTGCGGCATAAATGCCGCACAAAAAAGACGAACGCATTATCGCCCGATTATTTTGCGTCCGTCTCCCTGTTATTGTATTCCTGTACCCGTTTTTCGAAGAGTCTGTAATGAAATTTTCTTTTCAGCCGCGCCCAGAAGGAAGGATTCTGCATCCAGGATACCGCTCCGTACGGAAGCGATACCCACAGACGGGCATTCACATACTGGCCGTACTCCTTCATCAGGACGATATCCTGCGGCCACGGCATTCTGGACAGCACCGCATCCGGCGCCACATCGTTCAGCTCATTCACCAGCCGTTCCGGCTGTCTGTCAAACATCTCACAGGTTCCCCGCCCCTGAATGTACAGATTTCCCTGGTATTCCTGAATCAGATCCTCCAACATTTCCAGCTCCTGCTGCGTATCCGCCAGAAGATAGACGCTGTTGCGGTTTCTGTAAAGCTTGCGCAGAAGCTCTCTGAGGTAAACCTTCTCATCAATTTCCCGGATCCTGCTTCTCGCCGCGATCCCGGCCGCCTCCAGAAGATCCGGCTCCGTACAGAGCGTCATATCCAGCTGCTCCACGCTTTCCTTCAGTTCCACATCCCTGGAAGCCTGCGCGATCTGGGCGCTGGAAATATAGGCGACTGTATTCAGTCCCCCGCTTCCCAGAAAACGGTCCGTATTGCGGAGCGCCTCCCGCGCGCCGTAGTCATACAGGGTAATCCCCAGAATCGTAAACTTCTGCATACCTTCACCAATTTTACAAAAGCGCCAGCAGAATCATATAGGCAAGGCAGAGCACTATACCCACAATCAACGGGGCGCCCACAACCCTTCCCTTTTTTCCGCCGTCTTTTCCTTCCTGCCAGAGCCATCGGATGTATTCCTGCCGTCTCTCGTTCCTGCACAGCCAGACCAGCACGCAACCCGCAAGGGCAGTGCAGATAAGCGCGAGCACCAGATAGACGCAGATCGTTGGAAGGAGCTCCTCCGGTCCCATGATCTGCTGCGCCTGCTCCTCCAGAAGCCACGGGAAAAAGCGGTCATAGACATACATCAGAACAACTGACTGCGCGTTAAAAACCATGTGCATCAGCACGGGAGCCAGCAGGCTTCCCGTCGCCTCCATCAAAAGCGCCATGGAAACGCCCAGCGCAAATGCATAGGGTGCCTGATTGAAATTCATGTGAATCAGTCCGAACAGAAGAGAAGACAGCAGCACCGCCTTCAGCGCGTTTCCACTCTTTAAGTATCCCCGGTAAAGAATTCCCCGGAAAACAAGTTCCTCACACACCGGCCCGAAAACGGCCATCATGAAAAGCATGACCGGAAACGGATATTCCAGCACCTGGCCGCTCATATCCGTCACGGCGTTATCCACGAAAAGCATGCTGATCGCGTTCAGAAGCGTGGTAAGCGGCCCCATCAGGAAGGTGAACACCACAACCATCAGAACCGATGAAAACTTCAGACCACGAAAGCACAGCACCCGGTTCGGCTTTTCCCTGGAAAACAGAAGGGCCGCAAAAGCCGGAATCACAAGCATCATCTCGCTCAGGAACAGATTTGTCATCATCCCCATGGAGGTAACTCTTCCGATCAGCAGCGCGATGATTACCGCAAAATGCATAAGAACCATACCCAGGAAACCCCAGTTTGCTTTTCTGTAATTCATCCGTAATCCCTTCCTTCCATGCGCTGTTTTTTTCGAATGCCACTTTCAGCTTCCCTCAGCCGGCTCCCTGTTTTTTCCGGATTCCGTTTTCCGTGATCTCCACCTTTCCCTCTTTTAAAAGATGGCCCACGGCCCGTTTGAACTCGTTCTTGCTCATCTGCATTTTGGCCCGGATCAGTTCCGGAGCAGCCTTATCGTTGAAAGGAAGCGCTCCTCCGGACCGCTCGATCGCTTCCATCACCCTCTCGGCATCCTTTCCGATCATCAGGTAGGCCTTGTCGCGCACGCTCAGAACCAGCTTGCCGTCCTCATGAACCGCTGCAACTCTGGCCTCAATCCGGCTGCCCGCCTGCAGCTGTCCGTACATCTCTCTGGGCGGAATCAGCGCGGAAAACTTATCGTCCACAGCCACAAATGCGCCGAACTGCCTGCTGATTTCATAAAGATATCCCGTGACCTTATCATCCTTCTGATAGGGGCTGTCCGTCCTGAGATAATGATAGATCTTCATCGTCGCGCACAGCCGTCCGCTCTTGTCCACATACAGGGCGACCGGAAAGCTGTCGCCCGCCTTCACCGGCTTGGTCTGTTCCCGAAAAGGAAGAAAAAGATCCTTTTCCAGCCCCCAGGAGAGAAAAGCGCCCACCTTTCCCGTCTGGGCCACCGTGAGCTGCGCCACCTCTCCCACGCATAAAGCCGGCTGTGCCGTGGTGGAAATCAGCCTGTCCTTCGAATCCCGGTAAACGAACACCTCCAGCTCATCTCCCACCGAACAAACTGCGGGCACCTGCTTCGCCGGAAGCAGCACCTTCTCCCCGTCTTCCGCCCCTGGAGCGAGATAAACGCCGAAGTCCACCTTTTTTATGACCTTAAGCTTCTGTCTTTTTCCAACCTCTATCTGCATGCCTAACCTCTTGTTTTTCGTCTGAATTCCACAATTGCGTAGGGTTCCCCCGTCTCGCTGCACAAAGACACACCCACCCGGTCCTCTTCTGCGAAGGCCTCCGGCACAATGCAGTCGTTCAGGAGCGCCGACTTCTTGTATTCCGCACGCATCTGCCCGATCTCAAAGCCCTCCGGCAGATAGTCCTGCGCCATATGGATGTACTGCCCGTTATTCACATGGTGATTGCTGTCCAGATGCTGCTTCCCCACATAAAAAGCGGGATGCTTCTCCCCTTCACGGTCAAAGCGGATCTTGCGGGGCTCATATTCCATATCCAGCTTTTCTTCCAGCCGATAGGCTTCCAGCATTTCCCGCGTCGGCTTTGCCGGCCTGCCCGCCCTGATATCCATCAGCGTCCAGAGGGAATTGGCCCGCACAATTTTCTTTCCCGTTTCATCCGCGATAAAAAAGTTCCGGTATCCCAGGAAGCCCCTGAACTCGTAGGGAAATGTACCGATTGTTATCTTCTCACACAGTCCCGGATATCTGTCAATCACGATCTGCCAGTAGGACATCACCCAGAGCATGCCCACACGGTCCAGGTAATCGATTCCCACCCCAAGTGACTCTGAATGAAAGGTGGAGCAGTCCTGAAAATAGTCCACGATGGAGGCGATGGAAAGCTTCCTGTCCGAATCCAGCTCGCTGTATCTGACCTGTGACTGAAATGTATACATGTC
>ERZ894229.217-NODE-217-length-59752-cov-26.999_pt1 | contig 59752 bp, 60 predicted proteins | sample MGYA00380295_ERZ894229 | MGnify/ENA primary metagenome ERZ894229 (study PRJEB32331, sample SAMN06328479) | human gut metagenome | biome: human gut microbiome; feature: stool | host: Homo sapiens | collected 2014-09-17 ... | reverse complement strand
CGATTAATCCTTCTACCTATAATTGTGGGCGCGATAAGGCCAAAATTGGTTTTTTCTTTCAAAAAAATAAAAAAGCAGACGAAATTAGTCGCTTCGCCTGCTCTATTTGTCCTGTATTTCTTGTTTTCTTGTTTTATGACTGGTGTACAGCTTAAATTACCATTTCGTCAAAAAGGTCAAATCGTAAATCGAGTTCGAACGCCTCCCCTTTCGGCCGGATCAGCACGTCATCCGCCATTCTCAGCAACAGCAGCAACTCCTCTTTTCCGGCGTTCCTGGTCGGCTCTCCAAACAGTATCAACCCGGTCACCATCTTAATAGAGCCATGCTCCTCATTGCTTTCCACGACAATGTCCGCATCAATTTTTCCAGCCAACTCCAATCCTATAATGGACAATTCCTTAAAGTATTCTGTCTTCTCTGGATTACTGACTTTTTTGCATCGCCGCCGTTCCAATTCCATTCGATCCATCAGTTTCTTCCAGCCAATCGAATTTTCCTGCTTCTCAGCCTGGCGCTCTTCCTCAGTCATCGCCTCACGTTCTTTCCGAACCTCTGCTTCTGCCTCATCAAATTCACGTTTTGATGCCGTGTAATAATGCCTCTCTATCCTCACACTGCTTTCCTCCCCTGTATCTGTTTGATTCCATCATATAGTCCATTATATCTTGTACAATCAGATACATCAAGAAAAATATATACTATACCAAGATATAATAGGTCAATATGTAGGGTACAATCATACAGAGGATGGTATCGCATATGTATGAAGATTTATTTTACAAACGGCTGGCAGAATTGAGAGCGAATAAAGGCGTATCAGCACGAGACATGAGCCTGTCCATCGGGCAGAGTGCCGGTTACATTAATGCGCTCGAAAATCGGAACGGCTTCCCGTCCATGCAGGTTTTCTTTTATATCTGCGAATACCTTGGCGTCACTCCTGCGGAATTTTTTGAGGAAGGAAACCGGTATCCCGGTGAATACCAGGAAATTTTGTCCGACTTGAAGCATCTCGATCAGACCAATCTTCAGAATGTGAAGGCTATTGTTAAGGGACTGGCGCATAAGGATAAATAGGAAATCTCTATTCTACCTTCCATTATAAATTTGATTACAAGTCTGTAGCGAAATAAGGCTGCCAAAATAGGACAGCCTCATTCCTTCTCAATCATTATTCCCAAACAATTCCCCCAGCTTCTGTTCCAACGTACCCTCTTTCGCATACTGCAGGGCATCCACCTGCCTGAAGTTGTGCTTTTCTATATGGATCTCTTCATCAAAGCCAAGGATATAGGAAATTGCGATCCGGTATATGATCTCTGTCGGCGCCAGCCCATACACCTGTTTTTCAAAAATATGACGCAGACGCTCCTCCTTGTCCGGATACAGCGCCTTCATCGCTTCGCTCCGGTACAGGCGCTTTACAATCTCCGTGATGTAAAGCCCGGACTTCATATAAAGGTCAATAAAGGTCTTGTCCGACTGGTCAAAGCAGCCCGGATTCTCCTGCTCCAGCGCATCCACCATCTTCTTTACTACCCACTTCGGCGTGAAGATCTGGTTCGTTTTCTGCGGCGGGATGTAGTCAAAAATGTCTTCCTTACTATTTTCTTCAAAGTAATCCGCAAGCTTTGTTTTCTTATTCAGGAATTCCTTTACCGAATCATTGAATACCACCGGCTCAAAGAGGTGGCCTTTAAACATCTCTTTCTCCCCGGTTTCCGCATTTTTGTACGGCCCTCCATCCCGCAGGAAACGGAACTGCTCCAGCGTAATGCTGGTAACCTCCTGAAAGACTGCATCTGGAATAATTTGATCAAAGTTTTCCAGCGTGGTTTCCGGTGTCCCGTAAGCCATGAGGAAGGAAGGGATCGTCCTGGAAAATCCCCGCAGGTGATCCCGTATGGAGCCCTCGATGGATTTCTTCTCCTGCTCCCGTCTGGATGTCTCTACGGTCTTGACAATCTCCCTGCCGGCGCTGCTCACGATCTCATCCACTGAATCCGTCAGAGACTGTTTAAACTGGTCCGCTATTTTCTGCTGTGCCTCCTCAAATTCCTTCCTGACATGGTAGGCTTCTTCTCCGTCAGCAGCTTCCCGCAGCTTTGTATTAAAAGCATCCTGCAGCTTGTTGCTCTGGATCTGGTAATCTCCATAGAGCCGGTTGATTTTTTTCTCGGTTTCCGTGGTCAGCTTCTTATCCAGGCGCTTCTGCTCGGACGCGCCAAGATCCCGCCCATAACTTTCCCTGGCTGTCTCCAATAGCTGTGTAACAGTTTCCTTATGGAATTTTTCTTTCAGCGCATCAATCGCCTTTTTCTCGTCATCCTGATCCGCAGACTGCTCCAGCTGGAGACTGCTGACCGCTTCTTTTAATTTTCCTGGAATCTCATTGTAAATCCTATCCCCAAAAATATCCTGGGAAATGCCGATTACTACCTCGTCGCTGACATTGACCTCCCCGTTTTCATCGATCCCAAGCTCTTCTGCCGTTTCCGGGTTCACGCCGACACCCTGCTTAGGTTCCTGCACGGCTGTGAGATTTTCCAGGATATTGATAACCTCCGGCGGCGCATGAAAGACATTGGCGATATTCTGGAACAGATAATCGCTCATAAACCCGCGGCGCACAACCTCCTGCGAGCGGATCTTTCTCGGAATGGAGAGGACTTTCTCCGCATCCAGCTCGATCATCTTCCCATCCTCATCCTCGCCGATCACAGGGAAAAAGTTTAACAGCTCCCTGATATTTTCCCTGCGCTTATCAGAGTCTCCCTTTCCTGAGGCAGTTTCTTCGCACAGGTCATTTGCAAACTGCTCAAAAATTGTAAGGGTACGCGCCGGGTCAAAATCAAATACATAAGCGTTTTCCTTCCTGTAAAACTGACCTTCCCCCTTAAACAGGCAGGGGTTCTGGGCCCGGAAGGCCGTCTGCATATAAAGAGCCGGGCTCTTCACATTTGACAGCATCAACACCGCGGACCACTCCGGGATGGTAATTCCGGTGGTAAGCTGCCCTACGGATAAAGTGATAGTTTTCTCATATTTCTGGATTGCTTCTGTTACCTTATTATAGGACTTCTTATTTTCCGCATCCTCATCATCTTCGTCAATCCGGCCATCGCCTGCAGCCACAATGATAAAATATTCCTGGAATACCGGATGCTCCTGCAGTTTTTTCGCAAGTGCCTTTGCACTGTCCACCCGGTTTAAAAACCAGAGCGTATGCTTCAGCTCCCTGCGCAGTTCTTCTGTCGAAAACGGGAATTTCTCCTGGGTCGTCAGAGCATCCAGGAACTTATCGACCGAGCTCTCATGGGTGAATTTTCCATTCTTTGTCTCAAAAAACAGGTTTAGGTCAAAGGCATATTCTTCCGTCTCCCCGTTGATCTCAATGCCCTGTTTCAGCTCGTCCCGCACAATATCTGACATCTGGTAGGTAAACATGTTCAGCTGCGGCAGGTTCTCATAGGGATTCTCCTGCCCGGAAGCCTCATCCCAGCCATGCTTAGCCCTCTGTTCATCCGCATAGGTCCAGTTGTAGATCGCTGCTTCCGGGAATTTATCATTTGCAAGCGCTTTAAACGGCGTACCGGAAAGGTGGAGCGTAAATTTCCGTTTGATATGATCAAATGCCACATCCGTCTTATATGTATCTACGCCCTCATGAGCCTCATCGATGACCAGCACATCCCAGTCAATATGGGCCACTTCCTCCAGCTTCTTATGCTCCCCGCCGAATTCGATCGAGCCCTTTAAGTCCTGGAGGCTGACAAACTCAATGCATTTTACATCCTCTGTTTCCTTTGTGCGGATGTATTTGAGGTATGCCTCCCTTGTAAGCACCAGCGGCTTCCCTTTCAGAGCATCCGTATTGCTGACAAAGAGATATCCCGATTCCGTCCCAAGGAACTTTTCATAATCAGAGTACCAGGAATTGGCAATCGCCGGCCGGTTCGTTACGATCAGCACGTTCACGGCCTGTACCCTTTTGCAAAAATCATATACGGAAAGGGTCTTCCCAAACCGCGGCTTCGCATTCCAAAGGAATTCCCCCTGCTCATGGCTGTTTCTATACGCAACGGTCTGGTCCACCGCCTCCTGCTGCTCCTTTCGCAGCTTATAGGGGGATACGACATCCAGCGATTTGAGGATGCCCCGGTTTTCCTTAAACTCATAGAATTTTATTCTTGATTCCGGGCCTGTGATGTGGAACCACTCATTATCCTTCTCTTCCTGCACCTCTACCTTATTTTTTCTCAGGTAGGCATGGAAATCCGTATCCCGGAATACCTCGCCGGAGCCATCGTCAAAGATTGCAGTCCCACGCCATTCTTCCTTATATTCCACATCAGCCGTATGGGTCTGCTGGTTCAGGCGCTTGTCCACATCCTGCTCTGTATAGCCGATTTTCGTCCAGCCGTCATGCCGCTTGATCTCAGGAGTGGTGTAGGCGTAGATCATGGGAATGACACGCTTTGCTGTTTTAACCTTGATTGCCGCCATTATGCCATCTCCTTTACATTTTTCTCGATGAAGTCGATCTCTTCCTGGTTCAGACCGTATTTTTTATAAAGCTGCAGGTCAATTTCGTGGATGGACTTGGACCAGTCGATATCGGAGGATGAGGTGAAGTCTTGGAGGGGGACGTATTTCCATGTCGGTTTGGCATAATTTTGTGTGACTTTCAAAATTCCAACCATAGTCCGTGCAAATTTAGTCATTAAATATTTTGAAATTGTTTCAGCTTCCTCTCTATTTTTAGTTTCCCCAATTGTAATATATGTTTCTGTACAACCTACGCCTGGCTCCATAACTATAGGCTTTCCCGTTATTCGTGCAGGTACTGGTTTTCCTAATTGACCAGCCGCTCCATCTGCTTTGGAAATAAAAACCTTATACCTATCCAAATTTTCAACAGGAACAATATAATCTTTGCGAAGCCATCTGAAAACTCTTTCGTTTTTTAAATTACCATATATTCTTATATACTCTTTTCCATCCTCTGGCTTAATTATCTTAAACAATTTAGGCATTCTTTCAAATGCACTTGGAGCAATACGTCTATCTGCTGTTTTTGTCATTTCATCATGCTCTTCTTTATAGGCTAAATCAGAATATTTATACAGTCCTCTATTGGTTACTAAGTCCATTAGACTCTCTTTAGAAATCTGTTGCACTTTATTTAGGATACTATTAAGTTCTGAATAAATAGTAAATACTCCAATAGGCGTAAAATTGGATGTACTATCCCTGTAAATAATTGCGACACCACCGTTTATAGCGGTATTTGAAAAAATTTTAGATGAATCACTTTCATATGATAATATTTTTGTGTGATTATCTCCCAACATTTTTTCATTCCATTCTTTTGGAGTTCCACCTGCATTAAATAAAAATCGTGCTGGCGATATTAACTCAATTTTATTAGCGATATCAAAGGCAGCATCATAAAAATAGTGATAAACCGGTGTATCATTAGCGTTCGCACCTACTGACTCCTGCTGATACGGTGGATTTCCAATACAAAAATCAAATAATTTCTTTCCCATATACCCTACATCTCCTTACACTTCTTAAACAGCAATGATTCTTTCGAACGCCAATTGAATATCCGGCATGGCAGAGCCACACTCTCACTGTCCTCTTTTTCCGGCTCCATATATTCAAACAGCGTCTGCTGATGGTATTCTTCATACGGCTTTCCAAGCGGCACTGTATCTTTCAGCCCGTCCATCTGCCACAAGTTCCAGCTGATGATATTGGCTATGGATTTCAGCAGCTTTGTGTCTGCCCTCTTCCCCCACCGTTCCTTGTAATAATCACAAAATGTCATCAGCAGATTGATCCTGGCGATCAGAAGGCTGTCTCCCTGATATTCGTATCCGTAGCTTGCCTGGAAGGCCCGAATCGTCCATTTCAGCCAGTCTTCTTCCGAAGCTGTATTTTCATCAACAATCCGCAGTTTTCGGTCGAGGATACCGATCCTCCGTAATGGCGGCAGGATCAGTTCGCCGGTCGCCGCATCATACCTGGATACCAGATACGGAGCCTCCCCGCAGGTAATCTCCAAACGCCGGGAATCTACATAGCCCATCCATGTCTTTCCCTCTGGGAAATCAACCTTTTCCTCAATTACCTGCCATTGATGATTCTCCTGCTCGATATTAAATACCTCTCTTCTTCCAAACCACTGCTCATCACAGTCGTTATTCATCCGGTTGCACAGCCAGACCGGCGTGAAAACCTCTGCCTTCTTCCGCGTCCGTTCCTGCTGCTCAGAAACAGCTTTTTCTATCCTTGGCTGTAACGCGACAGAATCCATTCCAAGAAGAGATTCCCTGGTAATCTGGCTCTTATCAGAGAACGAAGGACCGTTAGAGGCATACGCATCCGTCGCCCAGATAATATTTTTTCCTGTGGTCTTGTCTTTCAGTAGAAGTCCTAAAACATCTTTTACCGGATATTCCCTGATATTGATCAGTTCTGACAAAACAATTTCCTCCTCTGTAAACAGAGCGGAATTTCTCCTATCAACCCTTAATCTGGTTGCGACAAAAAGGTCTACCTTTTTGTCGGGTAAAAAAGAGCTGTATTCTTCCCGGAAATAGTTCGATTTTTAAAGGAATTTATGATATGATAAAGAAGATTAAGCAGATGCGGATAGTGCCAAAAAGGTAGACCTTTTTGTTCAACTCCCCGCCTACAATAAAGTGGCCTTTTCGTAGATTTTCGCTTTGTACCGGAATGTAGTAGGGGGCATACCGCACTCTTTAGCAGCTTCTGCTCCGGTTATCCGGCCGCTTTTCCATTTCTGATAGACCTGATGAAAATTCTCCGGCAGCGGCTCCGGTGGCCGCCCCAGATGGATACCCCTGGCTTTGGCCGCAGCGATCCCCTCTGCCTGGCGCTGACGGATATTGACCCGCTCATTCTCCGCCACGAAAGACAGAACCTGCAGGACAATATCGCTTAGAAATGTCCCCATCAGATCTTTCCCTCTCCGCGTATCCAACAGCGGCATATCCATCACCACGATGTCAACGCCTTTTTCCTTTGTCAGTATCCGCCATTGATTCTGAATCTCTTCGTAATTGCGCCCCAACCGGTCAATGCTTTTTATGTAGAGCACATCGTCCCGTTTCAGCCTTTTAAACAGCTTTTTATACTCCGGCCTCTCAAAGTCCTTTCCGGACTGTTTATCTATGTAGATATTTTTCGGAACGATTTTCAGTTGATTCATGGCATCGATCTGCCGATCCTCGTTCTGATCCCTGCTACTGACCCGGATATAGCCATATGTATTCCCCATAATTCTTCTCCTCTCATCCTGCTACTCCAATTATGCGGGGAATTTACAGATTATGGGTCAGACAATGGAATTTATTTTGTTTGTCTGAAAATTCCCTAAATTTGAGGCCCATGACAAAAAAATCCCCCGAAAGACCAATGTCTTCCAGAGGATTATGTTCCATTATTTTTCTGAAGAATAGCATATAAGATCTAAAACCGTAAAATCATATACTTTCGTTTACCCAGATTAGCAGTAATTAAAAATCAAGCAATATATTACAAATTACCGTAACGGAGATTTTGACTTTTGTATTTTAGGTATAAGATAATCAAAACCATTTTGCCCTGCCCATTCTTTTATATCCTTCTCTTGCATTTTACAAAGAGGTCCAATAATGATTTTATCTATAAGCTGATCCATAGAACTGCCTATTCTATTACACTTCTCTTGAAAATCAAGGCACAAGCATTCTTTCAATCCTGAAGGCAACATTTTCATCTTCAATTCTCCCAACTTATCATGACGTCTCCTTGTTCCAAAAGGCAGAGTTGCGATACGATATTCATTTTCGCTGTAAAAAGAGGGGTGCTTATGTGCCATTGCATTCATCCATAGTTGATCGAAAAGTCCTTCTCCATCATTCTCCTCCCCCCAGTTTCGACAGTATGGTTTTCCTAAAAAGAAATCTTCAAAAGACTCTGTTATCTGATGTTGATCTGCATCTGTATCATAAAACACCTCTTGTAAAAATACTCCACTTGTATCAGTAATCATTTTCAGTATAGTGCTATTTAACCCGATTGCAACACCATGTCCACTATTTCCATAACGTACCCATTGAGATACATCATCTTCTAATCCAGATAATGAGGCAAGATACACAACATCATTTTTTCGTTTTTCTTGTTCTGCAGCAAAACGTTCTTTAATTTTATCTTGTATATCAGCCCTACCATTGAAACGTTTTCTTAATGCTTCCTGAACACTATCAATAAAATGCAGCATTTCTTTTTTATCATTCATCTCATTAGAACGACATAACCCCATCCCTTCACTTAAAATAGCAACCATTGATGTAAAATTCGTATAATGATATAATGTATGTGGATAATATAATTTACCAAAATATTTCTTTATACAGATATAAAATTCGAGTTCTTTATCTGTTTTAGCGCTATTGATCAACATATCATACTCATTTTCAGACATATTTTTAGCCATATCATATAAATCCATTTTTTCATCTTCTAACTTAGCTATTTAAAATCCATCCCTTCGCTTTTTATTCTATCCGATATTTCTGGAAAATCCCCATCTAACCGACTATATATTCAATTAAATGAACTATTTTCATAATCTCTTTTTCCTTTTTATAAAACTCTTAAATTATATCCATATTTTCTCTACCGAACTCATATCACAATATTCAAAGGTACAAAAACTTTATCTATATTTTGAAAGAAGCTACCGAACAATTGTTCTGTATTTGCCCACTATTATATTCTATATATTTTGTCCTGTCAACCCCAAATTCTATATATAGGTATTATCCAGATTACAAACACCATATTTTGTATCTCAAAGATATAATTTAGCAATTTCCAACGGCGATTTACAGTCTGTCATAGTTTACGTCCTCTCTTCTTCAAAATCAGGATCTACCGTCAATATGATCTTGCTTCGTCCTGTCAACACTTCTTGACTGTACTGGAAAGGAATAATATCCTTCAGTGCTTCTTCTGTCGAGATACTTTTACAATACGGCTCTGAACCTTTGTTATGTTTAGTTTCCGCAAATATCTTTTTGATTTGATACCAATGGTATTACCACACTTCTTTTCCAACTGATTCACCCCAATCATATTCTCCGTCAAGATTTAAGTTTCCTCCGAATTCAGCTGACCGTTCCTCCAGGGTCTTATGACCAAACGCTTTTGTGAGTATAATCGCATCCTTCAGTTCTTCTTCCGCCGCAACAGCTCCGACTATGCGTTTCTGAATCTTATCCATAATTAACCGATTTCTCATAATAGCTCCTTTACTCTTTCTGTTTCGAGAAAAAAGCAAGAATTTCTAGTGTTATGTCTTCTGGTTTTAAATTACGTTCTTTAACATACTGTGCATATCTCCGTAAATCAAATTGCAGCGGCTCATGTTTTTCATATGGATTGTAATCTTGCATATATTCATCTACCACCTTCTGTCTGCTATAACCCCTTAATGTCATTTAATGATACAGCTCCTTTTTACCTCTTCCACGCGCGTTTTCAGATAGTCATCTACCGCAGCGTGAAAGTCATTAAGAAGCTCTTTCTCATTTTCTCCCTCATAAGAGATCAAGGAACGGACTCCCATAACCTTACCGTAAAAAATCCTGTCTTCTTCTGAGAACTCAACGCTGCCTACATATCCTTTATACTGAATCGTATTCCCCACCTTATAATCTACCTTCATCCTTTATCCGATCTTATCTGAGATATAGTCGAGGGAAATTTGCCGCTCCCATTTCCGGCGAAGTTGCAAAATCTTATCGCGGGCAGCATAGCGGATTACTGCCTTACAAAAGGCGTTGTGCCTGCGCTGGATGTACTCCTGATAGGCTTCAAAGTCGGTCATGGAAATTCCCCCTCTCTGAATAATAGTGTGGGGCGGCAGCACCCTTGCTGTCGCCCCTTGATTGCCTATCTGCAAAGGCGGACGGGGCTGTCAACGGCGGCGCGTATGCGCCGTTCATCTTGACCGTTGACTGGCTCAGCTGGCTTTGCTATTTGAAATTAGTCTGAATAAATTTCTTTAATGCTGCTATTTTTTGCTCAATCGCTGATATGGTTTCCCGATACTCTCCCTCGTCTTTTCCTGTGGGATCTTCCAGCCCCCAATCTTCCCGATATTTGCAAGGTAGATAAGGACAGTTTACATTACACCCCATTGTTACAACAATATCAACAGGAGGAAGTGCGCTCAACAGTTTACTGTATTGCGTTTTTTCCATGTCAATGTTATAGAGTTGTTTCATCAACCGAACCGCTTCCTGATTGATTTGCGGTACAGTTTCTGTACCGGCAGAGTAACTTTCAAAAATATCAACGGCCAGATATTTCCCAAGTGCTTCTGCAATTTGACTGCGACAGGAATTGTGAACACAGATAAATGCTACTTTTGGCTTTTCTTTCATACTTTACCCTCTGACTTTTTGGATGAGGGCTTTTGCCTCGTCCTTTTTCAAAACCTTACCATAGGATACAACCTTGCCATCCACAACAAGGGCAGGGGTAGTCATCACGCCGTATGCAGCAATTTGGGCGAAATCCGTTACATGGTCTATGGTTGTATCCATGTTCAGTTCTTCCAGTGCTGCTTTCGCAGCATCTTCCAGTGCGTGGCACTTGGCACAGCCAGACCCCAGCACTTTCACGCCGGCAGCCGTTTTGACTGTCTCTGCCTGCTCCATCTTTTCGGGTGTGCAGCTACTTCCGCAGCAGCAATTTTTTTCCGCTTTCTTTTTGTTAAACAATCCCATAGTTCAATACCTCCTATTAAATCAAAATGATCTGAAACGCATTAAATAAATAGCCCACTAAAATAATTCCAACCGCACAAATTCCGATGAACAGCGACAGCAGTTTGGGTTTTACAGCCTTGCGAAGCATAATCAGGGAAGGCAGCGACAGGGTTGTAACCGCCATCATAAAGGACAGAACCGTACCCAGCTGAGCGCCCTTGGAAAGAAGTGCTTCCGCAACGGGAATTGTGCCAAAAATATCTGCATACATGGGGATGCCTACAATCGTGGCAATGATTACGCCAAAGGGATTGTTGCTTCCCAGAACCGTAACAATCCAGCTTTCCGGTATCCAGTTGTGTATCAACGCACCGATACCGACACCAATCAGAATATAGGGAAACACTTTTTTGAAGGTGCTAAGCATTTGTTCTTTTGCATAAGTAAGCCGCTCCCGTTTCGTCAAATCAGGAGATTCAATATCTACCTTTCCCGCAGACAGCACAAAACTTTCCACATACTTTTCCATGCGTAATTTTTCGATGATTGTACCTCCGACAACGGCGATAATAAGCCCTAAAATCACATAGACAATGGCAACTTTTGCGCCAAAAATACTAATCAGCAGGACGAGACTTCCCAAATCTACCATAGGAGATGAAATCAGGAACGAAAATGTTACACCCAAAGGCAATCCTGCACTTGTAAAACCGATAAACAGTGGTATAGATGAACAGGAACAAAATGGTGTCACGGTTCCCAGCAAGGCAGACACAATGTTCGCCCAGATTCCATGGAAGCGTCCTAAAATACGCTTGCTACGCTCCGGCGGGAAGTAACTTTGGATATAAGAAATTATAAAAATCAGTACGCAGAGCAGCACTGTGATCTTCAAAACATCGTAAATAAAAAATTGCACACTGCCACCAATACGTCCATTCACGTCCAAACCAAGAACAGACAAACCTCTCCCGATCAGTCCGTTTAGCCATTTCATGCCAAGCACTTGGTCTTGAATAAAGTCCCAGATTCCCATGCAAAAACCTCACTTTCATTTATAACAATATATCAAAAATATTTGATATGATGTGGCTTAGAAAACGCCATCCTTTTCCTTGTAGATGGCGTTTTTTATCCGCACTTTGGACAAGTGCGTTTTTCCTCTGCGTCCGGGGTTGTCAACTTTTTCAACAGCTCCACCGCGTACTCCCTGCCGGAAGTGCTCAGGCGGTAGTGTGTCCATTTCCCCTCCTGACGGCTGACAACAATTCCAGAGTCACAGAGGATTTTCATGTGGTATGAAAGACCAGATTGCGTTAAATCTAATGGCTCTTGTAAGACGCAAGCGCACTTTTCACCGCTTCTTAGCTGTTCCAAGATTGAAAGACGCTTGGGGTCACAGAGAGCCTTAAACACCTTCGCTTGCTCCTGATACTCTGTCCTCATGTACTTACCTCATATCAAATTATTTTGATACGACTTAGTATATGCCGCATTACGCAATCTGTCAATACCATTCTGCAAATTTTCACGGAATAGGAGACTGATGTCTATCAAGTTTTCTTGTGTTACTTTACGGCACATGAGCTTTATCTGCCGGCAGTGAAGCATAATTGATGACGTAAACATATGTCATCTGGCATTCAATCCATTGATGAGAGCTATGTAACAGCCGAAATCTCCTATCCTCTTTCTGATATACTGATTGGCAGTCTCATCTCCGAGTTCATCTCTCCATGCTGCTGTCTTTCCATTCATGCGAAGATACCTTGCAAGCTTATTGATGCAGATGATCAGGGAATCATGGCAGGCTGTCCTCGAAGGATCCGCTTCAGCCTTCTCTCCCTTTGACATAAGCAGCCATTTTGATCTGAATCCGGAATAGCGGACAGCCTTTTCACAGATTTCCGTGTAGATCTCCATAGCGGTCTCGTCATTGCCGATCTCTTTTTTTATCTTATGAAGGAGTTTTACTGCATCCTCAAAACCGAGTGTACCATTCTGTTTTAAATAATTGCTGTATTCAAAAATTTCCATATATACCTCTTCTCTGGAAAATCTCCGTTATTGCTGTAATAAACCAAATAAAATGCTTTTCTATTTTAATTATTCATTGAATTTTGTCAATAGGTATTTTTATGGAACATACCCTGTTATATAGTGAATTTGAAAGATCAAGACTTGAGGTGATTTATAAACTTGTTATCTTAAGTATCATTTTTTCGTTATCTTATCCGTCCGCTTTTTCCTTAAATATCACTAATTCGAAAAATCGAGTTTTAAGACTTTTGGCTTGATTGATATTTATACATAAAGCTGTAAAAATATTCAAGATTGTGTTATCTTAATCGTCCACTTTTTGTTATTGTATCCGTTCATTTTTCTCAAAAATATCACTAATTCGGAAAAACGAGTTTTAAGACTTGAGATATGTCTCCTTCCTACTGTCTTTATTATACACCCACAAAATATTTTTGTGTTGAACCTGCAATTCACTTTAAACGGATTTTTTCCGTAAAAAGGACCAGACCGTTCACAAAATGCGAACAGCCCGGCCCTTTATACCCAAAACATAGTTCCGATATAAATGTAAAAATTTTTTCGTGCCAGATTGCTATAATTCCTTTTCCTTTTTTGGAGCGCTTAATTCCCTTGTAAATGTAAAAAAATCACGATTCTGGTTCCGATATAAATGTAAAAAATTCTTTTGGCATCAGACTCTCATAATTCCTTTACAAATGTACATTTTTCTCTGGGAATCCTTATTTTATAAGGCTTTCCAAAACCGGTAGTTCCGATATAAATGTAAAAAAATCCGGCTTTCCGACTCGTATAATTCCTTTTAAATGTCTTAAATTCCCTTATAAATGTAAATTAACACTTACTCCCCCGCGCTCATCCCCGCCGCATACCCCGTCGCCCAGGCGATCTGCAGGTTAAACCCGCCGGTGACGGCGTCCAGATCCAGCACTTCGCCGGCGAAGTAGAGGTCGGGCACCTTCTTCGATTCCATGGTGGAGGGGTCGATCTCCTTCACGGAGACGCCGCCCTGGGTGATGATGGCCTCATTGTAGCCGCGAAGGCCGGTAAGCGTCAGCCGGAAATCCTTGGTGGCGCGCACCAGGGACTGGCGCTCCTCGCGGGTGATCTCGTTCACCCGCTTCTCCGGCGAGATGCCGCTGCGGGCGATGATGACCGGGATCATCTTCAAGGGATAGAGGTGGTTTAAGGCATTCTTAAACTGCTTATTTTTCGCCTCCTCGAAATCCCGTAAAATCCTGGCGTCCAGCTGCTCCCCGCTTAGCGCCGGTTTCAGATCGATGGACAGCGAAAGGGTTCCCTTTTTAAGCGCTTTCGCCGCATAGCTGCTGGCACTTAAAAGCACCGGGCCGCTGACGCCGAAATGGGTAAACAGCATCTCGCCGAACTCCCGGTACAGAACCTTTTTTCCGTTATACACCGTGGCCTCGATATTTTTTAAGGCCAGCCCCTGCAGCTCCTTTGGGTCGTCCTCCAGAACCTCGAAGGGCACCAGCGCCGGCAGGCACTCCGTCACCGCCAGGCCGGCTTCTGCCGCAAAGCGGTAGCCGTCGCCGGTGGAGCCGGTGGTCGGATAGGAAAGGCCTCCGGTGGCCACGATGACCGCGTCCGCCTCCACGGGCCGCTTCTGCCCCTTCATCCGCACGCCCACACAGCGGCCGTCGCGCAGCTCGAGGGACGAGACCTCCTCGTTTAAATGGATCTCCACGCCGGCCTTCCGGATGGCTCCGGCGATGGCCGCAATCACGTCCGAGGACTTGTCCGACACGGGGAACACGCGGTTTCCCCGCTCCACCTTGAGGCGGCAGCCCCATTCCTCAAACAGCTCCATCACGTCCCTGTTTGTGAGGCCGTAGAACGCGCTGTAGAGGAATTTCCCGTTGGTCACCACATTGGCGAACAGGTCCTCCACCTCGCAGCCGTTGGTCAGATTGCAGCGGCCCTTGCCGGTGATGAAGATTTTCTTTCCCAGCTTTTCATTTTTCTCATAGAGGCGCACCGTCTGGCCGCGCTTCGCCGCCGCGTAGGCGGCCATCATCCCGGCGGCGCCTCCTCCGATTACTAAAACCGTACCCATGCGCCTATGCCTGCTTCACCAGATGGATGGCAAAGCCGGCGATCTCACGGTCGAAATAGAAGAATTTGAGCGTTCCGTTCTCGTCGTACTGCTTCGTCTCCTCGATGGCCTTAAATCCACGCTCCTCGAAATATTTAAGGGCCGCCTCACAGTCATTGACGGAAAACGCGATGTGTCCCTTGGCGCCGCGGCCGTTGTGCTTCATGATCTCCACCAGCTCGCCGCAGAAATAGGACGCGCCCGCATCCCTGGTGCCAAGGCCTAAAAGCTCCAGAAACTCCTTCGCCCACACGGCGGCTTCCTCGTCGCCGGAGGCGTTGACGCCCACGTGCTTCACCTTCATATCGAATAATTCTACTGCTGTCTTGTCCATGTTACTTTCCTCCCAAGGTTCATTTTCCTCTAATTCTAGTATAATTCTCCATTAATTACAACTCTTAATTCGGGTCTCCAGGGCGTCCGCCACAGCGGAGAGAATCTTCACGCGGGCGTAGTATTTTGAATTTCCCTCGACCACGATCCAGGGGGCATAGGTGGTGGAGGTGCGCACCAGCATCTCGTCCACGGCGGTCTCATAGGCGTCCCACTTCTCCCGGTTCCGCCAGTCCTCGTCGGTGATCTTCCACTGCTTCTCTGGATTCTCCTGCCGCTCGTTAAAGCGCTTAAGCTGCTCTTCCTTGTCGATGTGAATCCAGAATTTCAAGATCACAGCGCCGAAATTGGCCATGTGGGCCTCCATCTCGTTGATCTCGCCGTAGGCCCGCCTCCACTCCTCGCCGGTGCAGAAGCCCTCGATGCGCTCCACCATGACGCGGCCGTACCAGGTGCGGTCGAAGATGGCGATGTGTCCGGCCTTTGGCATCTGGTTCCAGAAGCGCCAGAGGTAGTGGTGGGCCTTCTCCAGATCGTTGGGCGAGGCGGTGGGAACCACCTTGTAGCCCCTGGGGTCCAGGTGGCTGGTGAGCCTGCGGATGGCCCCGCCCTTTCCCGCTGCGTCCCAGCCCTCGAAGCAGAGCACCACGGGGATGCGCAGGCGGTAGATCTCGCTGTGCAGAAATTCCAGACGTTTTTTAAGCCTGTCCATCTCTTTTTTGTAGGTCTCCCGGTCCATGGTCTTCGCAAGATCCACGCCGGAGAGGACGCCGTTTTTCAGCGGCGCAAGCTCTGTGATCTCTGCCGTCTTCTTCCCGGCGGCCGCCCGCTTCGCCTCCAGCGCCTCCTTAAACTGCCGCACGGTCTCAATGAGGATCTTTAAGGCCGCATAGTCCTTGTCCTCAGCCTCCACGATGGTCCAGGGCGCGAAATCCGTGTCGGTTTTCTCCAGCATCTCCTCGTTGTACGCCAGATATCTGCCGTAGTGTTCGTTGCGCGCTTCATCCCCGGCGGAGACTCTCCAGCGGGTCTCCCGGCTGTCCTTCAGCTTTTTGAAGCGCTTCTTCTGTTCCTTCTTTGATATAAGAAGGAAAAATTTGATAATGACGGCGCCGCCGTCGGTGAGCTGGCGCTCAAAGGAATTGATGTCCTTAAAGGCCTCCGCCAGCTCTCTCTGTCCGGGTTCGTCCTCAAACCGTTCCACATTCACCCGGTGATACCAGCTCCTGTCGTAGATGGCGATTTTCCCGGCCTCCGGCGTCTTCGTCCAGTACCTCCAGAGAAATGGCCGCATGACCTCGTCCTCGGTGGCCTCGCGGGCGGCGTAGACCTCGTAGCCCCTGGGATCCAGCGCCTGGATCATGCGGTTGATCTGAAGCCCCTTCCCCGCGGCGTCCAGACCGTCAAACACGATCATCACGGGAATCTTTTCCTCCTTGAGCTCCCGCTGCAGCTTTCCCAGCTCCGCGCCCAGATTTTCCCTCGCGGCCCTGTAGGTTTCCTTATCCACCGTCTTGTTCACATCGATCTGATCCAGCATCTGTTTTCCTCCTTCATCTGCGCGTCTCTTCCTACGCCTGGTTTCCGCTCATCTTCTCATGCTCTTTCTTTATCTCCTCGTACAGCTCAAGCGAGTTCCAGCCCGCGTTGGTGGGCGTCAGCACGGCCTTTAAGTCCACGCGGCCCGCGCCGTTTTTCTTAAGGCCAGCAATCAGCGCGTCGATGCGGCGGGAGGTAAATCCGGCCATGAGAAGCATCTCCTCCGCAAATCCCTCGCCGTCGTAGTCCTGCCTGGCGGCCGCCTCCGCTCCGGCAGCCTCCTCCAGTCCCAGAAGCTCCTTAAGCGGTCTTAGATAGTCCTTTTTCTCCACCGTCCGGATGCGCACGCCCATCAGAATCAGCGTCCGTTTCACGGCGGCCGCCCGCTTCTCGTCGTTGAAATTATATAATAAAACAGTCTCCTTCAAAATCTGTCCCTCCTGCATTTCTTCTATTCATCTATCATCATAGAAACAACCCCGGAATCGTCAGTCCCCGAGGTTGTCATCTACCAGTGTTCGTTTCTTCTCTCATGCTGCTTCACTCAATCATTCCTCAGCGATCTGCTGAAATTTGATCTCTGCCTCCTGTTCATCTGTTCCATCAAAGTGCATCTCCGCACTGCCGCTCTGGGTTCCCAGCGTCCGCTGGAGCTCCTCATAATTCTTTACATTCACGCGGCTCTCGTTCGCCTGTATGTAGATATCGCATCCGAACGTGTTCGCCGCCTGGGTGAGGACCGATATAGGAACGGGGCGGCCGCTGCCAGCCCTGCCAAAATATAAGCTTCTGACCACCATACAATCACTCCTTCCAGGGCATATATTTTGTTAACCTATTTTACCATGTTTCCGCCTTTTGTCAATACTTTTCTGATATTTTATTTAGTTTTAAGAAATTGCCTTAATTTATTGATTTTTTTAAGCTTTATGATAAGATAAAGTGAGAATACATTTTGATGAAATGAGGAATACAAACGCTATGAACTTTTTTTCACGTCACCCCATGCTGGTTCTGGCCATCGGCATTTTAGGCGTCTCTGCCTCCGCCATCCTGGTCAAATACTCCCAGGCTCCATCGGTCATCACCGCCGTCTACCGCCTGGGCTGGACGGTTCTTCTGATGCTTCCCATGACACTGGGAAACCGGGAACACCGGGCGGAGCTTGCCTCCATCTCCGGAAAGCTTCTGGCGCTCTGCGCGGCCAGCGGCGTCTTCCTGGCCTTCCACTTCGTGACCTGGTTCGAGTCCCTTAACATGACCTCCGTGGCCAGCTCCACCACCATCGTGTGCACCGAGGTCATCTGGGTGGCCCTGGGGTATAAGTTTTTCCTGCACGGAAATATTTCAAAATCCGCGGTGGCCTGCATCGTGATCACCCTGATGGGAAGCGTCATCATCGCGTTCTCCGACTACTCGTCGTCGGGCTCGGACAACATTCTGGGAGACCTGGTCTCCCTGTGCGCCGCCATCCTGGTGGCCGCCTACACGCTCATCGGGCGGGTGGCCAGAAAACACGCTTCCACCACGGTCTACACCTTCATCGTGTACGTGTTCTGCTTCGCCACGCTCCTCGTATCCGCGCTGGTCACAGGCACGCCGCTCTGGGGCTACGGCCGGAATGAGCTGGTCATCGGGCTGCTGCTCTCCGTGCTCTCCACGCTGATGGGACACAGCATCTTCAGCTGGTGCTTAAAATACATCTCCCCCGCCTTCGTCTCCGCGGCGAAGCTGTGCGAGCCGGTGTTTGCCGCTGTGGCGGCCTATTTCCTGTTCCGCGAGGCGCCGGTGCCGCTGCAGGTCCTGGGAGGCGCCATCATCATCGGCGGCGTCATCCTCTACTCGCGGGTGGAGGCCAGGGAATCCCACGAAGCGTAAAATCTTTCAGAATTTCTTCACAAAGAGAACCTCCGGGCGATACTATATTACTATAGTATCAATACCCGGAGGTTTTTATGCAATCCTTTTTCACCATATCCGGCAGCATCCGGCGCATCGAATCGCACGGTGACTGCTCCCTTATCATGAGCGTCACGGACACCGGCGGCGGCCCGGTCAACCTAATCATAGACAGCTCCACCTACGTGGTGGACATGGAAAATCTGCAGGTGGGCGATCCGGTCCTGGCCTACTGCGATTCAAGCGCCCCCGCTCCCCTGATCTATCCGCCCCAGTACAGCCCGGTGCTCCTCGTAAAGCCGGAGGAGGGCCACAGCTATGACCTGGACACCTACGGCGACCGGCTGATCAACTCGAAGGGAAGCCTGCGGCTCCAGATCGCCGCCGACACCGAGGTGATCCTGCCCAACGGCCTGGACTATCCGGGGGCCTTAAACGGCAAAATGCTCTTTGTGGATTACAAGGCATCCACAAGGAGCATTCCTGCCCTGACCACGCCGGAGCTGGTCGTCGTATTCTGTTCTTCTATTTAAAATACTCCACGCCGGACTCGAAGATCTTCATATCCTGCTCCACCGGGATGTTGACGGCCACGCCGTCGCCGATTCTCTCGGAGTGCGCCATCTTGCCCAGCACGCGCCCGTCGGGGCTGGTGATTCCCTCGATGGCCATGTAGGAGCCGTTGGGGTTCCAGTATTCGTCGGTGGATGCGCTGCCGAAATTGTCCACATACTGGGTGGCAATCTGACCATTTGCCTGTAACTTCTCAATCCACTGGGCGTTCGCCACGAAGCGGCCCTCGCCGTGGGATAAGGGGTTGGCGTACACGCCGCCCAGAGCGGCCTTCCTGAGCCACGGAGACTGGTTGGACACCACCTTGATGTAACCCATCTTGGAAATGTGGCGGCCGATGATGTTGGTGGTCAGGGTCGGTGAGCTGTCTGTCAGCTCCACGATTCTGCCCTCCGGCACCAGGCCCAGCTTGATAAGCGCCTGGAAACCGTTGCAGATACCGATCACCAGTCCGTCCCTCTCGTTTAAGAGCTTCTCGGTCTCCTCCTTTAACACCGCGTTGCGGAACACGGCGGCGATGAACTTGGCGGATCCGTCGGGCTCGTCGCCGGCGGAGAAGCCGCCGGGGAACATGATGATCTGGGACTTTCTTATCTCCTCCCTGAACAGCTCCACGGACTCACGGATGTCGGAGGCCGTCAGGTTCTTAAACACTCTCTGCTTCACCTCGGCGCCCGCGCGCTCGAAAGCCATCTGGCAGTCGAACTCACAGTTGTTGCCGGGGAACACAGGGATGAACACGTGAGGCTTCGCCACTTTATTCTTGCAGATGTAGACCTTGTCAGTGCTGTAGGCCGGGATATCCAGAGATTTCTTCTCCACGCCGGTCTCGGTGGGGAACACGTCCTCCAGCGGTCTGTTCCAGGCGGACAGGGCCTCGTCCAGCGGGATGCTCACATTCCCGTACTCCAGCGCTCCGGTGCCGGTCACCTCGCCGATCACGGTGTAGGTGATGGAGAGCTCGCCCACCTTGCCGTCGGGAACCTCGCAGACGATATTACCCCAGCCCGGTGCGAAGAAGTCGCGAGGATCCACATTGTGCTCGATCTTCACGCCCAGCTTGTTTCCGAAGGCCATCTTGCCCACCGCCTCGGCCAGTCCATGGCCCTCCACGGCGTAGGCGGAAATGATCGTTCCGTCCTCCATGTCCTTATATAATTTCTCATACCCGTCCATCACCTGGCTGTATACAGGCAGGTCGTACTGGTCTTTCTCGATGTTAAATACCACAATCTTGCTGCCCGGCTTCTTGAACTCCGGCGTCAGCACATGCTGCTTGTCGGAAATGTCCACGGCGAAGGATACCAGCGTCGGCGGCACGTCGATGTCGTTGAAGGTGCCGGACATGCTGTCCTTTCCTCCGATGGACGGAAGCCCGAAGCCCATCTGTGCGCTGTAGGCGCCGAGGAGTGCGGAGAACGGCTGGCTCCAGCGGGTGGGATCCTCGGTCATCCTGCGGAAATACTCCTGGAAGGTGAAGCGGATCTTCTTATAGTCTCCGCCGTTTGCCACGATCTTCGCCACGGAGGAGAGCACTGCGTAGATGGCGCCGTGGTAGGGGCTCCAGCTGGACAGATACGGGTCGAAGCCGTAGCTCATCATGGTCACGGTGTCAGTCTTTCCCTCAAGGAGCGGCAGCTTGCCGATCATGGCCTGGGTCTCGGTGAGCTGGTAGGTGCCGCCGTAGGGCAGGTACACGGAACCGGCGCCGACGGTGGAGTCGAACATTTCCACCAGGCCCTTCTGGGAGCACACGTTTAAATCGGAGAGTGTCTCAAGCCATTTTGCACGGACATCCCCCACTTCCCTGCGCTCGAACAGGGTTCCCTCACGGTTCGGAACCTCCACGACCACGCTGGCCTCCTGGTGCGCGCCGTTGGTGTCCAGGAACGCGCGGCTGATGTCCACGATGGTCCTGCCTCTCCAGTTCATGCGGAGTCTGGGCTCTGCGGTCACCTCGGCCACGGGGATCGCCTCTAAGTTCTCCTCGGCGGCGTAGGCTAACATCGCCTCCACGTCCTTTTTATCGACCACCACGGCCATTCTCTCCTGGGACTCGGAGATGGCGATCTCCGTGCCGTCCAGGCCGGCGTATTTCTTCGGAACCTTGTCTAAATCGATCTTAAGGCCTGCGGCCAGCTCGCCGATGGCCACGGACACACCGCCGGCTCCGAAATCGTTGCACTTCTTAATTAAACGGCTGACCTCCGCGCGGCGGAACAGCCTCTGGATCTTTCTCTCGGTGGGGGCATTTCCCTTCTGCACCTCGGCGCCGCAGGTCTCGATGGAGGCCTCGGTGTGCACCTTGGAGGAGCCGGTGGCTCCGCCGCAGCCGTCGCGGCCGGTGCGTCCGCCAAGCAAAATGATGATATCGCCGGGATCGGAGGTCTCACGGATCACGTTTCTCCTGGGAGCCGCGCCCATGACGGCGCCGATCTCCATTCTCTTGGCCACGTAGTCCGGGTGATAGATCTCCTTCACGTATCCGGTGGCCAGACCGATCTGGTTGCCGTAGGAGCTGTAGCCTCTGGCTGCCTCGGTGACGATCTGGCGCTGGGGAAGCTTGCCCTTCAATGTCTCGTCAAGCGGTCTCGTGGGATCCGCCGCGCCGGTGACGCGCATGGCCTGGTACACGTAGGTGCGCCCGGACAGCGGGTCGCGGATGGCTCCGCCCAGACAGGTTGCCGCGCCTCCGAAGGGCTCGATCTCGGTGGGATGGTTGTGAGTCTCGTTCTTGAAGTTCACGAGCCACTCCTCCTCCACGCCGTCCACCACCACGGGAACCACGATGCTGCAGGCGTTGATCTCCTCGGACACCTCCATGTCCTCGAGCTTTCCTTCTTTTCTCAGCTTTCTCATGGCCATGAGGGCTAAATCCATCAGACACACGAACTTGTCGCTTCTGCCCTTAAACACGTCCTCGCGGTCGGCCAGATACTGCTCGTAGGTCTTCACCATGGGCTCCTTGTAATCGCCGTCGGTGAAGGTCACATCCTTGAGCTCGGTCTGGAACGTGGTGTGGCGGCAGTGGTCGGACCAGTAGGTGTCCAGCACGCGGATCTCCGTCATGGACGGGTCGCGCTTCTCCTCGCCCTTATAGTAATTCTGGATATGCTCAAAATCCTTGAAGGTCATGGCCAGGTTTAAGGAGCCGTAAAGCTTTTTCAACTCCTCCGTCCCGTAAGCGGTGAAGCCGTCGAAGATCTTCACGTCCTCCGGCTGCTCAAACACGGTGATCAGAGTCTCCGGCTTCTTTCCAGTCGCCTCCCGGGAATCCACCGGGTTGATGCAGAACGCCTTGATGCGGGCAAACTGCTCCTCGTCCAGGCTGCCGCTTAAGATGTAGGTGGTGGCGGTGCGGATCACCGGCTCCTCGTCCTCATTGAGCAGCTTCACGCACTGCTCGGCGGAATCGGCTCTCTGGTCGTACTGGCCGGGCAGGTACTCCACGGAGAACACCCGGTCCCCTTCCTCTCTGGGGAAATCCTCCTCATATAAAAAATCCACCGGCGGCTCGGAGAAAATCGTGCCCAGGGACGCATGGTAGGTGACATCGGACACATTTTCCACGTCGTAGCGGATCAGCACGCGCACCTTGTCCACGGAATCGATGCTTAAATAGCTCTTAATCTCCTCCGCCAGATCCTTGGCCGCCACGGCAAAATCCGGTTTCTTCTCAACATACACTCGTCTTACGCTCATAAGTACCTCCTAAACTGGATGCAGTCTACACTCATTTACTGCTCTAATCATACCACAGTGCGATTCAATAAGTAAAATTAATATATCTTATCTTTTATATTACTCCATCTAATATTCATGGCCGTGCCGCCTCCCCGCTCTGCGGATGGGACCGTCCCGCAGACAAATTGCCCGGAACACGCGCACGCACGTCCTCCGGGCAATCCCGCATTTTACTTATTTATTCTCTTTCTCCGTGTAGTACAGATGTCTGGGAAGGCCGTCGGTCATCATCGGCGTCAGCTCCGCCTGGATCAGCGGCTTCACGTAGTTTACGAACTCCTGCGTCACGTAGTCGCCGGTCTCGTTGATCCACTCTCTCGGCACCTTCTTCTCCACGTTGGCCACCTTGTGCACGTCGTAGAGGTCGGTGATGCAGATGTAGGGATCGTCAAACAATCTCTTTAAAATGATCATCTTTCCAGTCTCGCCCTCGAAGGCCGCCTTCACGGCGGAGCCTCCCACCTGGTAGGCCTCGGTGATGTCCACGCGGGACACGATGTGGGACGCGCAGCGCTGCAGGGAGTTGAACTCGATGGCCCTGGTCTTGCAGCCGGGCACCTCCCTGGAAATCTTCTCCGCCAGGTATCTGGCGGTTCCCGTCAGCTGCTTATGTCCGAACGCATCCACGTAGTCGATGCCGTCGGTCAGCTCGCAGACGTAACGCCCATCCGCCACCCTGACGCCCTCGGAGACGGCCACCACCACGGATTTCTTTTTCTTGTGCAGGTCGGCCACCTTGCGCATGAACTCGTCCACGTCGAAGGTGATCTCCGGCAGGAAGATCATGTCCGGCCCCTCGCAGTCCTCGCACTTGGCCAGCGCCGCGGCTCCCGTGAGCCAGCCGGCGTTGCGGCCCATGATCTCCAGGATCGTCACGCTCTGCTGGTCGTATACCAGGCCGTCGCGGATGACCTCCTTGGTGATGGAGCCGATGTACTTGGCCGCGCTTCCAAAGCCCGGCGTGTGGTCCGTGCCGGCCAGATCGTTGTCGATGGTCTTCGGCACGCCCATGAAGCGGATTTTGCTGCCGTTTAAAATCGCGTAGTCGGAAAGCTTCTTGATGGTGTCCATGGAGTCGTTTCCTCCGATGTAGAAGAAATATTCGATCTCCAGCTTATCGAGAATCCCGAAAATCTTGTCGTAGATCTCTGTATTTTCCTTGATCTCCGGAAGCTTATAGCGGCAGGAGCCCAGATAGGATGAGGGCGTCCTCTTTAAAAGCTCGATATCCAGATCACTGGTGATGTGCTTCGACAGATCCACATACCGCTCCTCCAAAAGTCCCTGGATGCCGTGGAGCATCCCGTAGATTTTCTTCGCTCCCCGGTCCTTCGCCGTCTTGTAAACCCCCGCCAGACTGGAGTTGATGACCGCCGTGGGTCCTCCCGACTGGCCAACGATCACGTTGCCCTTAGTTGTTGCCATTTCTTTTCCCCTCCTGGATGATATTCTTCCTCAATATCTCCTAGCCGGACTGTCTATTTGCGGGTCTTATCGTGCACCAGATGTCTCGGGATACCGCCCACCATGACGGACGGGTAGTCGCCCTGGATCAGCGGCCGCACGTAGTCGATAAATTCCTGCGTCACATAGGTTCCATCCTTGGTGATCCACTCCCTCGGAACCAGCTTCTCGCCGTTGGCGATCTTGTGAACGTCGTAGATGCCCGTCGCACTCTGGTAAGGATCGTCGGAGACGCGGTCGATGACCACCATCTTGCCGCTGTCGCCCTCGTCCGCCGCCTTCACGGCCGCGCCGCCCACCATGAACGCCTCGTTGATATCCACGCGGGAGGCCAGATGGGACGCGCTTCTCTGCAGTGTGCTGAACTCCACGGCCCTGGTCTTGCAGCCGATCTCGGCGCTTATCACGTTGGCCAGATAGTTGGCGGAGCCGGTGAGCTGCTTATGCCCGAATGCGTCCACGTAGTCCGCATTTCCCGACTGCTCGCTGACATAGCGGCCATCGGCCAGCTTGATGCCCTCGGAGATGGCCACCACCACGGTGTCCTGCTTCTCCAGGAGATTTCTCACCTTATTCACGAAATCCGGAACGTCGAAGGGAAGCTCCGGCAGGAAAATCATATCGGGACCGCTGCAGTCCTCGCCCTTGGCCAGCGCGGAGGCGCCGGTCAGCCAGCCGGCGTTGCGGCCCATGATCTCGATGATCGTGACCAGTTTCTTCTTATAGGAGAATCCAAGCCCATCGCGGATGACCTCCTTGGTGGAGGTGGCGATGTACTTGGCCGCGCTTCCGTAGCCCGGCGTGTGGTCCGTCAGAGCCAGATCGTTGTCGATGGTCTTCGGCACGCCCACGAATTTCTGGGTCTGTCCCGTCAGGATGGCGTAATCGGACAGCTTCTTGATCGTGTCCATGGAATCGTTTCCGCCGATGTAGATGAAGCACTCCACGTTCAGCTTGTTGAGGATCTCGAAAATCTTCACGTAGATCTCCTGGTTCTCGTGGATGGCCGGCAGCTTGTAGCGGCAGGTGCCGAGGAAGGCCGACGGCGTCCTCTTTAAGATCTCGATGTCCAGATCGTTCTTTATGTAGTCGGAGAGATCGATGTACTGCTCATCCAGAAATCCCTGGATGCCGAACAGCATGCCGTACACCTTCGGAGCTCCCCTGTCTATGGCAGTCTTATATACCCCCGCCAGACTGGAATTGATAACAGCCGTGGGGCCTCCCGACTGACCAACGATCACATTTCCAACCATAAAAAATACCTCCTCTTTCACTTTGTACTCAATTATAATATAAATACGAAGCAAAATCAACGATCATTCACGGAATATTCAGTCATTTAAGTGGTTTGTCACGTTGGTTTCCAAAATCTTGGCGCGTTTCCCCGCCGTGTCGTACTCAATGGTGGTGATGCTGGCGTTTTTCACGATCTGTTCCGGGGGCTTTTCCTGGTTCTCGAACAGCGCGTCCCGGATATAGGCCAGAATGGCCCCGTGGGCCACCAGCGCCGCGTCCTCTCCCCCGGACTCCTCAAATAGAATCTCCAGTCCCCTTTTAGCGCGCAGGGACGCGCTCTCCCGGCCCTCGCCGCCCACCGGCGGATGCTCCACCGGCTCGCGTCTCCAGCCTGCGTACTCCTTGGGGTACCTCTCCCCGATCTGCTGCCAGGTAAGCCCCTCCCACAGGCCGAAGTCCACCTCCTCAAACTCCGGCACCAGAAGAAGCGGAGCCACCAGCGCCTCCGCCACGGCCTGGGCGGTCTCCCTGGCCCGCTTTAAGGGGCTTGTAAACACCTTCGCCGCCGGGCGGCTCTTCATGGCATCCGCCAGGAAACGTGCCTGGGCGCGGCCCTCTTCATTGAGCGGCACGTCGGTCTTTCCCTGTATCTTTCCGGCCAGGTTCCAGTCGGTCTGGCCGTGCCGTATCATGTATATCTTCATCCTCTTATTCTCCGGAAACCGAGAGGGCGTCCAGGGTCAGCTTCATGATATCCTTGATCTCCTCCTCGGTCATCTTCATCTTCGCGGCCAGCTCCTCCACCGTGGCCTCCCGGCCCAGCTCCTCGGCCATCATCTGGGAAATGTCCTTTAAGACGTTGACGCGGGCCGCCATCTCCTCCTCCACGGCGTGCTCCGCCTTCTGGACCTCGATGGCCTCCTCGATGCGGCGGACGACCGCCTCCCGCAGGAGGGCGTCGAAATCGCCTCCCTCGTACGCCTGGGTGCAGAGAATCAGCGCCATGTTGGCCTCCTGTACCAGGTCTGCGGCGGGAAGCCCCTTCCCCTCGTACTCCCTGGCCCAGGCAAGGGCCGTCCTAAGCTTTCCTTCTATGAGGCGGCTCCTCGCCTGTTCGTCCCGCAGGGAGGCGAGGCGCAGGAGCTCCTCCTCCTCGCCTTCGCCGAAGGGAAGAACCGCCTCCAGCTCTTCTAAATATATCTGAAAATAATCGTCGTGCATTCCGCTCTCTCCTTTTCGTTTTTTCATCATTTTATCACACGTATTTTTATTTAGTAAATATACCATTTGCAAAATGAACCTGCTTATGCTAGAATGGGCTTGTTATAAGGAGGACTAATAATGGACATCAACTACGAATTATATAAAGTTTTCTACCATGTGGCATCGACGCTCAGCTTCTCGGAGGCCTCCAAACAGCTCTTCATCTCCCAGTCCGCCGTGAGCCAGTCCATCAAAGTGCTGGAGAAGAAACTCAACCAGACGCTCTTTATCCGGAGCACCAAGCGGGTGCAGCTGACGCCGGAGGGAGAGATTTTACTCAAACACATCGAGCCGGCCATGAACCTGATCCGCAAAGGCGAGAGCCAGCTTTTGGAGGCCAACACCTTAAACGGCGGCCAGCTCAGAATCGGGGCCAGCGACACCATCTGCCGCTACTTCCTGATCCCCTATTTAAAGCAGTTTCACCGCATGTACCCCAACGTACATATCAAGGTGACCAACCAGACCTCCATCGAGTGCGCGAAGCTCTTAGACAACGGGCAGGTGGATTTCATCGTGACCAACTACCCCAACTCCGGGCTCTCCAACACGCAGAACATCCGCATCATCCGGGATTTCTACGACGTGTTCATCGCCAACTCCGAGTATTTCCCATTGCAGAATAAGATCCTCTCGCTGAAGGAGCTCTTAAACTACCCGATCCTCATGCTGGACCGCAAAAGCACCACCAGCGAATTTCTGCACAACCTGTTCCAGAAGCACCAGCTGGACCTGGTGCCCGAAATCGAGTTAAGCAGCAACGACCTGCTCATCGACCTGGCAAAGATCGGCCTGGGCATCGCCTTCGTGCCGGACTTCTGCATGCCGGCAGGCGAGAAAAACCTGTTCATCCTCCATCTGGAGGAGAAGCTTCCCGCCCGGCAGATGGTGGTGGTCTACAACGAGAACATTCCCATCTCCCAGGCGGCCAAGCAGTTCATGGATATTCTTTAAATACGCGAAGTCAGAGGCTTTCCTCCCGGCCGGTCCGGGACCAGAAGGCCTCTATTTTTTCTCTCACATTTCTCACGTTCACCACCTGATAATCCTGCCACTCCCTGGGAAACAGCGCCTGATAGTCGTTTCTGAGGAAACGGTCGTCCAGAAGCAGGATGATCCCCCGGTCCGCGGCGGTGCGGATGACGCGGCCTCCGGCCTGCATGACCTTGTTCATCCCCGGATAGCGGTAGGCGAAGTCGAAGCCCTGGCTCTCCTTCTCCTCGAAATAGTCCTTTAAAATCGTCTGCTCCGTGCACACCATCGGAAGCCCGGTGCCCACCACGATGGCGCCGATCAGCTTCTCCTCGGTCAGATCGATGCCCTCGGAGAACAGCCCGCCCATGACGCAGAAGGCGGCCATGGACTCCTCGTGCTCCCTGGAAAATTCCTCCAGGAACTCCTCCCGCTCCGTCTCGGTCATCCGGGAGGACTGGCACATGTAGTGTATCCCGCCCCCCAGAGTTTCCAGACGGTCCGTCACGTCCCGCATGTACTGATAAGAAGGAAAGAACACCATGTAATTCCCCCGCCGGGCCTCCATGGCCGCCCGGATGTAGGCGATGACCCGGTCGTACTCCCGCTCGTTTCTGCGGCTGTAGAGGCTGCTCACGTCGGAGGCCACGTACACGGCCCGGTTCTCCCTCGGAAACGGCGACGCCACATAGACCGCGTAGTCCTCCTCGCCGCCGCTTAAAAGCTCCCGGTAGTAGCGGACCGGCAGCATGGTGGCGGAGAAGAACACGGTGCTCCTCCCCTGCTCCATGCACTGCTTTAGGTTGGCCGCCGGATTCACGCAGAAGAGCCGCACCATGAATTTTCCGTCGGGCAGCATCTGGCTGTAGATTTTATAATGGTCGTCCAGCCGCTCATAGATGTCCATGAAGTTTCTCATGGAAAAGTAGAAGTCCAGTACCGTCTCCCGGCCCTCGAACTCCCGGTGGTCGTCCAGGAACTTATCCATCTCCCCCAGGGCCTTCATGAGACCCAGCGCCAGCACATTGACGTCGGGGAGAATCTGAAAATCCTCGCACTCCCGCTTGAGCGCCAGAAGGTGTTTATTCACCTGCTCCAGGGCCCGGGAAAGCCTCGGGGAACGCTCCTTCACGATACGCCCGGCCTCCAGCACCTCCTCCTTTATGAGCTCAGCGCTGTACATCTCCCTGGCCCGGGGAACCAGATTGTGGGCCTCATCCACCAGGAACAGATAATCTCCGGTCTGCCCCTCGGCGAAATACCGCTTAAGACGCACATTTGGGTCAAACACGTAGTTGTAGTCGCAGATGATCCCGTCCACCCAGTTGGAGATATCCAGACAGAACTCGAAGGGACAGACATTGTGCTCCTTCGCGTAGGCGAGCACTATCTCACGGGTGATGCCGGCCTCCCGGTGTATGATCTCGTAGACCGCATCGTTCACCCGGTCAAAATGCCCCTTCGCCCGCGGGCAGGCGTCCGGATTGCACTCCGGTTTATCCAGCACGCAGAGCTTTTCCTTGGAGGTGACGGTCACAGTCCGCATGTAGAGCCCCCGCTCCCGCAGGATCGCGAAGGCCTCCTCGGCCACGGAGCGGGTAATGGTCTTGGCCGTCAGGTAAAATACCTTCTCCGCCAGCCCCTCCCCCATGGCCTTGACCGCGGGAAACAGCGTGGACATGGTCTTTCCGATGCCGGTGGCCGCCTGGATGAACAGCACCTTCTCCCGGCTGACAGTGCGGTAGACCGACACCGCCAGCTCCCTCTGTCCCTCGCGGTAGGGGAAGGGAAACTGGAGCTCCCTGAGCGATTCATCCCGGCGCAGGCCGTTCACGTAGAGGTAGCGGGCCCATTTCACATACTCGTGGATGAGGCCGGAAAACCACTGTTCAAGCTCATCCGCCGTCTTCAGGCACTCAAACCGCCGGATCTCCTCGCTCTCGATATTGCAGTAGGTGACCTGCACCCCCACCTCCAGAAGGCCGCGGTCCGCGCAGCAGAAATGGCCGTAGCACATGGCCTGGGCCATATGCACCGGATCCGGCTCTTTAAAGCGGTTCACGTCGGCGTAGACGCACTTGATCTCGTCGATGGTCACCTGGCCGTCCCGCTCGATGATGCCGTCGGCACGCCCCTCCACCAGGAGCGTGAACTCATCCTCGCTCACCCGGTGCTTTAAAGGCACCTCCGCCCGGTAATCAGCGCCCATGCGCCGCTGGATCTTCCGGTGAAGACGGCTTCCGGCCTGCATGGCCTCCCGCTTCGCCCCGGCGGTGCGCCGGTTGTCCAGATCTCCGCTTCGCAGGACGAACTCCACCAGGTTGCGGACAGATATCCTCAAATCTTTTCTGTTGTCTTTCCCGTCTGGCATTCTCTCCGGCGTTTCCATGCCGTCGCTCCCTCTCCCTGCAGATGACGGAAAAAGGGAACGGCGGACACCTGGCCCGTCATTCCCTTTTTCCAGTCTCTAAATTCAATAATTAAACTCTGATTTCGTCCGCCGATTACGCAGCGCTCACCTTTGCAGCCACCTCGTCAAGAAATGCCTCAAACTCCTCATTGTGTCCGTCGTATTCCACGGTGAGAACTCTGGTCAGATCCAGGCTGAGCACACCCAATAAGGACTTGGCATCAATCACAACACGGTTGTAAAAAATGTCGATCTCAAAATCACATTTGGATGCAGCGGCAACAAATCTCTTTGCATCGTCAATCGTAGACAACATAATTCGTCTCTGATTCATAGAATTTCTTTCATCCTTTCGCAGTGCAGTCCTGACTGCAGCACAATATATAGTATTCTGGTTATATATACCATGTAATAATTATAATTGTCAAATTTTACCTCCATTATACAGAAGCAGGTTTCATTGTATAAAATGCACAATTTTCACAGCTCTGACATGGCGGCATCGGCAGTGTTTATCAGAATGCGGTATGGAAAAAGGGGAACTCATACGCATTCTTTCCCACAGGTCCCGTTCTGGTGTAAGGATTTTATTAAAATTCACAGATTTACAGAGAATTTACACGCTTTTTTCGCAGGTTTGAAAAAAGACCAGTCTCCGATGACTGGTCTTTACCGCTTGCGCTATTCATTCTGAAACAGGGGAAGAGGGATTCGAACCCCCATTAACGGTTTTGGAGACCGTTGCTCTGCCATTGAACTATTCCCCTAAATTGCCTACCCGGATATGATATCATAACACCGATTATATGTCAAATGCTTTTTTCAAAATATTTCACAAAACTCGAAAAATACCTTTCATGCTCCGGACAGGCCAGCCGCAGCTTATGACTTCCGTATGAAGGTCTCGCCGCATTTCGGGCATCTGACCTCGATCTTCCCCTTTCCTTTGGGGATCCGGATCTTCTGCCGGCATCCGGGGCAGGTGTAGATATGGTAGTACCTGCGCTGCGACCAGAGATTTTTCTGTTTGTTGAATTTCCCCATAAACTTATTCCACTGCTTCTGGAACGCCACGTTCTCCGCGTACCGCTTGCTTATATTTCTGGAGAACATCCGGAAATAGCTGTAGGCGATGAGCGCCAGCGCGATCCAGTAAAACAGATTGTGTCTCAAAAACATGGACAGCAGGGCGCAGAACAGCGCCGCCGCGGCTATAAACCGGCCAAACTGGTCCATCCCGTATCTTCCCTGCATAAAACGCATAAATTTATCCCGCATACTTTCACCTTTCTTCTCTACAAAAGCGCGATGGCCTCCCGCAGGCTGCTGACGCCGTAAAGCTTTATTTTATCGTTCTTTTTCATCTTTTCCAGACAGATCTTCGGCAGGATGCAGGCCTTGAAGCCCAGCTTCACGGCCTCGTTCACCCGCTGCTCCGCCATGGAAACCGCCCGCACCTCGCCGGATAAGCCCACCTCGCCGAAGATGATGGTCTTCTCGTCCACGGGTACGTCCTTGTAGCTGGAGATGATGGCCATGGCGATGGCCAGATCCAGCGCGGGCTCGTTCATCTTCATGCCGCCGGCGATGTTCACGTAGGCGTCCATCTGGGACAGATCGTAGCGGCACCGCTTTTCCAGCACCGCGGTCAGAAGATTCACCCGGTTGTAGTCCACGCCCGCGGCGGTCCTGCGTGGCATACCAAAATTGGTCCTGGTGACCAGCGCCTGCACCTCGATAAGAATGGGCCTCGTCCCCTCCATGGAGCAGGCCACCACAGCCCCGGAAGCCCCCTCCGGCCGGCCGTTCAACATGTACTCCGACGGGTTCGGCACCTCCATAAGGCCCGCCTCCGTCATCTCGAAGACGCCGATCTCGTTGGTGGAGCCAAAACGGTTCTTGACCCCCCGCACCACCCGGTAGGCTGCGTTCCTCTCGCCCTCGAAGTAGAGCACCGTGTCCACCATGTGCTCCAAAAGCCTGGGGCCGGCCACCACGCCCTCCTTGGTCACGTGGCCCACGATGAACATGGCGACGCCCAGCCCTTTGGCAATCTGCATCAGCAGGCTGGTGGACTCCCGCACCTGGCTCACGCTCCCCGGCGCGGCGGCGGCCGAGTCGCAGAACATGGTCTGGATGGAGTCGATGACGGCCACGTCGGGCTTAAGCTTCTTAATCTCCTCCTCGATGCGGCCGAGGGCCGTCTCGCAGAGAAAGTACAGCTCCCCGGTCATGTCGCCGATGCGCTCCGCCCGCAGCCTGATCTGCTTTAAGGACTCCTCCCCGGAGATGTAGAGCACCCGCTTTCCTGCGGCCGCCAGATTCCGGCACACCTGCAGCAGCAGCGTGGATTTTCCGATGCCCGGATCGCCGCCCACCAGGATCATGGAGCCGCCCACGATGCCGCTTCCCAGTACCCGGTCCAGCTCGCCGTAGCCGGTGGACATGCGGTCCTGCTCCGCCAGTGACACCTCTGAAAGCTTCATGGGCGGCGTGCGCACGGAAAACGCCGGGGCGCTCCTTCCTGCACTCTCCTTCTTCGGGGCCACCGGCTCCTCCACCATCGTGTTCCACTGACGGCAGGCGGGGCACTGTCCCATCCATTTTGCCGATTCGTACCCGCACTCCTTACAGAAAAATGCGGTCGTCTTCGCTTTTGCCATAGATTCTCCTCAAAAACCGGGGCGCGGAACTACATCCCCGCGCCCCCGGCTGTTATCTTTTTACAATGCGGATCCCGGACTCCTGGCCCTCGCTCAATTCCACGCTGAACACCAGCTTGCCGCTCAGATTGGTCTTCATGCCTCCCACGGCCACGCCGTCCACATAGACCTCGTACTCGCAGTCATCCTCAAGCTGCACCGTAATCTGTGCATCCTTCGTTCCCTCCACCGTAAAGGTGAGCTCGGTGTCGAACACCTGGAAATGGTTCACCGCTGTGCCCGGTACGGACTCATACACGAACATACCGTTGCGCTCCAGCTTCGTTATCTCATAAAATGTCTTGACCTTGTAGAGGTCCCCCTGATGTTCGAAATCCTGAAGCTTAGACTTGGTCTCAAGCTCGTAGTTACCAAAGCTGATGGTCCCGTCTTCCTCGCTGCGGATCAGTTCCTTAATTCCTGGCATATCTCGTCCTCCTGGTATTCTCATGTGTATTGGTTTAAGTCTCAATAGTATATCATACTTCCCGGCGGTTGGCTAGAGGTTTGCGGCAACCGGGGAGGAAAATTTGAGCGCGTCATTCTCCCTCGTCACCAGCACCTCCTCGTCCTTCTTCACGGCGCCTTCCAGGATGGCCTCCGCCAGCTTATCCTCCAGATAGGTCTGGATGGTGCGGCGCAGCGGGCGGGCGCCGTACTTCTCGTCGTAGCCCTTCTCGATCAGCAGCTCCTTCGCGCTGTCATCCACCGTGAGGGCGATGCCCATCTGCTCCCGGCTCCTGGAGACGATGGTGCGCAGCATGATGTCGGCGATCTCCTTCATGTGCTCTCTGTTTAACTGATGGAACACCACAATGTCGTCGATCCGGTTTAAAAACTCCGGCTTGAAGAGGCGTTTCACCTCCTCCATGACCTTATCCTTCATAAATCCGTAGTTGGCCTTCTCGTCGTTCTCCGAGGAGAAGCCCAGGCGCTTGGGCGACACGATGTTCTCGGCGCCGGCATTGGAGGTCATGATAAGGATGGTGTTCTTAAAGTCGATCTTGCGCCCCTGGGCGTCGGTGATGTGACCGTCGTCCAGCACCTGCAGCAGGATGTTGAACACGTCCGGGTGCGCCTTCTCGATCTCGTCGAACAGGATCACCGAGTAGGGGTTCCTGCGCACCTTCTCGCTGAGCTGGCCGCCCTCGTCGTAGCCCACGTATCCGGGCGGGGAGCCGATCATCTTGGAGACGCTGTGCTTCTCCATATACTCGGACATGTCCACGCGGATCAGCGCGCTCTCAGTGCCGAACATGGCCTCCGCCAGCGCCTTGGAAAGCTCCGTCTTTCCCACACCGGTTGGGCCTAAGAACAGGAAGGAACCGATGGGACGCTTCGGGTCCTTGAGTCCCACCCGGCCGCGGCGGATGGCACGGGACACCGCGGTCACGGCCTCCTCCTGGCCGATGACCCGCTCGTGGAGAATGGACTCCAGCTTCATCAACTTCTGGGATTCCTCCTCCTCCAGCTTCTGAACGGGGATCTTGGTCCAGCCGGACACCACGTCAGCGATCTCATTCTCCCCCACCACCAGAAGGCGGGTGGTCTTCTCCTTCTGCCATTTTGCGCGGATCTTCTCGATCTTCTCGCGCTTTTTCTCCTGCTTTTTCTTGATGTCGCCGGCCTTCTCGTAGGCCTCGGACTTGATGGCGTTCTCCTTGGATTTCTCCAGGGCGGCAATCTCCTCCTCCAGCTCCCGGATCTCCGGCGGCTCCACAAACACGGTCAGCCGCACCTTGGACGAGGCCTCGTCGATCAGATCCACGGCCTTATCCGGCAGGAAACGGTCGTTGATATAGCGGGCGGAGAGCTTCACAGCGGCCTTCAGGGCCTCGTCGGTGATCTTCACCTTGTGATGCTCCTCGTAGCGCCCCCGCAGTCCTTTAAGGATCTCGTAGGACTGCTCCTCCGTGGGCTCCTCCACGGTCACGGGCTGGAACCGGCGCTCCAGCGCCGCGTCCTTCTCGATGTGCTTGCGGTACTCGTCGATGGTGGTGGCTCCGATCAGCTGGAGCTCTCCCCTGGCCAGGGACGGCTTTAAAATATTGGAGGCGTCGATGGCCCCCTCGGCGCCGCCTGCGCCGATGATGGTGTGGATCTCGTCGATGAACAGGAGCACGTCGCCGGCCTCGCGGACCTCGGAGAGCACCTTCTTGATGCGCTCCTCAAACTCGCCCCTGTACTTGGAGCCAGCCACCATGCCGGAGAGGTCCAGGGTCACCACCCGCTTGCCGGAGATGGTCTCCGGCACGTCGCCGCCCACGATCATCTGGGCCAGTCCCTCCACCACGGCGGTCTTTCCCACGCCGGGCTCGCCGATCAGACAGGGGTTGTTCTTCGTCCTGCGGCTTAAGATCTGGATCACCCGCTGGATCTCCTGCTCCCGGCCGATGACCGGATCCAGACGTCCCGCCTGGGCCAGGCTGGTCAGATCCCGGCTGTAATTGTCCAGGGTCGGCGTGGCGTTCCTCTCCCGCCCGCCTCTCTGGGAAAGCTCCTCCCGGTCCGTGGGCGCATCCTCGCCCATGGCTCCCAGAAGGTCGATGTAGAGCTTCTGCACGTTGACGTTCATGGTGTTTAACAGCCGGGACGCCACGCAGTCGCCCTCCTTTAAAATGGCCATCAGAAGATGCTCGGTGCCGATGAGCGGCGCCTTAAAGCGCACCGCCTCCCGGTAGCTGTTCTCCAGAATGCGCTTGGCGCTGGGGGTGTAGGCCCCCGGCTCCTTAAGGCGCGCCACGTTGTTGGGGGCGATGAGCTGGCTCACCAGGTTCATCACCTTCTCCTCCTGCACGCCGTGGGCATTCAGTATCTGGGCAGCCACGCCGCTGCCCTCCTCTATGAGGCCAATGAGAAGGTGCTCGGTGCCCACGTAGCCGTGGCCCAGCTCCTCCGCCGCCTCCACGGCCAGGCGGATGGCTTCCCTGGCCTTCGCTGTAAATCGATCGATCATATCGTGTCCTCCTAAATTCGTCTTACATTTTAAGTTCCGGCAGGGCGTTCCTTAAATACTCCGCCCTGGCAGTCTCCAGCTCGTCCTTCCCCAGCGGGCGCGACGAGTGAAGCTGCAGGTTGGCCGGCTGGATGCCCAGCATCAGCCGGTACACATGGCAGGGCTTCCCGCTCTCGATGAGGCCGTCGGCAAAGCCTGCCATGATCTGGGATAAAAATGTCATGGCGTCCTTCATGGTCAGCCTGCGGGCATATTTTAACACGCCGTAGGATTTATAAATCTCGTCCTCCCGAAGCAGGCGGTGATTCTCCAGCGCCTTCTTCCGCACCTGGTTCTCCTGGCCGGTGAGCTGCAGCGCCACCTTCTCCACCAGGTCGATGATCTCCTGCTCCGACTGTCCCAGGGTCTTCTGGTTATAGACCTCGTAGAGGGCGCCGTAGTTCTCGCTGCCCTGTCCGTAGACGCCCCGCACCGTGGTGCCGAAGCGGCTCATCTCCCCCAGAAGCTCGTTGAACTTGCGGCTGGTGGAGAGCGTCGGCATGTGTATGACCACCGACGCCTTCATCCCCGTCCCCATGTTGGTGGGGTATGTGGTCAGATATCCGTACTTGTCGTCGAAGGCATAGCTGAACCGCTCGTTGATATAGTCGTCCAGCTTATCCGCCCTCTGCCAGCACTCCCTGAGCGCCAGCCCCGGCGCCAGAAACTGCATCCGTATGTGATCTTCGCCGTTTAACACCAGGCTCGCGCTCTCGTCATCGGAGATCACGAGGCCCGTGGGCGAACGGCGCTGGGCGATGGAGCTGTTTAAAATCCGCCGCTCCTTAAGCGCCTCCTTATCCAGATCCCTGAGCTGGGAGAGAAACGCGGACTCATACCGGTGTCCGTCCAGCGATCCCAGTCCCTGGATCCCCTGCTCCAGACGCACCACCAGCTCGCGGCTCTCCCGGTCCATGAGGCGGGACGGAAACGCGTACTCATCCCAGTTGCGGGACAGGCGGACGCGGCTGTAGACCACGTTGGAGCTGTCATTTTCCACTCGTTCAAACCAATCACTCATCTGTCTTTATCTCCTCTTTGATCGCGCGGATCTCGTCGCGCAGACGGGCCGCGGTCTCGTACTCCTCGTTCTTTACGGCGGCCTCCAGCTGGCGCCTTAATCTCATCAGACGGCTCTCCGTGTCGTCCCCGTCCTCCTGCGTCCCGGCAGGCGCGGCCTTCGGCATATCCTCCATACCGGCGTCCTCCCCACTTTCCGCGCCAAAGCCCGCCGAGCGGCTTCTCATTTTAGGAATCTTTCCCTTGTGGTTCTCGCTCCCCTGGAGCTTTTTTATATTGTCCGTGATCAGAAGGTCGAACACCTGGTAGCAGTCGGCGCATCCGAAGCGGCTCTTTTTCAGAAACTCCTCATAGGTGAGCCCGCAGGTGGGACAGGTGATCTGCCGCATCTCCTGCTCCCTGGTAGAGGTGTTCTCCCCCAGCCCCAGAAGCCCCGATAAGAGCTTCCCGAAGGGGAAATCCCCCTCAAAAATGGACGAATACTGTCCGAAGTCCATCTCCCTGGCGCACTGGGAACAAAGGTTGTGCTCCGTCTTCACGCCGTTGATGACCTCGGTGTACTTTATATTGGCTTCACGTATCTTGCATCTCTCACAAATCATATTCTTTCCTCCATACTCCGGCATCTACTCTCCGCCGCAGACTCCGGAAAAATCCTCAAAAATGGAGTCCACCAGCTGGTGCACCTCGCCCCGGCTGATATGCTTGCAGGCGGCCTTGGCCAGAACCACGCTTAAGTCCCTGCGCATCTCCTCCAGCGCCTGCAGCTTATCCACGTCCACGGCGATGACCGCGCCCTTGCGGCGGTCCAGCTTCACAAAGCCCTCCTGCTTCAATACAGAATATGCCTTGTTGACCGTGTGCATGTTAATTCCAATGTTTTCCGCCAGCTGGCGCACCGACGGAAGCGGATCCCCCTCCCGGATGCGGTCCGTGGCAATTCCGACGATGATCTGATTTCTCAGCTGGATGTATATTGCCTCATCACTGTTAAAATCAATCTCTATAAACATACGCTCACCATCTTTCGTTATATCTGTTATAGTGATAGTATAACATATTTTTGTGGTACGTCAAGTGTCAATCGCTGGGAAGGGAGGAATGGGAGAAAAAAGCGTAAAAAAACGCATCCCGGCAGTTTTTCACTGTCAGGATGCGCAGTTTGCTGAGCTGATGCGGGTAACCCCGGTCCGGATCAGCAGTAGCCAATCTTCATCGCGATCACCAGTGTCACACAGGCGAGAATGAAGAAAATCGCTATCAGCGGCAAGATAAATCTTTCCCATTTAGAGAAGGGGACACGCCCAAAGCTCAGTGCCAGAAGCACAACGCCGCACAGAGGCGTGCAGAGATTCGTGATTCCATCGCCAAACTGGTAGGCGAGAATCGCTACCTGGGATTCGATGCCCACAATCTGAGCGATGGGGAACACGATCGGCATGACGATCAGAGCCTTGCCGGATCCGGACGGAATCAGCAGGTTAATCATCATAATCACAACCAGGATACCAATAACAGACGTTAAAGGAGAAAGACCATTTAACGGCTGGGACAGATAATAGACGATTGTATCCAGCACGGATGCTTTATTGAAAACCCATGCGATTCCATATGCAGTACCCATGATGAAGCAGGCCGATACCATGCCGGAGGCTCCCCGGACGAAGTTTTCAACAATCTGATTTGCCCCCCAGCCGCTCATAATTCCGGCGATAATTGCAAGGAGAACAAAAACACTGCCCAGTCCATACATTCCCCATCCGAGATTAACTGCCCCGTACACATACATTAAAATTCCGGTCAGAAGAGATATTATGATAACCGCGTGTTTCCAGGTAAATGTTTCTGATCCCAGTTTCGAAACGTCAAATGCAAGGTCGGATACGTCAACACCGTACATAAGGCTCTTTTCGGGATTCTTTTTCGTCCTTTCCGCATAGATAAGAATATAAACCAAGGCAATCGTCGGAATAATCACAAACAGGGCGATTCGAAGGCCAAATCCGGAATACAGGGGAAGCCCCACCAGATTCTGAGAAATTCCCACGGTCAGCATGTTGGTCGGGCCGCAAAAGAAACCGCTTACAGCACCAACGATGGCAATGGCAACGCCGACAACCGAATCATAACCCAGAGCGATCGCGATAGAGATCGCAATCGGAATAAACGGAATAGATCCCTCAATGAATCCCAGAAAACCTCCCAGCAGCGCAAAAATATAGAACAGCACAATCAGAATGACATTCCCATACTTTACACCAAGTTTCTGAATAATTCTGGAAATTCCAATATTTAAGGCTCCAGATCCCTGAATACACTCCAGCCCGCCTCCCATGAGCAGGCCCACAAAAATCATGCCCGATGCATTTACCATACCATTGGGAATGGCATTCAAAATGTCCACCGGCAGGATCTTCGGCACATCCACAAAGTGAAAGCTGGACGGGTCAACCACCATCTGGCCGCCCACCTCAAGGCGCTCATAAATACCTGCCGGAATAATCCATGACAACACCGCCGCTGCAACCACCATGAAGAAAAGGAGAGCAATCGAATCTAATGGTTTCTTTTCTTTCGTTTTTTCTTTCATTTTTTATTCCCCCAATTCATTTATTTTTTTTAGAATTTCAACTGCATTTTTTACATGTACCTGCACACCAACAGTAAGAGCATCAAAATCAAATTTGAAGTACGGACTGTGCAGCGGCGGGTTTTCTTTCTCTTTTCCGATACCGAGATGAAAAAAAACGCCCGGTACTTTTTCAAGATATACTCCGCTGTCCTCGCTCGTCATGGATGGCGTAGCCGGATAGATAACCCTTTCTTCGCCCAGTAACTCTCTCAGATTTTCAGCCATAAAGGCAGAGAGTTCTTCATTATTGATACACGGTTTATATCCGTGGATCATCTGGAAATCTGCTTCACACCGGTGAGCAGAAGCAATTCCCTCCACAATCACTGGCAGGCGTTTCTTAATATAAGCCCGCACATCCTCGTTAAAGGTCCGGAAACCTCCGCGGATCACCACTTTCTCCGCCACTGCATTCCATGTGGAACCCGGCGTTTCCACGGATCCAATAGAAAACACAGTAGTCTCTGCCGGACTGATTTCCCTCGTCGGAAATGCATGGATCGCGCTCACAAGTTCCGCCATAGCAGGCACCGGATCCACCGCATTCTGCGGCTCCGCACCATGCCCCCCTTTTCCCATCAACGTGATGAAAAATACATCGCTGGAAGCCATGGTCTCAGCTCTGGCAACAGAAACCACACCCGACGGCAAGGCCGGTTGAACATGCATGATCGCGCATGCATCCACATCATCCAGCATCCCACAGTCGCACATGACCCGGGCACCGCTGAGGCAGCCAGAAATATCATAGCCCGCTTCTGCCAGCTTCTGTTCCGTCTCCACCGGATGCCCTTCCTCCGCCGGCTGGAAGATAAATTTGACTTTTCCGGAAAACAGCTCCTTATGCCGGGAAAGAATTTTTGCAGCTCCCAGCAGCATGGTCACATGTGCATCGTGACCGCAGGCATGCATCTTTCCGGGTTCCTGAGATGCAAATTCACAATCGGAAAGCTCCTGCACCCCCAGTGCATCCATATCCGCCCGCAGCATTACCGTCTTGCCGGGTTTCCCAGAATCCAAAACCGCCACAACACCTGTCAGACCAATTCCCGCCGTAACCGCAAGCCCGCACTCTCTCAAATAATTCTCCACAATCCCGGCCGTCCTGTATTCTGTAAACCCCAGCTCGGGATGGCGATGAATATCTTTGTAAATCGCCTCCAGTTCTTCCCGAAGGCCCTCAATTTCCATTCGAATCTTCTCGTCCATTTCTCTCTCCCCCTATTGCTTTTGCCCTATACATTCACAAACGCTTTAAACAATTCCAGGTGCTCCAGGGCATCCAGCATCATCTCCGGATGCCACTGGACGCCAACCACAAATCCTGATCCATTATCCGCCTCAATCGCCTCCGCAACTCCATCTTCCACTGAGTAAGCCGTTATGCGAACGCCCTCACCCGGAGTTTTGATCGCCTGGTGGTGATAGCTGTTGACCGGAACATCTTTCCCGTACAGCCTGGATAAAATGCTGTTTTCCTCAAAACGAACCATGTGAACCGGGAACTGCCTCGGACTAAACGTAGCCATATGATTTTTATACCCTTCATCTGCCGCCAGATCCTGATACAGTGTTCCTTTCAGCGCCACATTCATTAGCTGACATCCGCGGCAGATCCCCAGGATTCTCTTACCTTTCCGATACGCCCACTGAAAAAGCGCAATATCCGTCTCATCCCTCTGGGGTATGATCTGACCACAGGCTGTTTCCGCACGTTCCCCATATTTCAAGGGATCAATGTCATATCCTCCGCTCAGAAACAGACCATCCAGGCGATCAATCAATGGCTCAAGCGTATGAAAATCCTGGCAGCGCGGCAGCAGCACCGGGATGCCTCCCGCCTGTTCAACAGCGTATATATAATCCCCTGCCAGAAGATTCCAGTCCTGCCCGTCCAACCCCATGTGATTCGCCCGGCCAATCGTATTGGTATAATCATACATGCAGGAAATCCCAATTAATGGTTTTGCCTTCATCAACTTTTAACCTCCTCATCACTTTTTCCTTTAATTTGTATGAATTAACCATATCACTGGAAGTAAAGTACATGTCAACTGGCAATTTTTCCAACAAAAAGAAAAAACCCGGAGTTATACTCCAGGTTTTATGGTAAATAATCCAGCGGGCAGATCACCCCGCTCCTTTCCGCATAAACGGTATGGCCCGGAAGCAGCCCAGCATAATCTCCTCACCGTCAACATGGCATTCAAAGCCATACTGTTTCTCCGTGTGCTTCATGGTAAACAGCAACTCTCTCTTATAATGATAACCGTTTGCCACATATAATTCCTCTATGCAATCCCAACAGATACCTTTTTTATCTCCCTCCGGATATTTTTTATCCATCAGAGCAAGACTTTTTGCCGCCTTATGGTACCCGAAAGAAATACCGTAAATATTCGCATCCTGTTTCAAAAAAGGCTTTAAATCATGCAGATAGAAGCTCTTAAAATACAGACTGTGCTCCAGATCCCCGTAGCAATTTACCAGTACATCCACACACCTCTCCTTTAATGGCAGCTCCATCGAGGCATCTGCCAAAAAAAGAATATTTCTTCCAAGGTCCATCTTCTCCAGGTTCTGCTTATACATTTCCAGCATTTCCGGAAATTTATCTACAACAATATAAAGACAGTCCTTTGGAAGCTTGTGAAAATTCCGATAGAGGAAAAAATATCCATTGATATGTCCCTCCAGCACCACCTTTCCGGAAAGCTCTTCCTTTTGCAGAGACTCCAGCATCCAGTTATTGCACTTTTCCGTGTAGGATGTATAGCTTTTATATATATTCCGGTACAGCCCCCGTCTCAGATCGGGACTGTCATAGGCTCCCGTGTAAAGGTTACCAGTCTTTACAATGCCATTTTCAATTCTGGCGTGATATCCGCATTTACAGGAAAGAGCTCCCTCAAACACGTAGCGGCTGGAAAGCACAGCGCTCGAAAGCTCCAGTTCTCTCCTGCAGTGAGGGCAGGCCAGAAGCTCCAGAGCCGCAAGCGGAACCCCGATCCGCTCGCAGCCGCTTCCAGGCGAAGACAACTCCCGGATATCTTCCGTAATCCCTCTGCAAGCCTCCTGGAGACGCTGAATCTGCAATTCCAGCTCCGTCCGCTTCACCTCCAGAAGTTCCGTTGCCTCCAGAAGGCTCTCCGGCTCCACCATAATACTGACACGCCGGATCTCCAGAAATCTGCGGATCTCCTCCAGCGAAAACTGCTCCTGCTTCATTTTAAGGATCTGCTTTAAATCTCTGCATTCATCCTCACCGAAGTCGTACTGAGCATTTCTCTTCCGCGGAAGCAGAAGCCCCAGCTTCATATAGTAGCGCACATTTTCCTGTGAAATGTGAAACTGATCCGCAAATTCCCCAATCTTCATCCCGGTCAATCCCTCACTGCCTGTAGCCAGATTCTTTTCTCCTAATCCAGATCGATAAACTCGAAGTCGTCGTCCGCCTTCGCCGCCGCGGCCTCTCTGGCCGGTCTCCTCTTATAGGGATCCTCCTGCGGCCCGCCTGCCAGATCGTCTAAATCTTCAAATTCCTCGAAATCGTCATCCGGTTCCTCGCCCCGCATGTACCGCTCCGCGTCGCGGTGCTCCGGCCCCCGGTATTGTCTCGCTCTGTACTCCTCTTCGGACCGCTCATCCGCGGCCTCCGCCTCGTACCCGTCATCCCGGCTGCGCCTGGTTTCCTTCTTTTTCCCACGGTCCCCGCTGCTGTCGTGTCCGTGCTCTCCCTTTCTGAGGAGCGTATTGATGAAAAGGAACAGGAACAGCAGGCACAGGGCGATCAGCCCGATAATCACCTTAAACCGCAGGTCGTAGTCCTCCAGCAGATCATTGTACTGCTGTGCCACCTGCACGTACTGCTCCTCGGAGTAGGTTCCGGCCGCCTGCGGATCCTCAAAGTACCTCTGAATGGTCTTCTCTCCGATGTCATAGCGGTAGAGTCCCTTCTCTCCGTTCCAGTTCATGCCGTAGAATACGCAGTATCTCTGCTCCGGATCGGACGCCCATACCCAGCCGGTCACCTGACGGCCTTCCAGCTCGATGGTGCTCTCCGCAAATCCCTCCGGTATGACAACCGTATCGTCCGGTGCAAGGATGACCACGGATTTCTCCGTCATATGAATGCTCACGTAGGGCGAGCAGCTGCCGGTGCTCTCGTTATAGATGTAGAAGTCGCCGTTTCCGTCGGCTCCCACCAGATAGATAAGGGTCAGATCCTTCTCAATTCCCTTACCTGCCATCACCTCCGTGCCGCCGTACATGACAGTGGATGCCTCAAAGCCCTCCGGCAGCAGCGTCTCGTCGAAGGCGCTGGCCACGCTGAGCTGCTGTTCTCCCACGGTAGCCGTGAGATCACCGACTACAGGAGCCTCCGGCTCCAGCGGTCCCTCCGCCTTGGTGACAGTGATCGTGTAATTCTTGACCGTCTGCCCGTCCTCCGCGGTCACCTTGCAGACCACGGTGTTCTCTCCCACCTTGAGGTCCGAGCTTCCATTGATGACCACCTTCGCCTTGCTGTCCTTGGGGGCCGCGCTGACCGCAATCTTATCCACGTCGCCGGCCACGCTGGCAGTGTAACTCGTCACATCCGGGGAAAATGCCGGTGTCAGCTCACCCGGAGAAATCTGCAGGCTTGAGAGCGCCGCCTCCGAGGAGTAGGTCGCCAGCGGGGTAACCTTCACGCTGGAGGAGCCCACATGGCTCATGGTCATGGCCTGCAGATCCTTGTCGTAGACCTCGTAGTTGGCCACGGTAATTCCCGTGTTGCCCGCCTGCAGGGTCTTAAATGTCAGCGTGTAGCTGAACGAGGTCGTGTTGTCCGAATCCATGGTTCCGATGAGGCGGATGGAGCCGGCACCGCCGTTGGCATTGGTGCCGCTCACAAATTCCAGCACGGACGGGTCGTAGGCGAGCATGATATCCGCGCCTCCCAGAGCTCCCTCCGTGGCCGTCACCTTCACATTTACCGTCACCTGGTTGCCCACCATGGCGGACGGATCCGAGAACGATATCTTTCCGCTGGAGGCCCAGGACTCCATTCCGGAGAACGGAGCCGCCAGAGCCAGCACGCAGACAAGCAGAAATCCACTTATAAACTGTCTCAATCTTCTATTCATAATCTCTCCTGTCTTACTGTATTCCTAAAATGTCCCGCTGAATGGTGATCACGTCCGCGACATCGATGCTTCCGTTTCCGTCCACATCAGCCGCCGTCAGCGAGCTGCCGCTCAGCGTCTCGACGCCCAGCAGATGTCTCTGTATCAGAGTCACATCCAGAATGGTAACCGTGCCGTCGCCGTTGACATCGCCGCGCACCGCCGTCTGTCCGGTCTGGGCTCCGCCTGTCTGTACGCCGGACTGGCCGCCATCCGGGCTGACCGCAGGGCTTCCACCTGTCTGGCCGTCGCCCACGGGGCTTCCATCTGACCCGCTGCCCATGGTGCCCGGGCCTGCCGGGGAGACAGGTGTCGGGCCTGCCTGTGTACCGCTGTCACCGGGAGCCGGCGTGGGCGCCGGGGCGTCCGGGGTCTGCCCGCTTCCCGTGCCAGCGCTGTCTTGCGTACTTCCATCCGGATTCACCGTGCTGGGACCTCCGGTGCTTCCCACACCGGGGCCTCCGGACACGCCCGGACCGCCGCTCGCACCAGGTCCGCCGCTGCCGCTGCTTCCGCCCACACCGCTCGTGTAGGTGGGGCCGCCGCTCTGGCGCACCACATGCACTGTGTACGTTCTCACATGACCGTTCTGTGCCTTCACCTGGATTGCCACGTCGTTATTGCCGCTCTGGAGCTCTATGGTTCCCGTTCCGCTGATGCCTGCACTGGAATCCAGCGCCGTCGCTCCGATGGTGACGCTGCTCACAGAGTGATCCACGATCAGATCGTAGGACTCCGTATCCCTGTTAAACGTGGGCGTGAGCACAAATCCGTCTGCATACAGATTCGACAGCTTGTTGTTCGGGCTTCCATCGCCGGTCGGCTTCGCGCACGCATTCTCCGGCATGTTGTTGAACACTGGAATCTTAAATTCCAGTGCCGTCTGCTTCAGCTGCGCCGTATAAGCCTTGGAGAGCTCCGAGGCCTCGCTGGCCGCCGCCTGCACATTGGTCATATACTGATGCTTATACAGGTTGCTTCCCTGTACATTGAATTTCTTTAAGTAAAAGGTATCCTGTCCAGCCTGGACATAATTCTGCCCGTAGTAAACCGCACCGCCCAGGATGGATCTCTCCACCGAGTTCCACGGTCTCTCATAGCTGCCCGACTGGGAGGCGTACCAGAGGCCTCTCTGCACCGCCGTCAGATTTCCGGATGCGTAAGCTTCTATATTAAAGAAGTTATAGTAGCCCTGATATCCTGCCTCCGTGCCGGAAATACTTCCGCCTCTTCCGTCCTTCCCCTGCTCCTGCAGGATCATGGCCGCCAGCACATAGGGATTGACCCCCGACTGCTGCCCCGCATTCATAATCGCATCCACATAGGAAACGTTGGAGGCCGCCGGAGCCGCCGTCTGGCCGCCGGACGGGGCCGGACTGTCTGTGCTGCCGCTGGGACCGTTTCCGCCTGTAAGCGTCGGATCTCCGCTCATGCCGGGGCCGTAGGGTTCAGCCACCAGCCCCACATGATTGCTCTCGATGGACGCCATACCTGGCCCCGAGGTCTGTCCCGGAGTCAGCACGCCGGAGCCGCCGCTGGGGCTGGAGCCGGATGCGCCTGGACCGGACACGCCCGGGCCGCCGGAGGAGCCGGACGGTCCCTGGGAAGATGTTCCCGAAGAACCGGAATTACTGGACGGCGTATAGCTCCCCGAAAGGAAGGTACCGCTCACCAGATTCTCAAGTCCCTCCCGCGTCTGCGTGGAGCCGTTGTAAGATTGCAGCAGAAACTGGAAAATATAAGTCTCATCCAGGAAATTCCTGGGATCCATGTAGTAGCGAATGATATCGGAGGACGCCGCCACCCAGTTGCCGCTGTCGAATCCCGGCCAGCTGCTGTTATCCCAATCGTAAGCGCCGGGCTCCGTGGACTTCCATGAGGAAACGCTTCCGTTCTGCACCAGGTTGCGGCCCACAATACTCTCGTTGGTGATGACATCGTTCCAGTCCAGCCCGGTCTTCTGGGCACGGAACACCCAGTTGGGATACTTCTGGTGAAGCTGCCGCAGAGCGGGCTTATAGCTCTCCGGAAATCCCTCGCTGTTCAAATGCGCCTCGAAATCGGAGTCGCTGGAATAGGACGCCGGAAACTGTATGTATGCGCTGGACGCGTAGCCGGTGGTCTGCGCTCCGCCGGATCCTGTAAAACGGATCTGATACCACAGCGCTCCGTCCGAGGCACTGGCCTCTCCAATCACCGTCACCGCGGCTCCCTGGGACAGCTTCGCCACCACTGAATAGGTCGTCCCCGGGCCGCTTCTGACATTGAGCGTGCCGTTGGCATTGGCCGTGGCCGATCTCTCCGTGTATGCAAGGCTGGCAATGCCGCCGATCGGGCCGGAAAAACCGCCGAGCCCGGTGTTTACAGCTAAGAGGCACCCCATCAGAAAGGCCGCCGCCCGTTTATAATTAAGTCTTTTCATCTGTACTCTCCCGCCAGTCGGGTCTGAATTGTGTAAAAAAACCGACATTAGGTACATTATAATTTCAAATGGCGTTATATGTCAACCTTATGGGGGAAAAGTTCAGAGATTCGTAATAAAGGGGGGAAGAACGGCTGGGAGAAGAGATTCGCGGAAAGCGGGGGCATGGGAAGGCAGGAGAACTCTGAGCACTCCGGGAGACCTGATGGGAACATCTAAACCGGACGGGGCGCGAAACATCCAGGACCGGACACATGCGATCAAAATTTTTTGATAAAATTTTGCTCTTGGGTGTCCTTTGCGGACCGGCGTTGTGCGCCGTCCGCAACCTGGATGTTTCGCACCACGTCCGGCTAAGATGTTCCGAATCCGGCCTCTAGTCGCGCTCAGAGTTCTCCTGCCTTCCCATGCTTCGCGGGCCGGGAATTAATTGCGATCTGTCCCGTGAGGAAATTCTCCTTTACTTAACAATATGTGCTGTAATGATTGTATAGCTGTGTGAATTGATTGTGATTATTATATTTTCAACCTCACAATACCAATTTTTACCTTGTCTGTATATATGGCAGCTTTTATCTGAAATTTTGTTGATACAGTATTTTACAACATCTGCTGTATCTATTTTCAAGTTTCTTTTAATTCTATCAACGCCCCCTTCCGTTGTATGAATTTTATTAATATTATCAAGTAATATTTTTTTATCTTCCACTGTTTCTTTTCCTCTTCTTCCAGTTTATCGCTATTTTTTCTATTCTACCACAATTCCGAACGCGCGGAAACAGAGAGTTTTCCAGGCCGGTTTTCCAAATAAAACCGCCCGCACATCAACTCTGACGGGCGGGCGGTTGGTTTTTAAGAGAACTCCGTTTTTAATTAAACGGGGTATGCTTTGTTGGTTTTGTCGGCGGTTTTGGGGTCTACGCCGGTTTTCTGGGCCTCTCTGTACTCGAAGAACTCCTTGGCTACCTGCGGGAACAGGGCGTAAGATAATACGTCCTCGTCCTGGGTCTTCCACTGGGACATCTCGGACTCCAGCTTCTTAAGCTGCGGCTCGAGGAGGTCCGCCGGGCGGCAGGTGATGGGCTTCTCGTTGCCGATGGCCTTCTTCTGTACTTCCGGATTGAACGGTTTTACGGTCTGTCCGAACTCGCCCATGAGGAGCTTCTTGGACTCCTTGGTGAACATCTTATATCTCTGACCCATCAGCACGTTTAACACGGCCTGGGTTCCCACGATCTGGGAGGACGGAGTTACAAGCGGCGGCTCGCCGAAGTCGGCGCGCACTCTCGGGATCTCTTTGAGCACCTCGTAGTACTTATCCTCCGCATGTGCCTCCTTAAGCTGGGACACAAGGTTGGAGAGCATGCCGCCCGGAACCTGGTATCTCAGAGTGTTGATATCCACGCCGAGAACCTTGGTGTTCATGAGGCCGCTCTTTAAAGCCTCCTCGCGCATCGGTCTGAAATACTCGGAAACCTCCGCCAGGAGCTCCTGGTTTAAACCGGTGTCGTAGGGAGTGCCCTTGAAGGTCTCCACCATGACCTCGGTGGCCGGCTGGCTGGTTCCCAGTGCGAACGGGGACATGGCGGTATCGATGATATCGCAGCCTGCCTCCACGGCTTTTAAGTAAGTCATGGACGCTACGCCGGAGGTGTAGTGGGTGTGCAGGTCAATCGGAAGGGTGGTGGACTCCTTGAGGGCAGTCACCAGCTCCTCCGCTGCATACGGGGTGAGCAGTCCGGCCATATCCTTGATGCACAGGGAGTCTGCGCCCATGTCCTCGATCTTCTTGGCAATGTCCTTCCAGTAATCCAGGGTGTACGCGTCGCCCAGGGTATAGGAAAGAGCGATCTGGACATGTCCTTTTTCCTTGTTGGTGGCCTTTACAGCGGTCTCCAGATTGCGGATATCGTTCAGGCAGTCGAAAATACGGATGATATCGATACCGTTGGCGATGGATTTCTGCACGAAATACTCCACCACGTCGTCTGCATAGTGATTGTAGCCTAAGATATTCTGTCCGCGGAACAGCATCTGGAGCTTGGTGTTCTTAAATCCGGCTCTCAGCTTTCTGAGTCTCTCCCACGGATCTTCCTTCAGGAAACGAAGGGAAGCGTCAAAGGTCGCTCCGCCCCAGCACTCCACGGCATGGTAGCCGACCTTATCCATCTTGTCGATGATAGGAAGCATCTGCTCGGTGGTCATTCTCGTTGCGATCAAAGACTGGTGCGCGTCACGAAGGACGGTTTCCACAATCTTGACCGGCTTTTTCACTGTTTCTGCCATTGTTTATTACCTCCTGTTAAATTCTTTCAGACACTGACAGGCTGTGGTTTACACAACTCCAAAAATAGCCATGAATGTACCGGCCGCAACTGCGGTACCGATAACGCCGGCCACGTTCGGGCCCATGGCGTGCATCAGCAGGAAGTTGGTCGGATCTGCCTCGGATCCCACTTTCTGGGATACACGGGCTGCCATCGGAACGGCAGACACACCGGCGGAACCGATTAACGGGTTTACCTTGCCGTGCGTAGCCACGCACATCAGCTTGCCAAACAGGACGCCGGCGGCAGTACCAACTGCGAACGCCACAAGTCCCAGAATAACGATCTTGATGGTATCCATGTTGAGGAATGCCTCCGCGCTGGTGGTCGCACCGACGGACGTACCCAGAAGGATAACAACGATATACATAAGGGCGTTGGAAGCGGTCTCAGCCAGCTGTTTTACAACGCCGGACTCTCTGAACAGGTTGCCCAGCATAAGCATACCTACCAACGGAGCGGTGGACGGGAGGATCAGACACACAACGACCGTGATAACGATCGGGAACAGGATCCTCTCAAGCTTGGATACAGGACGAAGCTGCTCCATCTTGATCTTTCTCTCCTTCTCCGTGGTGAAGAGCTTCATGATCGGCGGCTGGATGATCGGCACCAGAGCCATGTAGGAGTAAGCTGCCACGGCGATGGGGCCCATAAGTCCGGTCTGTCCCAGCTTACCAGCCAGGAAGATGGAGGTCGGGCCGTCCGCTCCGCCGATGATGGAGATGGCGGCTGCAGCCTTGTCGTTGAAGCCCATAAAAATAGCCATAAAGTAAGCGGTGTAAATACCGAACTGGGCGGCAGCTCCCAGAAGGAAGCTCTTGGGGTTCGCGATCAGGGGACCGAAGTCCGTCATCGCGCCGACGCCCATGAATATCAGGGACGGAAGGATACTCCACTCGTCCATTAAGTAGAAGTAGTGAAGCAGGCCTCCGACGCCGTTAGCGGAATCTTCAATGCTCAGCATAATATCCGGATAGATATTAACAAGCAGCATACCAAACGAGATCGGCAGGAGAAGCAGCGGCTCAAATCCTCTGTTGATTGCAAGATAAAGGAAGATGAAAGCCACAAAGATCATCACCAGGTTGCCGAACGTCAGATTGAAAAACGCCGTCTGCTGAAGAAGATTTGAAAATGTGGTTGTTAAATAACTCATTTTGATCCCTCCATGTGGAATTTATGTGTCAGCACACGATTCTTTAGTTTAAGGTGGCAAGAGTTGCACCCGGCTCTACGGAATCGCCAACGGCCACGTTGATGCTGGCAACTGTTCCATCTTCAGGAGCTACGATCTCATTTTCCATCTTCATGGCTTCAAGGATAAGAAGTACCTGGCCGCGCTTTACAGCCTGTCCTACGGATGCCTTCACGCCAAGAATCTTGCCGGGCATGGGAGCTGCAACGGTGATGGAGCCGGCGGATGCTGCGGGAGCGGGAGCAGGTGCTGCTGCCGGAGCCGGAGCAGGTGCCGGAGCGGGTGCGGGTGCCGGGGCAGGTGCTGCCGCCGGAGCCGGAGCTGCCTTCGGAGCGGATGCCGCGCCGGTGAAGCCTTCCTCTACAGTAACCTCATAAACATTGCCATTTACAGTGATTGTATAGTTTTTCATCTTGTTATTCCTCCTAAATATTATGCATTCTTCCAGTTGTTCGATGCTTTGTGTCTGATGGAGCGGACTACCAGTCCCTCCGGCGGAACGTCCTCGGACGCTGCGATTGCCGCTGTGATAACCGCCACAAGCTCGGTGTTGTCTGCCACGCTCACCGTGACGGCCGGAGCCGCAGGTACCGGAGCGGGTGCAGGTGCCGGCGCTGCTGCCGGAGCAGGTGCTGCTGCCTGAGCGGGTGCGGGTGCCGGCGCACTCTTCTTCTCTTTGAGTTTCTTCTCAAACTCATTGATATACTTAAATCCGCCGATGATAAAGCTGATGAAAATCAGTACCAGGAACACGGTTCCCATTCCCATCAGAGTGTTCATACCGGCCTTCATCATGTTCTCGCCCACGGTGTACTCGGGAGCGATGACGATCTCAGTCACCTCAGCGAGATCCTCCGTAGCAGAGACGGAAAACTCCATCTTTCTCTGGGTGAATGTAGTCTGGAGCGTCACAGTGTAGCCCTCGTCGATTCTCTCCACCGCGATGGAGTCCACGGAAACGAAATCGCCCAGATCCGCCTTCGAGTTCTTCCAGGATGTGAGAGCCGCTACCATCACGCTCTCCTTCGCCTTCTCGGCCTCGGCGATACCGGCCTCGATATCTTCCTCGGTCATGGCCTCAAATGCATTTATATACTGCTTTGCGCCTTCCTCCAGGGCCATGCTGATCATGGGATCGATGGGTTCCTCCACCGTCTCCGCCTGTCCGCAGGCGCTCAGGGAAAAGAAGCAGGCCAGCATACATAATACTAACAATACTCTTTTTAATCTAAGTTTCATATATGTGTCACCTCATACTAAACCGTGCCGTGTTTTTTAACCGGACGGTTCTCTCTTTTTGTAAATAACATCTCGAAGGCCGCGATCACTCTCTTTCTGGTCTCTGCAGGCTCGATGATGTCATCCACATATCCACGTCTTGCCGCCGCCTCAGCGCTGGCCTGGAGCTTCTCGTACTCCGCCGCCTTCTCACTGATGAGTGACGCCGCGTCCTTAGATTCGCTGATCTCCGACGCATACATGATCTTCACTGCGCTCACCGCATCCATCATGCCGATCTTCGCCTCCGGCCATGCGTAGACGATGTCCGCGCCGATGGATTTGCTGTTCATGGTCAGGTAAGCGGTGCCGTAGGCCTCGCCCACGATCACAGTCACCTTCGGAACATCCGCGTTGGCGTACGCGTAGGTCAGGCGTCCCGCCGCCTTGGCGATCTTCTTCTCGGTGCAGGTGCTGGTTCTGTAGCCCTTCACATTCACCAGAGTGAGAACCGGAATGTTGAACGCGTCGCAGAAGCTCACAAACTCTGCCGCCTTCGTGCAGCCCTGGGCCGTGAGACCGGCCTTTAAGCTCTCGCTCTCACCCTTCTCTGCGTCGTACACCTCTGTGCGGTTCGCAACGCAGCCGACGGTGGCGCCGTTTAAGCGGATAAAGCCGGTCACCATGGAGCGGGCATACTCTGCTTTTACCTCCAGGAAGAAGTTGTTGTCAGAAATCATGGAGAGGGCGATGGACGTGTCTCCTGCGCCTCCCGCGATGTCTGCGCAGAGACGGTTTAAATCATCCCCGCATACCTCGTAGGACATGTCATCCTCATTGTTGGCCGGCAAAATGGAAACCAACTTGCGGATCTGTGTAAGGATCTCTGTCTCAGCGCCCTTAAAGTCTACCAGTCCCGCCTCCTTCATCTGAAAATCTGCCGTCGCAGTGTCCAGCTTGGAAGCGTCATTCCCCTCTAAGGCATTGGGGGAGTTGACGAACAGTTTCCCGTTCTCCTCCATAAACACGAAGTCTGCGATCGCAGAAGATACAGCCAGTCCGCCCCCGCAGGTTCCAAACACTGCGCTGATCTGCGGAATCACGCCCGATGCCGTCGCCTGGCTTAAATAAACCCGGCCGAAGCCATCCAGCGCGTCGGTGGCCTCCTGAAGTCTGAGACCTGCACAGTCCAAAAGACCGATCACAGGAGCACCCATCTTCATAGCCATGGCATAAATGTTCTCGATTTTTTTCGCGTGCATCTCGCCGATGGAGCCGCCCAGAACGGACGCATCCTGACTGTACACATAAACGAGATTTCCTTCAACGGTGCCGTAGCCTGTCACTACGCCGTCAGCAGGAGTTTCACTGGCCGTCATGTTGAAATCGGTGCTTCTCGCAGTAATGCGTGAGCCAACTTCAACAAAACTGTTGTCGTCGAGCACTGCGTTGATTCTGTCAAGTGCTGACGTCTTAGCTGAAATACTCATTTTGCTGTCCTCCATATCTTAAAATTTTTTAACATTTTTGCCTAGTATAATTGTATAATGCATCCCTGTAAATTTCAAGGACTTTTCATTATTTTACCACAAAAATTGCACAAACGTAACAGCCGGATACGGCAAAAGCGGAAACAGTCAGACATGTTTCCGCTTAGGATCGTACCGTATGTAATTTACGCCTCCGAGACATCCGACGTGCAGTGTGCGCAGCGGGTGGCGTCGATCGGGATGGTGCTCTTGCAGTACGGGCACACCTTGGTGGTCGGAGCCGCCGGCTCTTCCTCCTTCTTATGGCCCAGGTTCATAGCGGTGTTCACAATCTTCATCAGACAGAACAGAACAAACGCCATGATAATGAAATTGATGACAGATGCGACAAACGCGCTGGCGAAGCCGGAGACATCTGTCAGGGTGTAGGTCGCAGCACCGGTTACAAAATTAAGGATCGGATTGATAAAGTTATCGGTGAGGGAAGTGACGATTCCAGAGAACGCACCACCGATGATCACACCGACAGCCATGTCCATGACATTGCCGCGCAGGGCAAATGCCTTAAATTCCTCGATAAACTTTCTCATGATATCCTCCTGAATTTTTACTCATTGGCTCATTATAGCCCATAAAACGACAAAAGTCCAGCTGTTCTGTAAGAAATCTGTAAGAAATTGCCGGCGGGGCACAAAATCCCCGCCGGTATTCCTATTTTTTTCTATACTAAAGAGAATTGTTTGTCGAACTCTGCGTTAAAATAATAGAAGTTTCTCGAATCCAGGCGGTCCTTGAGATTTTCCAGCGCCTCGCCGAACCTCTGGAAATGGACGATCTCCCGGGCGCGCAGGAATTTAAGCGGCTCTCTCACCTCCGGATTGTCGATCATGCGGATCAGGTTGTCGTAGGTGGTTCTGGCCTTCTGCTCCGCAGCAAGATCCTCCGTCAGATCCGTGATCGCGTCGCCCTTTGACTGGAACTCGCAGGCGTTGAACGGAATGCCGCCCGCCGCCTGGGGCCAGAGCGCCGCCGTGTGATCGATATAGTAGGCGTCAAACCCTGCTGTCTTTGCCTCCTCTATAGTGACGTTTTTCGTAAGCTGGTAGACCATGGCACAGATCATCTCCATATGGGCCAGCTCCTCGGTTCCGATATCGGTCAGAAGACCGCCGATTTTGCGGCAGGGCATGGAGTAGCGCTGGGATAAATACCGCATGGATGCCGCCAGCTCTCCGTCGGGGCCGCCGAACTGACTGATGATCAGCTGGGCCGTCTTCGGACAGGTTTTCGTGATGTTTACAGGAAACTGTAGTCTTTTTTCGTAGTTCCACATACGTTTGCTCCTCCTTCCCAGGGCGCCGGACCGTCGGTCCAGACGAAATGGTCTGCATTTTTCTGCCGCTCCCCGCAGACGCAGTCGAGAGTCAGCGGCTCGTAGCTCTGCGCGTACTCCTTCAGAAGCCCCTTCCGCCTCGGAGCCAGCTCATTGAAATAAGCCAGCGCCTGCTGGTCGTCCGGGTGTGTGTCCAGATAAAGCGTGGTCTCATTCAGCGCGAAGCTCACCTCATTGATCTCGTCCATAAGCTCTGCCCTACCTGCCATTTTTCTCACCTCCTATATAAAACGGGAGATTTAATTCGTCGAAAATGGTTCCCTGCTTCAGGCCGCGCTTTAAGTCGGCCGGCTTTGTCCAGCTCTGCCGGGGCACGGTGGCGATGGCAAGGGACGGTTCGCGGTGAAATAGTTTGTCTATGCTCATTTCTTTTTCTCCTTTCGTGTTTTTCTTGGGATCGTTTTTAGTATGGACGGATGGGAGGAGAATGAAATGGGTGAATTTATGGGGGGATTTCCAGAGAAAATTTTTATTTTTTTAATGAAGGGGGAATCTCCATAAGGCGGGGGCAGGGGAAGGCATGGGGAGGATGACTGCTCCGGGAGGACCGATGGGAACCGCTAAGCAGGACGGGGTACGGAAAAACCGGGACCGGACACATGCGATCAAAATTTTTGATAAAATTTTGCTCTTGGGTGTCCTTTGCGATCCGGCGTTGTGCGCCGATCGCAACCCGGCTTTTCCGCACCCCGTCCTGCTAAACGGTTCCGAATCGGCCCTCTAGTCGCTGTCATCCTCCCCATGCCTTCCCCTGCTTCTCGGGCTGGTGGTTGATTCGACCTCGGCAATATCATGACATTAAAAATTTTTCTGGGGGCATAAAAGAAGGAGACTCGCGAAATCTGTGTTGACGCGAGTCTCTTGAAATAACATGAGATTTATCAGCGGTATTTCCGCATTTTGCTGAATTTTACGTAGTAAATCACAAACAGGACGGAGGTGATGGTCCAGGTGATGGGGTAGCTGGCGGCTACCATGATCATGGTGCGGTTGTAGGGGACGGCGAAGATGACCCAGAGGACACGGAGGACGCACACGCCGAGGCCGGTCATGATCATGGGAATCCAGCAGTCGCCCACGCCGCGGAGGCCGCCGGACAGGATCTCGATGCAGATGTAGGTGAAGAACATCGGCACCAGGAAATGGATCATCTGGAGTCCGATTTCCAGTACCGCCGGGTCCGAGGTGAACAGGCGGAAGATGTAGAAACCGAAGAAGTATAAAAACAGGCTCAGCGCGATCGTGGCGCCCATGCTGATCCCCAGACAGACGCGGATGCCCTTGCGCACACGGTCGTACTTGCCGGCGCCGAAGTTCTGGCCGGCGAAGGTGGTGATGGAGATTCCGAAGGCATTAATGATCATCCAGTAGATAGTGTCAATCTTTCCGTAAGCCGTCCACGCCGCGATGGTGTCCGTGCCCAGGGAGTTGATGCTGGACTGGATGATGATGTTGGACAGCGAGTACATCACCGACTGGAGTCCCGCCGGGAGTCCGATGCGGACGATTCGCGCGACGAGCACATAGTGAAGCTTCAGTTTCCTGAAAATCAGCTTGTAGGAGTCGCTGGTCCTCGTGAGGACGACGATCACCAGAATGGCGCTGACTGCCTGGGAGGAAATGGTCGCAATGGCTGCGCCCATGACGTTCATATGAAATCCCACCACCAGCACGATGTCCAGCACGATGTTGGTGAGGCAGCTGGCCATCAGGAAATAGAGCGGCCGCTTGGAATCTCCCACCGCGCGCAGGATACCGGCTCCCATGTTGTAAATCAGGTTGGCAATGGTTCCCAGGAAATAGATTCTTATGTAAACAAGGGCGTACTCCATGATGTCGTCGGGGGTTCCCATGGCCCGGAGCGCCAGGGGCGCACCGAAAAAGCCAATCAGCATCAGCACAAAGCCGCCGGCAATCGCAAATGCAATGGCTGTGTGAACCGCGTGGCTCACGCGGGAATCCTGCTTCGCGCCGTAAAACTGCGAGATAATAACCGTCGCACCGGAGCTTAAGCCCACGAAAAAGCCTACCAGAAGGTTAATGAGAGTTCCGGTGGTTCCTCCCACCGCCGCCAGCGCTTCCTTGCCGACGAAATGTCCCACGATAACGGCGTCCGCCGTGTTGTATAACTGCTGAAAAAATGTGCCGAACAGAATCGGGAAGAAAAACAGTAAAAGCTGCTGCCAGATGACGCCGTCGGTGATACCATTGTACTCGGCTCCGGCCTGGGAAGCGGTTTTTTTAAGCTGCTTCGCGGAAGCTTCAGGACTCATTACTTAACACCTTTCCTTTTCTTTCGTTATGGATTTTTCTTGTTGTGTCACATTATTATATCACTACTATTAAAAATTGCAATCACTAAATATTTGAAGTTTTTCACCTGTTTTCGTGGATTTTTCTCAATTCAGCTCCGCGATCCTGGTCACTGCCACGTAAATATGCGAAATCTTATACCAGGTAGTGAAATCTACCACTCCCGTCACGGGGATTCCGAAAATGGACTGGAACTCTCCCACCGCCTCCGCGGTCGCCGGGCCGTAAAATCCGTCCACCGCGATTTTGGGAATCGCCGTGTAAACCGACGAGATGGCGTCCAGCTGCTGCTGGAGCTGCCGCACCTTCGGGCCGCTGGAGCCGAGATTTAAGTCCTCCCCCGGCCAGGACGCAGGGATGCCAGAAATCTGATCTGCGGTGTTGATATACATGTCGTTTCCATAGAAATAGCGGAGAATCTGAATGGCGCTGTAGCCTTGTTCGCCGAGGGAGCACGAACCCCACTGTGTCAACCAAGTCTCAAGTGCGTATACGCGAATCTCTTCCTAATTATATATAAACATATATGTATTAAAAGTTGGTAACTCATAATTTTTTATAATATGGAGGTATTTTTATGACGAAAGAAAAGGTAGAAAACTGCAAGGAAGAAATGGCATATGACTACGATTTGCAGAATGAACTGGGCGAACTGGCACTCGTACTCGACGGGATCTCTGATCTGCAGGCCGCGCTGTGGCAGGCGGTGTGTTATGGGTCCCTGGCAGGAGAAACCTATAATAATGGGTTCTGGCTGCTGCATGAGAAAACGATGGAACTACAGGAACGGTTCCGGGAGATTGCGCTGCGGATGTAAGGGCGTATGGAAGATAGCTGATAATTTTCTGTCGTCGGTATCTTGAAATAAAAAAATGCATATGATATAATGCCAGTAGGCAAAAGGTAAGCAGTGTATCTATAGCTGAAAGGCGAAGCCCTCGACCGTGTTCCCGCACAGTCGAGGGCTTCTTCTTTTCTTTTATCGTGGCAAAGCACCCACCAGGCTATTTGTTGTCCCTGTTATCCCTGTCTAGCCATTTGCAGATGAGGTGGCAAGCCACACCTGCTCCGACAGAAACAATAAAAGTAAGCAGTAGTTCTATAGCTATCACCTCCTCCCGTTGCCGGGTATCGGTAGGACAACGACCAGATTATACCATACTTCTTATACTTTTACCATCAGTTTTCTCTCACCAGCTCCAGCGCGCCGCGCTCGTTTGTCCGCACGATGTACTCTCCCTCCAGCATCTCTCCACCAACTGCAAACGCGTACACCTCGTCTCCTACTCCCAGGAGGCAGTCCGTTACCATGCAGCCGTCGGCGCCGAGATAGTACCAATGGCCATCCGCGGACTGTTTCCAGGCGTTGCGGACCATGCGGCCCGCGCCGTCGAACCAGTACCAGGAGCCGTCCGGAGCCTCGTGCCAGTCGTTTCGGATGGGTTCCCCCGTATCTCCGTGGTAATATCTCCAGCCGCCTTCCTCCTCATGCCAGCCGGATTTCTTTTCCGGCTCGGGCTTAGTAGCAGCAACCGCTGCGAGAAAATCGGTCCATAACGCCGGATCGTCCATCATTTTTCTGGGACACCATTTCCGTTTTGCATCGTAATGGCGGATCACATGGTCGGCGTCGATTCCAGTCTCCTGCATGATCAGTCGCGTCAGCTCGATGCAGTTTTTCCGCGCTGCCGTGTAGTCGGAATCCGGGTTTACACAAATCTCTATGTTGACTGTGTTGGTATTGTTCACTCCCTGGATCGGCGGGGTGCCATATGTCTTACCCACCGCCCATGCGCCATCGTCATAATTTAACGTCTGGACGGCCAGGTAATCGTCCACATACCAGTGCACGGACGTGGACAGGTTTCCGGCTGCATGAGCTTTGGCATGGGCCTCCGCTCCTGCCCCCTTTTTGTAATTGTCGGTCTCATGGATCACGATGTACTTCGGCCTGTTGGCGCCGGGATAGCAATTCACGGGCCTGCATTCTCTTCTGATTTCCATATTCTGTTCCTTTCTGTTGCGATGTCGCAACTACTTACCGGCCTACCTTCGGCCTCTTATTTCTTTCCTGGATACTGCATCCGGCTCCACAGCTCTGCAACCCGCTCCCAGCCATTTAAAGCCACCAGCGCCACAATCAGCGCCGCGATCATGCAGGCAAAAATCATATACCAGGTGATGGGCTGCTGCATCCACGCCATAGCAGCGGCCATAGATGCCGGGCACAGCACCAGGGACAGCACGATCACGACAGCCGCCGTGGGGATCCGGTCAAGGCTAGGCCAGGCCTTGATCACCTGGGTGATAGCAGATACTAAAAACGCCATCGCTCCGATGGCACTTAAAAGATACGGGATGTACTGTAATACTTCATTCATGTTTTTTCTCCTTCCTTGAATTACCTAAAAATAAGAGCCGCCGCGGCCCCTGATATGCCCCTTGTCAAGTAGACAGGTCAAATATCTAAAATAAGATGCTCTGAA
>ERZ894229.212-NODE-212-length-61171-cov-25.1454_pt1 | contig 61171 bp, 53 predicted proteins | sample MGYA00380295_ERZ894229 | MGnify/ENA primary metagenome ERZ894229 (study PRJEB32331, sample SAMN06328479) | human gut metagenome | biome: human gut microbiome; feature: stool | host: Homo sapiens | collected 2014-09-17 ... | reverse complement strand
GAAACCGTCAGCTAACAGTTGATAGGTGATTAGTTCCTTATCACTGTTAAGCCAACCGCTCCGGTGCTTTCCTATATCATGGACCTGATCGGATTCGAACCGACGACCCCCACAATGCGAATGTGGTGCGCTCCCAACTGCGCTACAAGCCCATGACATTATTTTAGCACGTCCACCGGGAAAATCAATACCCGGCGGGCAATTTTTTTATTTTTTTATCAAATACACACAATTAGATGAGTCCCATCAGCGACGGAATCCCTAAGGACAGCGCCGGAATATAGGTCACTGCCAGCAGAATGAGAATCAGCACGCCGAAGTAGGGAAGCAGGGTCTTGGTCACCTGCTCGATGCTGATCTTGCTGATTCCGCAGCCGACGAACAGCACGGAGCCCACAGGCGGGGTGATGTTTCCGAGACACATGTTGAAGATCAGCATGACGCCGAACTGGATGTCGGTCATTCCCAGGCTCTGCGCGATCGGAAGGAAGATCGGCGTGAAGATCAGGATAGCCGGCGTGATATCCATGAACATACCGACGATCAGAAGGATCACGTTCATCAGCAGAAGCACCACGTACTTGTTGGAAGAAACGGCCATGATCGCGGAGCTGATTGCCGCCGGGATTCCGGAGTACGCCATAACGAAGGACATGGCGGAGGAGGCGGAGATCAGGAACAGGATGATGCCGCTGGTGCACGCGCTGCTCACCAGAATCTTCATAAATGAGTTCACGGTCAGGCTTCTGTAGCAGAGGGACAGGATCAGGCAGTAAAGCACGCAGATACCCGCGCCCTCGGTGGCCGTGAAGATACCGCCGACGATACCGCCGATTACGATCACGATCAGCAGCAGGCTGGGAAGCGCTTCGAGCGTCACCTTCACCGCCTGTGCAGCCGGAACCATGCCGGACACTGGATATTTATGCTTCTTCGCGTAGACAAACGCCACCACCATGGAGCCGAGGCCCATGAGGATTCCGGGAATATATCCAGCCATGAACAGGGTGGAGATGGACACACCGCCTGCCACGGTGGAGTACACGATGAATGCGCTGGTGGGCGGAATCAGAAGTCCCGTCGGCGCGGACGCGATGTTGGCCGCGGTGGCGAATGCCGGATCATAGCCCTCATCCTTCTGGATCGGGTAGATACAGCCGCCCATGGCGGACGCCGCCGCCACGGAAGAACCGGACAGAGCGCCGAACAGCATGTTTCCTACGATGTTGGCCTGCGCCAGGGAGCCGGGAATCCAGCCCACAAAAAGCTGCGCAAAGTTGACCAGACGTCTGGCGATACCGCCGTTGTTCATAATGTTGCCTGCCAGAATGAAAAGCGGGATGGCTAAAAGAGAGAAGCTCTCAACGCCGCTGTTCATCTTCTGCATCGTGATAAACGTAATCTGATCCCAGGACAGGGAGGAGATCGCCGCCACGATAGAGGCGAGCACGATGCTGACGGAGATCGGGCAGCTTGCAAACAGGAGCAGCGCAAAGACTGCAAACAGAATAATTGTTGTAACCCCTATACTCATTCTTCATTCCCTCCTTCGATGACGGTGCCGGTGATATCTTCATACAGGTTGATGAGCTGCGCCACGATGATGAAAATACCGGAAATCGGAGCCATGGCGTACACCAGGCTTCTGGGGATTCCAAGCAGAGCGGAATACACCTTCTCCGCACTCATCACCAGCTTAAAGCCGCCCACCGTGATGACAAAAATGGCAAACAGAAGGATCAGAAGGTCCACGAACGTCATAAGCGCCCGTTTTCCCGCCGGGTTCAAGCTGTCGCGCACCAGCACCAGGCACATGTGCTGTCTGGTGAAGAACGCGTAAGCCGCGCCGGTGAATCCCGTCCAGATTAAGAAATAGCGCACCAGCTCCTCGGTAAACGCCGCCGGGCTGTTAAGCACGTATCTGGTAAATACCTGGTAAAGCACCAGGAAGGTCATGACAGACAGCAGAATGGTCGCGATGGCGGCGAGAAGCTTCGTCATGAATTTTTTTACAACCGTTAAAATCTCTTTCATCAAACCTCTCCCCCTTACTCTATAGAATTGATGATGTCAAGGAGACTCTGTACGCCCGGGTACTGTGCGCAGTACTCGTCCACCATTCCACTGGTCGCCTCGCGGAACGCCTCTTTATCCACATCGTTGACAAACTCCACGCCCATCTCTGTGGACGCTTCCTCGATGGCCTCGTCGATGGCTGCATCCCAGGCAATCTTGTGGCTCTCGGTGGACTCGTGGGCCGCCTCCAGGATGATCTCCTGGTCCTCCGGGCTGATGGCCGCCCAGGTCTTGGCGCTCATGACCAGAACGTCCGGGATCATGGCGTGCTCGTCGGTGGAGAACACCTTGCAGATCTCGCCGTGCTTACCGGTGGTCAGCGCCGTCTCATTGTTCTCCGTGCCGTCGATGATGCCGGTCTGCAGGGAGGTGTAAACGTCGCCGTAGGCCATAGCCACCGGGATTCCTCCCAGGGCATTTAACATATCGGTCTGGGACTTCATGTCCTGCACGCGGATCTTTAAGCCCTTTAAGTCCGCAGGCGTGCGGATCGGCTTATTCACCGTGTAGAAGGAACGCGCGCCGGAGGTGTAGTAGGTGATTGTCACGAACCCGTCGTCCGCCGAGGAGAGGAAGAACTCCTGCATCGGCTCGGAATCCATCACGTGATAGAAATCCTGGGTGTCGTCAAAAATATAGGGAAGTCCGAAGGTGTGGTAGGACTCGTTGTAGGTCGCAAGTCCCGGCGCGGACACCTTGGTCATGGAGATAACGCCCGCCATGAGCTGCTCCATGTTTTCGTTCTCGGAGCCTAACTGTCCGTTGGGGAGGATGCGCACCTGGATGCGTCCGTCGGTTCTCTCCTCCACCTTGTCTGCAAACTCCGTCATGGCGATATGTACCGTGTGGGTCTCACTCAGGCCGTGGGCCAGCGTGAGCACCATCGGATTTTCGGCTGTGGCCTCGGCACTGCTCGATGCGCCGGCGTTTGCACAACCGCCGAGCATGGCAACCGTCAGACCCAGAGCCAGCATTGATGCAATCTTTTTCATGCGAATACCCCTCTCTTACATTCCAATTAAATCAAACTGCTCGAAGGACACTAAAAGCTTGTGATCCTTCTTCGGATTTCCGTACTTAACCTGGACAGATTTCAGTCTCTGGCTGTAGTACCAGCCGCACTCCGCCTCCTCGAATTTCCTTCTGTGGAGGAAATGGGGCAGCTGCTCACCGTCGAGGCTCACCCAGTAAGGCGCCTTCTCGCGGTGGATCATATCGATGGCGATGGTCTCCACAGCGGTCTCGTATTCTCCCTCATTCTTAAACTCCAGGAACGTGCGCTCGCCGGCAGTCAGGGAAATCTTCGTCCGCAGGTATTTTCCATTCTCGTAGTCCATGGAAGCACCGTCGTCCTCGTAGAGGTCGAACTGGGCGTCCCGGTCAGCCGCACAGAGGATGGTAAGCCCTGTGGCCTGCTGCGTCGCCAGATTGTCGATGGCGTTGGACGCCATGGGAATGATCGCTCCGCCTGTCACGAACAGCGGAATACTGCTGATGGTGACGGGGATCTCAATGGTCTGTCCGCCCTCGTAGGCCTCTCTGGTGTAGAAATCGTAGAAGGTCCCGCCCTCCGGCAGGTACACCTTGCGGGTCGTCGCGCCCTTCTCCACCACATTGGCCACCAGAAGGGAATCGCCGAACATGAAATCCACGCCCTCCTCGTAGCACTTCACATCGTTCTGGAAGGCGCTGCACATGGGCTCCATGATCGGAAGTCCCGTGCGGTGGGCGCGCTCCATCAGAGAGTAAAGGTACGGGCTTAACTGGTACCGGAACTCGATGGCGCGGCGGATATCATCCTTTAAATCCCCGTACATCCAGGGCTCCGTCACTGTGTTGTCCACGTTGGTGGAGTGGATGGAAAATCTGGGCTGGAAAATTCCGTTCTGGATCCAGCGGACGAACAGCTCGCCCTCCGGAGCCGGCCCGTAAAAGCCGCCGATATCGCAGCCCTGGTTGGCAACGCCGGAAAGGCTCATGCCCAGAATCGTGGCGATATTGTACTTTAAGGCCTCCCAGCAGGTCAGATTGTCCCCCGCCCAGGTCTGGGCGTAGCGCTGGATTCCGCAGTGGCCGGAACGGCACACGATGTAGGGGCGGGTGTTTTCAAAGGTCTCATGGATGGCTTCGTCGGTGATGTGGCACATGATGTTGGACATCACAGACTTTAACTGCCCGATGGTGCCTCCCTTGCCCTCGAAATCACAGCGGCAGTCCTTGTCCACCATGCTGTCGTACTCACAGTTGTCGTTCCACACGGAGGAGGTGCCGTACTCCAGCACATTTTCCTTTAACAGTGCCTTCCAGTCCTCGCGGGTGGATGCCTTCGTAAAGTCCACGAACATTCCGGGGCCTCCCCACCAGGTGCCCACGCCCGGCTCTTCGCTGTCGCTGGCCTTCACAAACATTCCCTTCGCCTTCATCTCCTCCAGCTTCGGATGGATCAGAAGGATGCCGGGCTTCACGTTGGGGCTCACGGTCACGCCGCGGTCGCGCATCTGTCTGAAGAAATCCTTCGGGTCTTTGAAACGCTTCTTGTTCCAGGTGAACACACAGCGTTTGATGCCCTTGTCGGTCTCCACGGTGCAGTAACCGGAGGAAAGCTGGAATCCGTCCACGGGAATCCTCTCCTCCTTCGTGGTGTCGATGAACTCCACAATGGCGTCGTCACAGTCGGCCTCCAGCTCCGGGTAGTACATGGAGGAGCCCAGGTAGCCCAGCGCCGTGCGGGGCAGCATGGCCGATTTCCCGGTCAGATCCGTGTAGCGCTCCACCACGCTTCTGACAGACGGTCCTGCGATCAGGAACAGATCGATGTCCCCGCCGTCCGCGCGGTAGCGGCTGTGCATCTTCCAGTAGTTGCTCTTCTCGCGGCCCATGTCGAAGTCGCACTCGTAGGTGTTGTGGTAGAAATAACCCACCGCCTTCTTCGTATCCCGGTTTAACTTGATGTAGAACGGGATGTGCTTGTAGAGCGAGTCAGTCTCCTTCGGATTGTACCCCATGGCGTCCTTGGGGCTCATGCCCATGAACTTCTGCGCCTTGTTGAACTCCCCGCTCTTCTCGCCAAAGCCGTAGAAGCAGTCCTCCGGGGAGATCTCGCTGGTGTGGATGCGGCGGCGGTTGCTGTCCTCCTGGTAAGCCAGGTCCACGATGTCCGCGTGAAGCTGTGTTCCTTCCTTATCGCAGACACAGATGCGGAACGGCGATTTCTCCACCACCACCGTGAGCTCGCGGCCCTTGATTACGGCCTTCTCCTCTCCGTCCTCAAGCGCCGCTTCGGCCGTTTCCACACGCCTGCGGTACCCCTTCAGAAATCCGTCCATACGGTCCTCCCAGGCGGTCATCACCAGGCTGTAGGACTCCTCCGCGAACTCTCCGTCGAATCCCGCGCGGATTCTTAAGATGGAATCCGTCACAAACCAGAGACGGATCTCCACGCAGTTGGTGGCCACGGAAAAGTAATTTTCCCGCGCCGTCACGGCGTACGCTGTCGTACAAACTTTCATAGCTGCACCCTCCTTTTTATTATGTATCTTTGGATTCCTTAATTTTTCCGAACATATTATAGGGGCTTTGTCAGAGCAAAACCAGACACTTTTTGCACTTAACAGGAGAATTTTATACATATCTTGCTTTCTTATTCCCCTTTTGTTATAATATTAAAAAGTCGCAAAAATTTTCAGAGGAGGCCCCCCTATGATCGACCAGGCCGGCATTATGATGGCCCAGGGCGCGGCGATTGCCAGCGAGCGGATCGCCGGGGTCAACGACAATATGACCCAGCCCCATTACCACAATTATTATGAGATTTACTACCTGGAGGAGGGCGAGCGCTACCAGCGGATCCAGGACGAATTATACATGCTGAAAGCCGGAGAGCTCATGCTCTTCTCTCCGTACATCATGCACTATTCCTACGGCGCACAGGACATGCCCTTCCGCCGCGTCATCCTGTATTTCCGGCGGGACGAGATCGACTCCCCGGAGATCATAAAGCTCCTCGACGAGGCCAACGGCATGTATAAGCCGGAGAAGAAGGAAAGCGCCACCATCCGCTGGATTCTCTCGGAGCTCCTGCGCGAGCAGGAAGACCAGGCTGACTTCCACCAGGAGTGCCGCCGCGCTCTCTTAAATCTCCTGCTCCACCACCTGGCCAGGCAGCGGCGCGTGGAGGAGCCCATCAAGGCAGAGCAGCGCGAACGCATCAGCCGCATCATCCATTACATCCATTATAATTACGCCGAGCCCATCACGCTGGAGAGCCTGGCGGAGCAATTTTACATAAGCGCCTTCCACCTGTGCCGGGAATTTAAGGCCTACACCAACAGCACCGTCATCCGCTACGTCAATGTGACGCGGATCATGAACGCCCAGCGCATGTTCCTGGAGACCGACAAGAACATCACCGAGATCAGCCGGGAGACCGGTTTTTCCAATCTGACCCATTTCAACCGGGTGTTCAAGTCCGTCACCGGCATGACGCCCTCCGGCTACCGCAAGAGCCACCGGAATTTCGAGATTTACGTGGGCGGAAAGATATAAACGTTTGGGGGATTTCATCACATGAGTACAGAAAAGACCACAGATCTGACAAAGGGAAGACCGATCAGCCAGATCTTTTTATTCGCCGTGCCGCTGGTTTTGGGAACCCTGTTCCAGCAGCTCTACAGCTTTGCCGACACCGTGATCGTCGGCCGTTTTCTGGGCGTGGACGCCCTGGCCGCCGTCGGCACCACCTATTCCTTAAACTTTCTGATTCTGGGCTTTGTCCAGGGGCTGACCGTGGGCTTCGGCATTCTCCTGGCCCAGAGCTTTGGAGCGAAGGACAGAAATGAATTAAACAGTTACTTTTTAAACGGCGCTTTCTTAAGCGCATGCATCAGCGTTCTCCTGGCCGTGGTGACCGCCATCGCCGCCCGGCCGCTTCTGGTCCTCATCCGCACGCCGGAGAATATTCTCTCCATGGCGGTGGAGTACATACGGGTCATTTTCATCGGCATCCCCGCCGCCATGCTCTACAACTACTCCGCCGGCGCGCTTCGCGCCGTGGGCGACTCCAGGCACCCGTTTTACTTCCTGCTGTTTTCCAGCGCGTTAAACATCGTCCTGGACTATGTGTTCATCGTACCGTTCGGGGCCGGCGTCGCAGGCGCCGCCTGGGCCACGGTGATCAGCCAGCTTGTCAGCGGCGTTTTAAATGCCTGGTGGCTGCTTGCGAAGACCGGTGTGATCTGCCTGTACGGAAGGGGGACATCCGGGGAAGGCGCGGGAACGGCGGACGGCGGCTTCATGCCTGCTCCCGCGCTCTCCGCGGAGAAAATGAAGAAGCTCTGCATCATCGGCCTCCCCATGGGCTTTGAATATTCCGTCTCGGCCATCGGAGCCGTGGTCATGCAGGGCGCCATCAACAGCCTGGGCAGCGTGGCCGTGGCCGCCCAGACCGCCGGCGAGAAGATCCGCCAGATGTTCACGCTCCCCATGGAGAGCGTGGGCATGGCCATGGCCACCTACGTGGGGCAGAATTACGGCGCCGGACGCATCGACCGCATCCGCCAGGGCATAAAGAGCGGTCTCTGCATCCAGTACATCTACTGCGCCGTGATCTGGTGCGTCATCTTTGCCCTCAAGACGCCGTTAGTGGGCCTGGTCTTAGGCGAGACCACCAGCCAGATCGCCGGCGAGGCCGTACAGTACCTGTCCATCATGAGCGCCCTCTTCTTCATCCACGGCTCCCTCATGATCATGCGCAACACCTTACAGGGCCTGGGCTACAGCTTACAGGCCATCGTCTCCGGCGTCGGCGAGCTGTTTGGCCGGAGCCTGGGCGGTTTCCTCTCCGTGGGCGGCCTGGGATTTGCGGGGCTGGGATTCACGGGAATCTGTATCTCCAATCCGCTGGCGTGGGCGCTGGCGCTGGGGTATTGTGTGGTGATGGTGTATCATTATCTGCCGGGTGGGAGAGAGTGAGGATCTCTCCCTCTCTCCTCCAGCGCCATCCCGATCAACCGGTCCATGTGATCGGCCAGAAACAGCGGAATATTGAGCACGTCGCCATCCAGCTTCAGATTATCAAGTGAGAATCGTATGCGCAGCTTCACCTCATCCGGGAACAGCTCCTTAAACTTTTTAAGGCTCTTACTGGCTATATTCGTCTCAGACTTTACCTCGATCGGGAAAATATCGTTTTCCCGCTGGATGAGGAAATCCACCTCATAGGGAGGATTGTTCTGACTCCAATAACGGGGCATAACTTCAAATTGCGTCATCAGGGTCTGCAGTACGAAATTCTCAGTCAGTGCTCCCTTAAACTCCGTAAACAGGCGGTTGCCTTCACCAAATGCGGTGGGCGCCAGCTGTGCAAGACGGCGCAGGAGTCCCACATCCACCAGATAAATCTTAAACGCAGACAGATCGTCATAAGCTGAAACCGGAAGTCCCGGGGCCGTGCTGCGATACACCTTGTGCACCAGCCGCGCATCCACCAGCCATTGCAGAGCGTCCTCATATTCGCGGGCCCTGGCTCCCTCCTTCACGACTTTATAGAGAAATTTTTTGTTCTCCCTTGCCAGCTGTGAAGGGATCGATTTCCAGATCATGGATATTTTAGGAAATTCACTGATATGAGGGTGCTTTGCAAAATCGCGCTCATACGCACTGATAATACCAGATAAAGCCTCCTGCATAGCCCCTACATCTCGGGCCTCCGTCCACATCAGCACCGCTTCCGGCATTCCTCCCGTGACATAATACATCTTTAATTTTTCACAGAGCGGATTAAAAAATGCATCCGGCAGCGGCTCTATGCTATCTATACTGTCAAGATATCTGACAAGCTTCCCGTCTCCGTTGGCAAGCAGAAATTCCGTGAAGGTCATGGGATCAATCTGCATGAAATTTACTTTACCCACCGGAAACGAAGATGGCTTTGCCAGAGCGATTCCCAAAAGCGAACCTGCGCAGGCCACATGATATTGCCTCGCATTTTCACAGAAATATTTCATGGAGTTGATGACCTTAGGACAGTCCTGCACCTCGTCAAAAATAATAAGTGTCTTTTCCGGAACAATCCTCTGCCCGCTTGCCAGCATCAGATTTTGCAGAATGCGGTCCACATCCTTAGTCGTCTCAAAAAACTGCCTGTATTCTTCATTCTCGTCGAAGTTAAAATACGCTGTATTTTCATAATAAAGCCGTCCAAACTCTTTGAGAATCCATGTTTTTCCCACCTGCCTCACGCCTTTTAAAATGAGCGGCTTGCGGTAAGGCGAATTTTTCCACTCCAGCAGCTTTTCCAAAATCAGACGTTTCATGCGCGGCACACCCTTTCACATTTTTATATAGAATTATGTGTATATTTATCACATTTTTATTATATTCTGTTTTCAAATCAAATACAACAGTATCACACAATTATTTATAATTTTGTGATATTAATCACATTTTTATATGTTTTCTATTCTTTCAAATATTTTTTATACACCGACGTTTTATGTTTCACCAGCTCCGCCGCCAGCCGTTCCAGCTTTTCATCCCTCATATTTTGAGGCGTTTCCTCAAAATCTTCATACGTCTCCACCACCTCCACCCCCGGATGATCCGCCCTCACACACAATTTCGGCGTCAGAAACAGAAGATTATCACAGAAGATGCAATTCGCGCTGACAATCTCCCCGGACTTCCCGCCCAACAGCGTGCCGAGAATCCTCGCTCTCGCATAACAGATCCCCCTCTCCCGCCGGGCCTTCTCCACCGTTATCTTGCCCTTATATATCCGGAACAAAAGCTCCAGATTGCAGCACTGGGCCGCGTACCGGATCACAGAGCCATCATAAAACGCAGTGATCCTGCAGGACGCCGATGTATGATGCCTCTCCCTGGGTCTGATATCCCAATGATGTACCAGCCAGCGAAAGAACGCGACAGAATACTCAAATCCGTTCTGCCTGAGATCCGCAGCCCGAATCCGCGATAAAGGCTTCAATCCCCGCTCATACGCCGGTATTCCATATTTTTTCCTGTAATAATCCATCCGTTTACAATACCCGTGATCACGACTGATAACAAAAATCTGTCCCCGGTCCTCTCTGTTTACCATATTCCCGAGGAATCCCCTGATTCTGTTATCCACAGCCTCCTTCTCCGGATGAACCATGATCACATTCACATTGGAGCGGACATACCCCTTTTTCTTCAACCGCTGTCTCAGCTCTTCTGCGGCAACAAAAATCAAAACCTTGTCACCTTCACCAAGCCGATGGATTCCGCTCAACGCTTTGTAAATAAAACTGTCCCCGTCTACGAGAAACAAACGTCCATAATTTTTCATAAACTACCTCGTATAAATTAAAAATATTATTTTCCAGCGCCGGAAAATACAAGCCTTTGGAAAATACAAACTCCTGGAAATCACAAATTCAGAAAAATACAAATTTTGAGAAAAGATACAACTTCTATGCTGACAAAAATGATTTAAGAAAAATCGAAATGATCAAAGACTATAAGAACCAGGCACTCGGGAACTGCCCCGCACCCGCCCCGCCAGAATAAATTTCATGCCCGCCACCGGCCTGTTAAAGCCGATCGCGGGCATGTTGTCAATCGTATCGATTAAAGAATAATCTTCACCGGACACTTCGCCGCGCACTTACCGCAGTTCGTGCACTTCTCGTAGTCAATGACTGCTACGTTGTTGTCCATGGAGATCGCGCCGTCCTCACACTGCTTGGTGCAGAGCGTACAGCCGATACAGCCGACGTCACATTTCGCCTTGACGTCCTTGCCCTTGTCGTGGGAGTTACACTGAACAAGATGCTGTGCGCTGTAGGGAACGAGGTCGATCAAGTGGTTCGGGCAGGCAGCTACACACTTGCCGCAGGCCACGCACTTCTCCTTGTCCACCACGGCCACGCCGTTCACCACGTGGATGGCGTCGAACTGGCAGGCCTTCACACAGGAGCCGAAGCCCATACATCCGTAGGAACATGCCTTCGGACCGGCGCCGGGAACTACCATGGCCTTGCCGCAGTCCTCGATGCCGTAATACTCGTACTGGACTCTCGTCTTGTCACAGGTTCCCTTACATTTCACGAAGGCAACCTTCTTCTCAGCGGTTCCAGCCTCCACGCCCATGATGGCAGCGATCTTCTCGCCCACCGGCGCGCCGCCCACGGGGCAGGCATTGACCGGAGCTTTGCCCTCGGAGATAGCCTTTGCAAGGCCGTCACATCCGGGGTATCCGCATCCGCCGCAGTTATTTCCAGGCAGCTCCTCGCGGATCGCCGCCTCCTTCTCGTCTACTTCCACTTTAAACTTCGCGCCGAACAGGCCAAGGCCGATACCGACGACGATGCCGACCACGCCGATGACGGCGGCGGCAATAATAATTGAATTAATATCCATCTTCGTCTCCTCCTTCTACAGTAATCCGGAAAATCCGAAAAATGCGATTGCCATCAGACCGGAGGTTACCAGTACGATGGGAGATCCCTGAAAGTTAAAGGGAATGTCATTTCCCTCGATGTGCTCACGGATACCAGCCAGAAGCACGATGGCGATGGTGTAACCGACAGCGGTACCCACACCGTTTACCACGCTCTGAACAAAGCCGTAACCGGTCTGCACGTTGGTGATTGCCACACCGAGCACCGCACAGTTGGTGGTGATCAGCGGAAGGAACACGCCCAGCGCGTTGTAGAGGGATACCATACATTTCTTGAGGAACATCTCTACAATCTGCACCAGAGCCGCAATTACAAGGATGAACACGATCGTCTTTAAGTAATCCATGCCAAGCGGAGCCAGAACGAAATCGTAGATAAGGCTCGCAACGATGGATGCGATCGTGATAACGAAAATAACTGCGCCGCCCATGCCGGCCGCTGTCTCTACCTTTTTGGATACGCCAACGAAGGAACAGATACCGAGGAACTGGCTAAGTACAACGTTACTTACAAGCGCTGAGCTTATAGCAATAATAAGTAATTCTGTCATTATTTATCCTCCTGTTCCGTTTTATTTGCAACTGTGTCATGACCTGCACAGCTTAAGCAGTCGCCGTTGCAGCCTGTGCTCTCCTCTTTCTTCACGTTGGTCGCGCAGGGCATCTTTAAGCGGTTCTGGAGTGCCGTAAGGGCAGCCAGAACGAAGAATGCACCAGGTGCCAGGATGAAGATGGAGATCGGTGTAAAGGACGCCGGCATAACGTTCACGCCGAAGATGGAACCGGCGCCAAGAACCTCACGGAATGCACCGATGAGAACCAGGGCGATGGTAAATCCGAGACCCATTCCGATACCGTCGAAAGCGGAGAGAACGGGGCCGTTCTTCATGGCGTACGCCTCGGCACGTCCAAGGATGATACAGTTAACAACGATCAGAGGAATGTAAAGTCCCAGGGATGCGTAAAGGGACGGTACAAAGCCTTCCATCAGCATGTCTACGATGGTTACGAAGGACGCAACCACTACGATCTCAGCCGGCAGACGCACGCCGTCCGGGATGATCTTTCTGAGTGCGGCGATCAGGATGTTTGCCGCAACTAATACTGCCGTCGTGGACAGACCCATACCAAGGCCGTTGATGGCCGAGGTGGTAACCGCCAGCGTCGGGCAGAGACCCAGCATCTGGACGAAAATCGGATTCTCTTTCCAGATACCGTTATAAACACGTTCCATATACTTATTCATGCTCGCCCACCTCCTACTGTGCCAGGCAGTTCTGTACGAAATAAACTGCCGCGTTTGTCGCATTGGTTACTGCGGTGGAAGTGATGGTCGCGCCGCTGATGGCCTGGATCTGGTTGTCAGCAGAAGCGCCTGTCTTGGTCACCTCAAAGGTCTGCGCTGCCTTGCCCACAAACTGATCCTTGAATGCCGGCTCTTTCGCATTCATACCAAGACCGGGGGTCTCGCTGATGCTTAAGAAACCGATGCCTGTCAGAGAACCCTCCGCAGTGATTCCAACCGCAATCTGAACGTTACCGCCGTAACCCTCAGGAGAGGTGGAGGTGATAAGGTAACCGATCACATTGCCGCTGCCGTCCAGCGCCTGCTGGGCATCGTCCACGGTAACGGAACCGTACTGGGCTGTGATCTCCTCAGCTGCCGCCGCCAGGGCTGCAGTCATCTCGTCGGTCCGCGCAAAGCTGGCCGCGTCAGGATAAACCTCCTGATAGGTAGCCGTAGCAGCAGCCTCCTGCGCCTGCGCGATGGGCTCAAGCGTCACATCATGGACAGCGCCCAGGCAGATGCCTGCTATCAGCGTGATTGCAAAAAGGATAATGGTATTCTTTATGATCTGATTCATTTCTTCTGACCTTCCTTTCCAAATGCTGTCGGAAGCGTCACGCGCTCAATCAGCGGAACCATCAGGTTGCTCAGAATGATGGCGTAGGAAACTCCCTCTGGGGAAGCGCCCCACAGACGGAAGGTACCGGTGAGGATACCGAGAATCAAACCGTATACAACCTGTCCCTTCGGGGTGATCGGGCTGGTCACGTAGTCAGTCGCCATGAAGAACGCACCGAATACAAGGCCGCCTGCGCAGATCTCGCTGAGCATGTACTGCACGTCGAACCCGCCGAACACAAATACAAATACCGCAACTGTTCCTATGTAAATCAGCGGAATCCTGGGGCTTATCACCTTTCTGGCGATCATGTAGATGCCGCCGATCAGCAGAGCGATGACGGACACCTCACCGATGGTTCCCGGAATGCGTCCGATGATTAAATCCATCAGATTCACAGTCTCGCCTGCACGAAGCTGTGCCAGGGGAGTCGCTCCGGATAAGCTGTCAAATCCCAGCTTCGCGGAGGAGAAACTGTTCATGGAGCCCGCAAAGGAGATGAGAAGGAAACATCTCGCCGCCAGAGCCGGGTTCATGAAGTTCTGTCCAAGACCGCCGTAAAGCTGCTTCACTACGATAATTGCGAACACGCCGCCCAGCATGGGAATCCAGAACGGAATCTCCGGGGGCATGTTGAGTGCCAGAATCATACCTGTCACAACTGCGGAGCAGTCGTACACGGTGACCGGCTTCTTCATCGCCTTCTCCCAGACATACTCGGAAACCACACAGGAAACCACTGTCAGGATGACGATCAGAAGAGAATACAAACCAAACTGGTATACACCATACGCTGTTGCAGGGAGCATCGCAATGGCCACGTCGCGCATGATGCGCTGGGTCGTGTCATTGTTCCTTACATGAGGGGATGATGATACGTTAAATAATTTACTCATTTTTCGCTCCACCTCCTACCCTTTTCTCCGGTTGGCCATGACTGTCTTACGCATCTCCTTGAAGGCCTGTGTAAGAGGTCTCTTGGCCGGACATACGAACGTACAGCTGCCGCACTCGCAGCATTCCATACCGTTTAATTTCTCAAATGTCTCGCAGTCGTTTCTCTCGGCTGCCGCCATCATCTTCTGGGGCACGAGGAACTCGGGGCAGGCGCTGACGCACTTGCCGCAGCGAATGCACGGGGTCGGAGCTTCAGCCGCCACCTGATCCTTGGTGAAGCAGGTAAGCGCGGAGGAAGTCTTAGCCACCGGAATGTCGAGGCTGTAAAGAGCCTGACCCATCATCGGGCCGCCGGAAATCATCTTCTCCGGCTCCGTCTTGAAGCCGCCGGCTGCCTCTAAAAGCTCACGGTAGTTGGTTCCCAGCTTCACGTTGAAGTTCTGGGGCTCAGCCACAGCGTCGCCGGTCACGGTGACGATCTTGCGGATGAGCGGCGTGGACTCACAGACTGCATTATAAATAGAAATAACCGTATCCACGTTGTCCACGATGCATCCGGCGTCTGCCGGCAGCATGGCGGAGTTGATCTGACGGCCGGTGATCGCGTAGATGAGCATACGCTCACCGCCCTGCGGGTACTTGGTCTGAAGCGGACATACCTCAATTCTCGGCTCGTCCTTCACAAGCTCGGTGAGCTTCGCAATGGCCTCCGGCTTGTTGTTCTCCACACCGATGACGCCCTTTGCGTTATCGAACAGAGCAAGCATAACCTTTAAGCCGCCCACCAGCCTCTCCGGCTCCTCCATCATCATGCGGTAGTCGGAAGTCAGGTACGGCTCACACTCCGCGCCGTTGACGATCACGTAGTCGATAGCGTTCTCGTCCTTCGGAGTGAGCTTCACGTGCGTCGGGAAGCCCGCGCCGCCCAGGCCCACGATGCCTGCCTCCTTCACAATCTCTCTGATCTCTGCCTTTGAAAGCTTGGTGTAATCTCTCTTCTCACCAAAGCCTTCAATCGTCTTGTACTCGCCGTCGTTCTCTACGATAATGCACTGAACGATGGATCCGTTGGCAACCATCCGGGGCTCGATGCCCTTAACGGTACCGGATACGGAACAGAGTACATTTGCGGAAATAAATCCTCCGCACTCAGCGATCTTCTGTCCGGCCAAAACCTGATCGCCCTTAGCCACCAATGGTTTTGCCGGCGCGCCGATATGCTGAGACAATGGAAATACCAATTCACCCTGGGGCAGAAGAACCTTAACCGGTTTATTCTCGGAAAGTTCCTTGCCTTCGTAAGGATGAACGCCGTTTTTAAACGTAGCCAATCCCATTAAATAGACCCTCTTTCTGTAGTTTCTTTGCCAGTCTCCTATAAAAGGAGATTTATAGCTAACATTAACAGTATAGCATAATTCATATTTTAAGACAATTAGGAAATTGTGAAATGCTTGTCGTTTTTTATGTATAAAAAGAAGTACAAAGGGACGATCTTTGAAACATTTTACCAAGAAACGCTGGCAGAAGAAAAAATACAAGAAAGAAAACACAGCAGGCGCGGTGTCTCCACGCCTGCTGCTGATTTCTACTGATAACTATTGCTGTCCGATTCCAACAGAGAATAAAATTCCCGGTAATGCTGATAGTTAGGGAACTTTTTCTGGAAATGATCCGCCATATAGTAGGCCGCCCGCTTTGGATCCCGATCCCGGATCGCCTCGAAAATCTTCATATGGCTCTCATAGAATCCCACCCCGTCTGTCTGAAAAATCTGCTCCCCTATTAAGTCCATAATGCCAGTGTAAATGGATTCGATCAGCCGGTTGCTGCAGAGTCTGACCACCTGGAAATGAAATGCATTGTTATAATGCTGACGAATCTTCAGCTCCGCCCGGTCGGGCACGTTCTCCCTTATCTCATCCATCAGTCTCTGAAACTCGGCAATCTGCTCCTCTGTAATTTTCATTGCAGCCAGAGAAGCCATCTGTACTTCTATGATATATCTGAACTCCAGAATATCATCCATCTTGCCCTCATTCAGATAGAACTGGATGGCCAGCGGCGTGATAATATCCACCGACTCCGCCGTGATGTAATTGCCGTCCCCCTGACGGCTGCGGATAATCCCCATTACCTCCAGGGCGCTGATCGCCTGCTTGAGGGCCGGACGTCCCACTCCCAGAAGCTCCGCCAGCTGGCGCTCCGGCGGGAGACGGTCCCCGCGCTTCAGCTCTCCTTTCATGATCATATCCTGGATCTGCGCGACAATTTTTTTATAAATAGAAACATTTCCTTCGATCGGCTGAAACATCTTCCATGGCTCCCTTGTTTTTCTCCGGGGCTCCGTTAAACAGAACCGCACAATTAAGGGGACTGTGTACGCCACATCCCCTTCCCTTGGTGTTTATCATAATATAAACACCTGAAAAAAACAAGCAAAAATTGACAGATCTTGCAGCATACTCCGGATGTCTTCTTAAATAAACCGGAACAGGTTATAAACGCACACCGCCAGAATCAGACCCATAACAGCGGCAAACAGGCGGTCCACCGCAGCAGTTTCCAGCCTCTTATTCAGCCTGCGCCCCGCAGCGCCCCCAGCCAATCCGCCAAATACCATCAGCACAATCAGTTCCAGATTCACCGGCGGCACATTTGCCGTCGCAATGGTCTGCAAAAGCGCCGCCGTCTGGGAAATCAGAATCACATACAGGGCGTTGGCAGCCGCCGTCTTGGTCTCCATGGAGAAGAAATAGAAGAGCACCACCAGATTGATGGGCCCTCCTCCGATCCCCAGGAAGGAAGAAAGCATTCCCAGAAAAATCCCGATAAAAATGCAGAAATCCTTTCGGCGGATCTGTTTTGTCACGATTTTCCCCCGGTTCAGCGTGTAAATCAGCGGCCCGAGTACAAACAGGAACAGACATGCCGACTGTACCGCACCTACCCGGTTGGAATCCGCAAATATCCCGGAAAGTATCTGGAACATTTGTCGCCCGGCGACGCCTCCGATGGCCGCGCCGATTCCCAGAGGAGTGCTGACAGACAGGTCAACCGTGTTTTTCCTGTTTCCCACCGAGCTCACCACGCTGAAGCAGGACATGGCGAGAACCGTGCAGCTGGACAGAAAGCTGATCGAAGCCACATCCAGCACGCCGCAGGCATCCAGTATGGGCTTTATGAGGACGCCTCCTCCGATCCCGCAGATCGCGCCTATCACGGAGGCGCCGAAACTGACTGACAGAAAAATCAAGTATGTATACATGTTCCTTCCTCCCGTTTAAGAAAGGCGCAAAACAACAAGAATAAAATCCCCACAGTCACCACCGGAGCCGCCATTTCCGTCCAAAGGAGATCTTCCTCCACTCCCAACAGAGAAGAGGCGGTCATGATATTGGAATGCCAGGGAATCAGAAAACTCATGTAAAGACATCCCACAAAGGAAGACCGAACCAGCGCAGATCGCTCCCAGCCTTCTTCCTCATAAAGGGGCATCAGACAGGACAGGGTAAAGATAAAGGAGCACATGGCGGAAGCGCAGATCACATTCAGTCCAAAACCAAACAACACCGTAATCACAGCCGCCCGCCGCGGAGTTCTGGCCGCCGCCAGAAGATATCCTGTCACTGCGCGGACGGCTCCGCAGCCATCCAGGATTCCAAACAGACCGAAGGCCAGCAAAAACAAAACAGCCGTGCCGGACATCCCAGTCATTCCTCCCCCTCCAAAAAGATTTTGCAGCATCTCTCCCCGACCGCTAAAGTCCGCCCCCTGCCAGATTACTGCGATCGTTTCTCCCAGGCTATTCCCTTGATACAGACAGCTGACCAGACCCCCGGCTGCCGCTCCCGCCAGAAGAGACAACATGGCCGGTTTTCTCAGAAGCAGCAGGCTGGCCGCCAGAACAGGAGGCAGTGCCGGCCAGATCCCTGGTCTGAAAGAGTCCCTGATTTCCTGTGTCAGAACCAGCTGGGATGCCTGCATCCCCATCTCCGGGAACAGGCTGCCTCTCCATGCAAACAGTACCGTCAGCGCAGCCAAAACCGGCAAGACAACTGGAATCTGGCATAAAACACCGGAAGACAAAGGTACTCTGGCCGAAGAAGCTGTCAGATTCGTACAATCCGCCAGAGGCGAAAGACCATAGCCAAAAAAAGCGCCGCAGGCTACGGCAGAAACGCTCCAGGATTCCGGGATATTCAGGCTCCTCCCTACTGCCAGGAACATAATTCCCACCGTCCCGCAGACGCCGAACACCGTTCCTGTCAGAAGTCCGAACAGCAGGCAGCCTGCAAAAGACAATAGGAGAAACATACGGCTGTCCATATGAGAAACGCCCACCAGGGTCAGAAGCGGGATCGTTCCGCAGGCATTCCAGGCGCCGATCATGGCGCCTGCACAGAGGAGAAAAAGGATGGGAGAAAATGCCTTCTGGCAGGCCCGGGAGGACCACTCCATCAGATCATCCCACGAAAATCCCCATACCGTCAGCACAGCCGCTGCCGCCGACCAGGCAGCCAGAAACAGCGGCTGTACTTTACTTCCGAATACCAGCGATGGAATCATAATAATTGCCAGCACAATTCCCATCAAAAGCAACGAAGACCGAAGAGACATTTTCCTCACGCGCTCTCCTCACCTCTTTCTTCCGCTTCTGCCGCCGCGATCTGCTCCGGCGTCATTTTCAGAATGCCGATTCCCAGATATCCCCAGATAACCGCGATCACAATACCGGCGTAACAGAAAATCGCCCAGGGCGCGTAGCTGAATGTTTCAACTCCCAGCGCACCGCTCATATAAGCCCCCGCCGCCGACCAGGGAATCAGCGGAATCACGCAGCACCCCACAGCGCCCAGCACCTGGGACAGGTTTCTGGGATCCAGACGCATATCCCGATATGCTTTTTTAAAGAGCTCGCCTCCGATCAGAATTGGAACGTAGGCGTTTCCGGCGACAATGGCAACCATCAGCGTTGCAAGCACACAGGCCAGTGTAAGGCTTCCCACACCTTTCACAAATGTCTTCATCCAGGCAAGGATTCCATCCAGGAAACCGCCAGCCGTCATGGCTCCCGCAAACAGGAAGGCACAGAGAACTTTAAGTACAGTAGCCATCATACTCATCATACCGCCCCGCTCCAGCAGCGTGAGAATCGCCGGGGCAACATTCTCAGAGCTTAACCCCAAAAGAGACACCTTAAATCCATTATAAGAAGCGCTCATGACCGAAGCCAGCTCCGCTCTCTGGAACATGATGGCCAGAACACCGGCCACCACACAGGATGCGAACATCACCGGGATCGTGGGTTTTCCCATGGCGGAGCCTACCAGCACTACAAGCAGAGGAAGCAGCAACAGGAGATTAAAATGATAGATTCCGGCCAGACCATTCGTAATCTCGTTGACCGCATCCATGTTCACCTCTGAGACAACAGAGGAAGACTGGCCGGCAAAGAAATATACAACCAGACAGATGCCGGCTGCCGGAAGAGTCGTCCATAGCATATGATAAATATGTTTAAACAGGTTGACATCTGCTACCGCTGCCTCCAGATTGGAAGTATCAGAAAGAGGGGACATTTTATCTCCCACATAAGCGCCGGAAATAATGGCGCCGGCGGCAACCGCCAGATTTACCCCCAGCCCCTGGGCCACGCCGATCAGCGCCAGACCCACGGTGCCGACAGAGCCGAAGGAAGTGCCGGTACACAGAGATACCAGTGAGGTCAGCAAAAATGCTGATACCAGATACATGTTAGGATCCATCCATTTTAATCCATAGTAGAGCATCATGGGAATCGTCCCGGACAGCATCCAGGTTCCAATGATCATACCTACAAAAACAAAGATAAAGATTGCAATAAATGCTTTTTTCACCTTATCAGAGGCGGCCTCGGCACATTCCGCCCAGGTGGCGGTCCCGCAGACCCGCGCCAGGATAATTGTAAAGAATGCACAGATAATCAGCAGGTTTTCCGCGGCAAACCCAAGCACGCCAAATCCTACTGCCAGAACCACAGCCATCACGATCATCGGCAGGATAGAGATCCATATCGAAGGAACTTTCTTTTTAGCATCTGTCATATTCTACCACTCCTATTTCTGTCAAATCCGTAATGCGTTCAGGGCCGGGCACCTTCCACGGAATCCCCCAGCCCCGATCTGCAATATGTCCTATGTTGCTTTAATTATTATATTTTCACGTCAGTCGTCGATGGATACGCCCAGAGATTCCGTCAGCTTCTTATACTCTTCCGCAAACCGCTCCGTAACAGGGCCGGGCACCTGTTTTCCGATCTTTTTCCCGTCGATCATCTTGACCGGAACCACCTCGCCTACGGTGCCGCAGATAAACACTTCGTCTGCGTTGTAGTATTCAGAGACCGTCACGTTGCGCTCCTGTACTTCCATGCCCAGCTGCTTCGCAATCTGGATCATGGTCGCTCTGGTGATGCCGGGAAGCTGGGAATCAATGGTCGGAAGAATCAGTGCGCCGTCCTTGATCATCTGCAGATTGGTGGAGTTGGTCTCCGCCACAAAACCATTCTGATCCAGCATAATGGCCTCATCCGCGCCCTGGCGGATCGCCTCGCAGGCGGCCATAATCTGATTCAGCTGGTTGCAGCAGTGAATCTTCGGATCCATATAGGAGGGGGAATACCTCTTAAGCCACGTGGTTACCAGGGTAATGCCATCCTTATTGAAGATCGGCGGCTTCTGATCTACACAGATCACAATGGATGACGAGGTGATATTCAGAGTCGGATGCATACCAGTCTGTACCTTAAAGCCTCTGGTCACCTGAAGACGCATGTGCAGGTCGTGAAAACCCGCATCGATATTCCGGCGGATCAGCTCTTTTACGATCTCGATCATCTCCTCTTTCGTCTTGCCCACCTCGATGCCCAGGGTATAGCAGGATTCATAGAGACGCTTTAAATGCTCCTCCAGACGGTAAACTTTGCGGCCATATGTACGGATTCCCTCATAGACGCCGTCTCCGTGCTGGAATCCGCTGTCGTAAACAGAGATGACTGCCTCGGATTTTCTCACGTAATCGCCGTTTACATAAAGGATCGTGTCGGCCACCTCATTGCCATTGAACATGATCTTTCCGTCTTTCGCCAGCTGCGATAACTTATACATACTGCATCCTCCTTTAATAAATATTTTTTGCGACTTCCATTTTTTCTTTAAAATTTTGGTATTTTGGCATTTTGGTAAATTGGTAAGTCCTTTTTTGATGTAAGAAATATAACATGTTTTACCCCATCTGTCAATCCATTTTCTATATCTTATCTTTAATTTTTATTTTTTTGTTTCTTTCCTCTTATTTTTCTGTCATTTTCTTATATGACTACCTGCTGACAAAAAAAGCCCCGGCCCGCAGCCATACCTCCAGCTGCGGCCCGGGGCCTCCCATACGTGTCACTCGAACCTCACAATCTCCTTTTTGAGGCGCTTCATGATCTTCTTCTCCAGGCGGGATATGTAGGACTGGGAGATTCCCAGAAGATCTGCCACCTCCTTCTGCGTCATCTCGTCCCCGTCCTCGTTGGTGAGGCCGAAGCGCAGCTCCACGATCTTTCTCTCCCGCGGGCTCAGACGGCTGATGGCGGAATTTAAGAGCTCCTTCTCGATCTCATCCTCGATATCCTTATAAATCACATCCTCGTCGGTGCCCAGGATGTCGGAGAGCAGAAGCTCGTTTCCATCCCAGTCCACATTCAGAGGCTCGTCGATGGAGACCTCCATCTTGGTCTTGTTGTTGCGGCGCAGGTACATTAAGATTTCATTCTCAATGCAGCGGGACGCGTAGGTGGCCAGCTTAATGTTTTTCTCCAGGTTGAAGGTGTTTATGGCCTTTATGAGGCCGATGGTCCCGATGGAGATCAGATCCTCCACGCCCACGCTGGTGTTGTCAAACTTCTTGGCGATGTAGACCACCAGGCGCAGGTTGTGCTCGATGAGCAGGGATTTCGCCTCCTTATCCGTCTCCGTCCCCAGCTGGCTTAAAACCTCCGCCTCCCGGCGGCTGTCCAGGGGCGCCGGCAGGATGTCGGCCCCGCCGATGTAGTGCACCTCCCCCTGTTTCTGAAATAAAAGCGTGGTGAACGACGGCTGAGCCTTGAACTGAAAACGGCTCGGTACAGACACCTTAACGATCATACGAAATTCCTCCTCACTCAAATAATTTTTCGTTTAACAGAAGATCGAAGCTTCCGCCCGCGGACAGGCTCTCCTTTGAGAGTCCCACCAGGGGCGAATCCACCTTTAAATAGAAATCATCCCTCCGTATCTCCATAAAATCCATTCTGACTGCAGCTAAGAGCCCATGTGCCCGGCCCACAGAGCGGTAGGGAACGTAGATGACTCCCGCGACACGCGGACACAGCTCCCTCGCCGCCTCCCCGGAAAGCACGCTGACCGGTTTCCCGCTGACCGGCTCAGACAGGCGGTTTCCCGTGTCCAAGAGAGCGGTCACTTCCTTTTTATTTCCCCGGTAGCAGAGCGTCACCTGGTAGAACTTCCCCCGCTTCTCCTCCAGAAGGCTCAGGATGAACTTAAAGCCGAAGCCGCAGCCGGCCATGAGAAGAAGAAAGATAAACACCGGCAATGCTTCCCGCACATTTCCCCTGGAAAGCTGGGCGATCCAGTATCCCGCCGGCGTATGCAGGCAGAGAAACGCCCCCGCGCCGCCAAATAAAACCGCCAGCAGATACAGCCCCAGAATCTGTCTGACACGCTCCTTAACGCCCCCGCGCGAAAATGCCGCCGCAGCCATCGCCGGGCCGGCGATGACGTAGGTTCCGGCAGCACGCGCCGCCGGCGGCATCCCCGGACACAGGGCCGCCGCGCAGGCCCAGAGCGCGCCCACAAGCCCGCCTGAGAATAATCTTAAAGGGGAGCCCCGGTATTTAAGAATCTTTCTCAGCGTCCACAGAAGCAGCGTATCCATCAGGAAATTCATCAGAAACAGGACATCTATGTACAGGTCATACGCCACCGTCTCCCCTCCTTGTCACAAGTCACATTATAAACAGGCCGCTTCACATTTTTTGTCAAACGGAGAGGGAGGATTCATGGTTTTCGTCGTCAAATTCCGACACTCAGGGAAATGGATTGAGAATCTGCTGAAAGGGGTTGAGAATTGGTCCGAGGGATGTGCCTGCATCCACGCAAAAAAGGACGCAGGCAACTTGCGTTGTCTGCGTCCTGAAGCATGCGTCTCTTTATCTCTTATTCTTGAGGAAATCCGGGATGTTGATCTGGGTCTCCCTGTGGGCCGGGCGGTACACGGGCGGAGTCGTGTTGGCTGCGTTGGGTGCACCGAAGGCCGGGGCCTTATATGTAGGCTGGGCGCCTGTCTGTCCTGCCTGGGCTGCGGGGGCCGTGGCTGCCGCCTCCCTGCTGCCTGCCGGGATGGTCTGCTTAAATGCGGTGAAGCCCTTCATGGCCTTGTCCACCGGGGTGGCTGCCGCGCCGCTGTGATCGTCAAGGCCTGTGGCGATGACGGTGATGGTCACCTCGTCCTGCGCAGTCTCGTCGTACATGGCGCCGAAGATGATGTTGGCATCGTCGCCCGCCAGCTCCTGCACGTAGCCTGCGGCCTCGTTGGCCTCGATGAGGCTGATGTCGCCGGATACATTGATGATGACGTGGCTGGCTCCCTCGATGGTGGTCTCCAGAAGCGGGCTGGACACGGCCTGCTTGACAGCCTCCAGCGCCTTCTCGTCACCCTTCGCCTTGCCGATGCCGATGTGGGCGATGCCCTTGTCAGTCATGACGGTCTGCACATCTGCGAAATCTAAATTGATAAGACCCGGTACGTTGATCAGGTCGGTGATTCCCTGTACGGCCTGCTGGAGCACCTCGTCCGCCTTCTTAAGGGCGTCCGGCATAGTGGTTCTTCTGTCCACGATCTCGAGGAGCTTGTCGTTGGGAATAACGATCAGTGTGTCCACGCTGCTCTTTAAGCGCTCGATGCCTGCCAGCGCATTGTTCATGCGGGTCTTGGCCTCGAAGCGGAAGGGCTTCGTCACGACGCCGACGGTCAGGATGCCCATGTCCTTGGCGATCTTCGCAATGACCGGAGCTGCGCCGGTACCCGTACCGCCGCCCATACCGCAGGTGACGAACACCATGTCCGCGCCCTTGATGGCCTGGGCCACTTCCTCCTGGCTCTCCTCGGCAGCCTTCTCGCCGATATCCGGCTTGGCTCCCGCACCCAGTCCCTTGGTCAGCTTCTCGCCGATCTGCATGGCGGTGGGCGCCTTGCAGAACTGGAGCGCCTGTTTATCTGTATTAATGCCGATGAACTCGACACCAGCTATATTCTCCTCTATCATGCGGTTCACCGCGTTGTTGCCGGCTCCGCCGACGCCGATCACGACGATCTTGGCGGCGTTCTCCGCTTCGTTTATCTTAATCTCTAACAAGACAGTCTCCTCCTTCATTTTCGTTCATCCCGATTTTTGCGCATAAATATTAGTCTAACTATTACTATATTTGATTTGCCCGAAAAATTCAACCACTAATTTGCGAAATTTTACTGGAAATTCACGTTTCGGGATTTTGCTGAAACCGGTACATGGGATTGGTATTATTCTCGTCGTAGGTGTCTAAAAACAGTGTTCCGTTAAGATCCGGATAATCCCTCAAAATGTCAGAAAGCTCTGATATTTTGCCGTTCATGTCCGAATTGCCGCCCAGCTGTGCCACCAGGTTCCCGATATACAGCTCCGCCTCCCGGTCGGCGTTATAGTGGATCTTGTCCACCTCGATCTCGTAGGTGGAGAGGATCTGGGTCAGGTTCAGAATCTCCTCGAATACCGCCGGATCCGCCACGGGGAGCGGCTGGTAGAGCACGATCTGCCCGAAATCCAACCCCGTGATCATCGGGACGTTCTCCAGCTTCTCGTTTGTGCTCTCCACGATGATTCCGTCCTTGTCGAAATACATGTTGCTACTCATGTAGACCACGTAACCCACGATGCTTTTCTCGTAGACGATGATCTCCGCCTCGAAGGGCGTCCGGTAGACCACCTTGTAATCCTCGACGAAGGGGATGGAGCGGTGGGCGCCGAAGCGTTTTTTCACATAGCCAAGCACCGTGCTGTGCCCCCAGCGCCCCTCCATGACCATGCTCTCGATCTGCTGGGCCGTATACCACTTCGTGCCGGTCACCGTCACGGTCTTCACCTGGCAGGAAAGGGCGGCGGCCGCAAGCAGCACAAGCAGGAGAATCACCGCCGCCAGTATTTTCTTTTTGTGATCGCTCTCATATCTCGGTGTCATAAAAATCTATCCTTTTATCCGGGCCCCCAGCGCGCGCAGGTCCCTCACAATGTCCTCGTAGCCTCTGTCTATATACTCCCGTCTTCCTATGTAGGCCGTCCCCTGGGCCAGAAGTCCAGCGATCACCAGGGCCGCGCCGCCGCGCAGGTCCGTGGCTCTCACATGTCCGCCCACCAGGCACTCCCGCCCCTCAATGCGGGCCGTGCGCCCGTTGATGCCGATGGCTGCGCCCAGGCGGGCCAGCTCCCCGGCAGTCTTAAAACGCCCCTCAAACACCGTCTCCTCGATCACGCTCTCCCCGCGGGCCACGCAGCAGAGCGCCAGGAGCGGCGACTGTAAATCGGTGGGAAATCCAGGGTAGGGGCCGGTGGAAATCCTGACGGCCTCCGGCCGTCCCTCCGCCTTTAAGGAGATCCGGTCCGCGCCGGACTCCACTTTCGCACCGGTCTTCGCAAGAATCCCGCAGACGGAGGACAGCTGCCCCGCATCCGCACCGCGAAGGCTTATCTCTCCTCCGCAGGCGGCGGCCGCAATCAGATAGGTGCCGGCCACGATGCGGTCGCCTCCCACCCGCCAGGTGCAGCCGTGGAGTCTCTCAACGCCCCGGATGCGGATGGTCCCGGTGCCTGCTCCTTCAATCTTTGCCCCGCAGGCGTTTAAAAAGCGGCAGAGCTCGCCGATCTCCGGCTCCCTGGCCGCCCCCTCAAGGACCGTCTCCCCCTCCGCCAGGACGGCGGCGGCCACCACGTTCTCCGTGGCGCCCACGCTGGGAAACGGCAGACCGATGACGGCCCCCTTAAGACGGGAGACCTTTGCGGTGACCACTCCGTCCCGCTCCGAGAAACGGACTCCCATCTGCTCCAGCGCCTGCCGGTGCAGGTCGATGGGCCGCTCCCCGATGGAACAGCCGCCGGGGCTTGAGAACTCCACCTGCCCCACCCGCCCCAGCAATGGGCCCAGGAGCATGATGGAGGAGCGCATCTGGCTCATGGCATCGCGGTCGATCGTGTGGGACGAGACGCCCGACGCATCGATCGTGAGGCGGCCGCTCCCCGCGTCTCCCAGGCGGCAGCCCAGAGAATCAAGTATCCCCATCATACAGGACACGTCCTGTATGCCGGGGACATTCTCAAGAACGACCGTCTCTCTATTCAGAATGGCGGCTGCCATCACCGGCAGCACGCCATTTTTCGATCCCTGAACCGAAAGCTCCCCAAAAAGGGGCTTTCCGCCTCTGATCTCTATATCGGACAATCTCAAAACCTCCCACACTCTCTATACTGTTATCATATGTAGTGTGAAACGGTTCCGAACGCTGTCCGGCTCACTTATTTTTCCAGCTTGATCCGGTTGGAGACGCTTAGGACAATGCCCATCTCCATCATGAGGAACAAAACCGACGTGCCTCCGTAGCTGATGAACGGCAGCGTGACTCCGGTGTTGGGCATCACGTTGGTCACGACGGCGATATTTAAAATTACCTGTATGGCGATGTGGGCCATGACTCCCACCACCAGAAGCGCGCCCAGAAGATCGGGGGCGTTTCCGGCAATCAGCATGAAGCGGTAGATCATAAACAGGAAGATCAGTATGACCGACACCGCGCCGAACAGTCCCAGCTCCTCGCAGATGATGGAGAATACCATGTCGTTGTGGGCCTCGGGGATGAAGCCCAGCTTCTGGATGCTCTCCCCCAGCCCCCGGCCGAACAGGCCGCCGGAGCCGATGGCGTAAAGTCCCTGCAGCGTCTGGAATCCGCCGTCCTGCGGGAACAGCTCCGGATTTCTCCAGACCATGATGCGCTCCACCTGGTAAGGCTTTAAGATGTGAAGCATCTCCATGCCCTCCGCCAGCTGCGGCGCAAAGATCAGAAGCAGGAGCCCCGCCGCCACGCATGCGGCAAAGGGCCAGCGGATCTTGCAGGCCACGAACAGCATGATGAAAACGATGCCGCAGATGATGATGCCGGAGCTCAGGTTGTTGGCCGTCACCATCAGAGCCAGCGGGAGGGCCAGTGCAATGACGAAGCCCGCCGATTTCTTTCTGTTTATGCCAAGTCCCAGGCGGCTGATCACCACCGCCAGAACCATGATGAGCGATATCTTTACCAGCTCCGTCGGCTGGAAGCTGGCTCCGCCGATGCCCAGCCATCTCTTTTTTCCGTTGGCCTCGATGCCCAACGGCGTGAACATGGTGAGAAACATGGTCACGTAGGAGAGGACGTAGGCCAGCCCCGCAAATTTGCAGAACCAGTGGTAGTCAAGCTTCGATATGAACAGCATGAAGACAAAGCCCGCCGCCGCAATCTGCCCCTGCCTTATCAGAAAATAGGCTGAGTTCCCGTCCTGGGAAAGCTGGGCCGAATAGTAGCTGGAGCTGTAGATCATCACCAGACCGAAGGCGGTCAGAAAGATGATGGTAAACAGCAGGCTGTAGTCATAAAACCGCCGCGGCTTGTGCTTTTTCACCTTGCCCTCGTTCGCCATAAAACCACTCCTTAAAGACTTCTCACATACTCCTTGAACTTCTCGCCGCGCTCCTCAAAATTCTTGAACATGCCCCAGCTGGCGCAGGCGGGCGAGAGAAGCACGTTGTCGCCTATGTTGGCGTAGGACGCGCAGACCTGGACAGCCTCCAGAAGATCCTCCGCGTACATGATATCCGTAAATCCATGCTTTTTGGCGCAGTCTGCAATCTTATCCCTGGTCTGCCCGATGAGCACCAGGTAACGGACCTTGCCGTCGAAGCTCTCGATCCACTCGTCAAACTCCGAGTGCTTGTCGTAGCCGCCGGCGATCAGAAGCGTCGGGCCCGGCATGGCCTTGATGGCCTGCATGGCGGCATCCGGGTTGGTTCCCTTGGAATCGTTGTAATATTTGACGCCGAAGCGCTCGGTGACAAACTCGATGCGGTGCTCCACGGCCTTGAACTCCCGAAGCACCTTGCGGATGGTGTCCATGGGGACGCCCATCTTCGAGCTGATGGCCACGGCTGCCATGACGTTCTCATGGTTGTGGCGTCCTAACAGCTTAAGCTCATTGACATTGATAATCTCGGTGACCTTGGAGCCCTCCTTCCAGACGATGGTCTCGCCGTCCAGATAAAGCCCCTCATCCAGCGTATGCCGGCTGCTGAAGAAAATGACCTTCGGCTTCAGATCCTGGCCGAACTCCCGAAGCACCGCGTCGTCGTAGTTTAAGACACAGGTATCCTCCTCCCCCTGGTTCTTGGCGATGCCCTCCTTGACCTCGATGTAGCACTCCATGGTCTTGTGCCGGTCCAGATGGTCCGGGGTGATGTTTAAAATCGCGCTCACATTTGGGTGGAAATCCATGATGGTCTCCAGCTGGAAGCTGGACACCTCCGCCACGGTCACGGAATCGTCCGTGGTCTCCAGCGCGTGCTCCGTGTAGGGCATTCCGATATTGCCCACGACGAACACACTCTCGTAGTGGGCCTTCATGATCTCCCCGGTCAGCGCCGTGGTCGTGGTCTTTCCGTTGGTGCCGGTGATGGCCGCCAGCTTTCCCTTCGCGCAGTGGTACGCCAGCTGGATCTCACTCCAGATCGGGATCTCCGCCTCGTCCAGCACCTGCACGAAAGGCGCCTCCAGGGAGATACCGGGGCTTATGATGGATAACTCCACGCCCAGCAGATCGGTGCGGGTCAGCTCCCCTAAAACCACTGTCACTTTAGCGTCCTCATCAAAATTCTCTTTTAACTTTTTCTCGTCCAGATTCACATTCCCGTCGTAGAGCACAACCTCGCCGCCCTTTTTGAGCAGCAGCTTTGCGGCTGCAATCCCGCTGATGCCGGTTCCTGCCACCAAAACTTTTTGACTCATGTTCATTCCTCCTATAATCCTAAGTACGCGATCAGGCAAAGGATTGCCGTCACAGTTGAAAATACGGCCACGACTCTGGTCTCCGACCATCCGCAGAGCTCGAAATGGTGGTGAATCGGCGCCATTTTAAATATACGCTTTCCTCCGGTCTTCTTAAAATAAGTGACCTGTATCATGACGGACAGAACCTCCGCCAGGTAGATGAAGCCCACGATGGCGATGAAAATGGGCATCCGCATCATAAACGCGCTGGCAGCCACGAAGCCGCCCAGTGCCAGGGAGCCGGTGTCCCCCATGAACACCTTGGCCGGGTAGACGTTAAAGAGAAGGAAACCCAGGAGGCTGCCGACCACCGCCCCCGTGATGGGGCTGATGCCGCTCCCCTCCCCCAGCGCCACAATCGTGAAGAAGGTGGCCACCAGGATCGTCACGCTGGTGCACAGGCCGTCCAGGCCGTCGGTGAAGTTGACGCCGTTGTCCGTGCCCAGGACGATGAAAAACACCGCCGGCACAAAAAGCCACCCCAAATCCAGCATGATCCCGCCGTCAAAGCCGCCGGTGAACGGAATCAGCATCTCCGTCCCCACGCCGTCGGCGCTGATCAGATAGTAGGTGAAAATGGCGGTAATCACAATCTGTCCCAGGAGCTTCTGCTTCGGGTTAAGCCCCTCGGAGCGCTTCATCACAATCTTGATGTAATCGTCCAGGAATCCGATGATGCCGAATCCCACGGTCACGAACAGCACCGGGATCACCTTCGGATAATCCTTGATATAGAACAGGGATGTGATGATGATACTGCTTAAGATAATCAGTCCGCCCATGGTGGGGGTCCCCTGCTTTTTCAGATGCGCCTGCGGCCCGTCGTCCCTGACCTGCTGCCCGAACTTCAGCTTGTGAAGGAACGGGATGACGATGGGACAGAGCACCGCGCTTATGGCAAATGAAATAATGATTGCAAGAATGGTCTCATTGATCATGTTACACCTCAGATTCTTATGTATTAACGTGATTAGTATACGTCTTTTTACGGGAATAATCAACTGTTTTCCTTGGATGGCATGATTCCCATATAAGGCAAAATATTCTTAAAAATATCGGCGATGACCGGCGCCGCGATGGTGCCGCCGTAGTAGACGCCCTCAGGCTCGTCGATGGTGATGAGGGCGATGACCTGCGGATCGTCCGCCGGGGCGAAGCCGATAAAAGAAGAAATGTATTTTTTAAGGCTCCTGGGAAGCTTTTCCGAGGTGGCCGTCTTGCCGCCGATGCGGTAGCCCCCGATGGCCGCCTTCTTGCCGCTCCCCTCCGCCACCACCTGCTCTAAAATGTAGCGCATGCTGGCGCTGGTCTCCTCCGAGACGACGCCCTCTCTCACCGGGTACTCGAACACCTTCACCGACTGGCCGTCGGCGCTCTCGGCCCGGATGCCGAAATGGGGCGTCACCCGGTTTCCTCCGTTGATGATGGAGGCGGCTGTGGTGACGAGCTGCACCGGCGTGATCTGGAACGACTGCCCGAAGGACACGGTGGCCAGCTCCACCAGCTTCATATTTTCTTTTTTATGCATGATGGTGGCCGCCTCGCCGGGCAGATCGATGCCGGTCTTTCCCATGAGGCCGAACTGGACGAAATATTTGTAGTAATTGTCCACGCCCAGCCGCTGTCCCACGTCGATGAACACCGGGTTGCAGGAGTTCATGGCCCCCTGCAGAAAGGTTTCGGAGCCGTGGCCCCCCACCTTGTGGCAGCGGATTTTCCGATCCTCCACGATGCGAAATCCCGGGCAGTTAAAGCGGTCCTCCAGCGTCACCACGCCCTCCTCCAGCCCGGCGGCGGCCGTGACGATCTTGAACGTGGAGCCGGGCTCGTAGGTGTCGTTGATGCTGCGGTTCCTCCACATCTGGTTTAACAGATCCTGCTTTTCTTTCGCGTCCAGGGCTTCCGCCCCCTCCACATTCAGCGTGAACGGATCGTTTAAATTAAATTCGGGGACGTTCACCATGGCCAGGATCTCGCCGTTTTCCGGATCCATAATGATGACGGAGACCGCGTTGGCGCCCTTCTTCTCCATCACCTGGTACGCGGCCTGTTCAGCGTACTTCTGGATGTTCACGTCCAGGCTGACCGTCAGATTGTACCCAGGAACCGGCTCCACCCGGTCCTCCGCGTAGCCCGAAAGCTCCACGCCGGCGGCGTCCGACATAGTCAGGATTTTTCCGTCCAGGCCCTTTAAATATTTCTCATACACCACTTCCAGGCCGATGATGCCCTGATTATCCCCGCCGGTAAAGCCAAGCACCTTGGAAGCCAGGGAATCATACGGATAGTAGCGCTTGTAATCTTCGTCCACCTTGACCCCGTCCAGGCGGAAGGCGCGGATCCTGTCCCCCTTCTCCTTGTCCACGTTGGTCTTTATAATCTCCCTGGAAGAATATTTTTCCACCTTCTCCCTCACACTCTCCGCCGGAAGCCCCAGCTCCGCAGACAGAACCTCCACCACCCGCTCCGGGTCGGTGAGCTGGTTGTGAACCACGGAGACGGTGCAGACGGTGCGGTTGGCTGCGATGACTGCCCCGTTCCGGTCCAGGATCTCCCCTCTGGCGGCCTTGATGGTTCTCTCCCGCTGGTGGAGATCCTCCGCCATGGCGTAATAGTAATCGGAGCGGAATATCATAAGAAAGAACAGCCTCCCCACCAGAATCGCCATGCAGATGCATACGCCAAGGCAGACAAGGGCTGTTCTTCCTCTGTGATGTGTCCTATTGGAATCCATAATATACTCCACAGCTCAGCCATTGTTACAGTATATTAGAATCTTGTCACATTTATGTGTGCCAGGCTACCGGGCGCTGCTCTCAGCAGCGGCCTCAGAGGCCGGCGTGCTCTCTCCGGGCGATGTATCGTCCGCCGCGGAGCTCTCCAGATCTTCGGTGGACATCTCGGGCGTGACCTCCTGGCCGTCCGGTCCCGACATCAGACCCGGCGAACCGTAGCCGTCCCCATCCTCACCGTCTCCGCCAACGATAAATTCATCGGTGTAGCTGACGGTTGTCTCCTCCGGCGCCTGGGTCTCTTCCGTGCTCTCCTCCGTGGGCTCAGCCACGTTGATGCCCTCCTCCTGGCTTGCCAGGTTCTCGTCGATCTCCTCCGGAATATCCGTGGTCGGGAACACATTCATATAAGGGAGAATCTCTCCCACAATCTGGCTGAAAATAGTGCTGGCGAAGGAACTGTGCGCCTGCTCTGTTCCCGGGAGATTGGGGGTGTCGATAACCACATACACCATCACCTCCGGATTTTCCACCGGCGCGTAGCCCGCGAAGGAAACCACGTAGTTCTTGGCGGAACGGGGCAGCTTCTCCGCCGTTCCCGTCTTTCCTCCCACCTGGTAGCCCGTCACGGCCGCGGCGCTTCCGGTACCAGAATCCACCGTCTTAAACATGGCGTTTTTCAGATAGTCGCTGGTGCTTTTGGAGACGGTCTCCCTCACCAGCTTCGGCTCGATCTTCCGCACGACGGCTCCCTGCTCGTTGACGATCTGCTTCACCACGTGGGGCTCGTAGTAGGAGCCGCCGTTGACGATGGAGCAGTAAGCCGCCGCCATCTGGACCATCGTGCAGTTATAGTTCTGGCCGAAGGAGTTGGTGGCCAGCTCCGTGGGGCCCATGCGGTCCACGCTGTAGACCAGGTTCTTCGTGTCAGCCTCTCCCGGCAGGTCGATGCCGGTGCGGCTGCCGAAGCCAAACAGCTCCTGGTAGTGGGAAAAACGGTCTCTGCCCATCTGGGCCGCCAGGTCCATCATGACGATGTTGCAGGATTTCATGATTCCCTCTTCCACCGTCAGCGGGCCGTGTCCGTTTCTCGCCACACAGCGGATGCGCCAGCCGCCCACCTCCTTGAAGCCGCCGCAGTCGTGGTACTCAAATCCGTTGCTTAAGCCTTCCTCCAGAGCCGCCGCCACGGTGAAAACCTTCTGGGTGGAGCCCGGCTCGTAGGTATCGCTGACGCAGAAATTGCGCCACATCTTATTCCACGCTTCCATCTGGGCCTCGGTGTCCATGGAGGCGATCTCCTCCTCCGTATAGTAAGCGCTTAAATCTCTCGGATTGTTCAGATCATAGCGGTTGGTGGCGGCCATGGCCAGCACCTCGCCGTTGTCCGGATCCATGACGATGACGGCCGCCTGCTGGCTCCCGGTGCCCGCCTGCCACTGGTCGATGTATTTCTCCACCACGTTCTGGATATTCAGATCGAGGGTGGACACCACGGTATTTCCGTTGGCGGCCGGCTTGATGACCCTCTCCAGGTTGGAATCATCGTTTAAATAGCCGTACTCGCGGCCGTTGTTCCCGATCAGATCTTCATTGTAATACTGCTCGATGCCCCCGGTTCCGGTGCTGCCGTCCTTCTGGGCAAAGCCCAGGACCGTGCTGGCCGTGCTCCCGTAGGGGTAGGTTCTCTTGTACTCGTCCTCGAACCAGACGCCCTTGACGCGGGATTTTGACCCTTCTTTGCTGTACTGGCTGTTGGCCTCTGACTTGATGGTCTCAAAATTTTCCTTCTGGTCGTTGGTCAGCTGTCTCTCGTAGCGGATGTACGGGGACTCGGGATTTTCGGTGATGAGCCTTCTGAGCTCCGCGCCGTCGTAACCGAACGCGCTCACCAGAGCCGCGATGGTGGGCTCTAAGGTGTCCTCGGGCTTGGCCATGATCTGGGTGCAGTCGATGATCAGATTGTAAACCTTGTCGCTGGTGGCCAGATAGGTCCCGTTGCGGTCCACAATATCCCCGCGCCGGTAGGGAATCACGCGGCTGTCGTAATCCTGCTGCCCCAGTATGGTCTGTGTATAGTCCGCCTGCCTGTCCCTCACAATCGTATACAGGACGTACACCAATGCGAATAAAGCCAGCGTAATCACCAGAACGGTGATCGCCAGCTTCTCCTGCATATATCTTGTGAAGACCCTGCGGTTATTTGTATCTCGGGATGTCTTCATACTGTCTTACATACTCGCTTTCTGACTTATTATAAAGAAGAACCTGATCCTTGTTGGCATAGACCATGCCCAGCTCCTCCGTGGCGACTTTGTAAATGTAATCCAGATCCACATACGTATTGATGCGGATCTCCAGCGCGTCGTTTTCTGCCTTCAGATTCTCCAGCTTCGTCTCCTGTGCCTCGATATTCTGTATCCTGGCGTTGATGGAGGACTGGAGCCTCAGATAATTGACGCAAAGATACAGCGTACATATGGCCGCAACTGTCAGCAATATGACGTAGGGAAGATCCATGTAAAGAGCCTTCTCCTGGTTTCTCCGGATGGTATGGTTGATGCCGCGGGACTGCCTGGGCTCGCGGGATGGCCTCGGTCGTTCCGGCTGTGTATTCAGTTTTCTCGCTGCGCTGCCCTGCACGTACGCCTGATTGTAGCTGTGCGCCGGGCGCCCCGGTTTTCTTGAAGCCATACTCTCCCTCCTTAACTTTTTTCAAATACCCGAAGTTTGGAACTCTTTGATCGTTTGTTCTCCTCAATCTCCTGACCGGTGGGCACGATGGGTTTTCGTGTCACCACCTTTCCCCGGCTCTTTCTGCCGCACATGCACACCGGAAAATCCGGCGGGCAGACGCAGGGATTCTCATTTTCCTTAAATTTATTCTTGACGATGCGGTCCTCCAGCGAGTGGAAGGTGATGATGGAAAGTCTTCCGCCTGGATTTAAAAGCCCGATCATCTTGTCGATGGAGTGCTCCAGCACCTCCAGTTCCTTGTTGAGCTCGATGCGGATGGCCTGGAAGGTGCGCTTGGCCGGGTGTCCCCCGGTGGCCCTGACCTTCGCCGGTATGGCCGCCTTGATGACCTCGATCAGCTCTCCCGTGGTTTCCAGGGGCTTTTCCTGTCTGGCTCTCACGATGTGCTTTGCAATATTTTTCGCGAAACGGTCCTCCCCGTAGTCACGGATGATCCGGTAGAGTTCCATCTCGCTGTATCCGTTGACGATGTCCGCCGCGGTCTCGGCGTTTCTCTGGTCCATGCGCATGTCTAAGGGCGCATCCTCCCGGTAGGTGAAGCCCCGCTCCGCCGTATCCAGCTGATAGGAGGACACCCCCAGATCCAGGTAAATGCCGTCCACGCCGGAAATCCCCAGCTCTGCAAGTACCGTGTCGATATTTTCGTAGTTGTTTCTCACAATGGTCACTCTGCCGCCGTAGGGCTTAAGCCGCTCCGTGGCCGCCGCGATGGCATCCGCGTCCTGGTCGATCCCGATGAGACGCCCGTTCTCCCCGAGACGGCTGCAGACCAGCGAGGCATGTCCCCCGCCGCCCAGCGTCCCGTCCACGTAAATCCCGTCGGGACGGATGTTTAAGCTGTCCACGGTCTCATGGAGCAGGACGGATTTGTGTTCAAATGTCATATTCCCAGTCCTTCCATGCTCTCGGCAATCGCTTCCATGTCGTTATCATTTAAGTCGTTCTTCTCGTCCCATGCGGCGCGGTTCCATATCTCGATACGGCTTCCCACTCCGACGAGCACCACTTCCTTCTCCAGATGGGCGAAGGTGCGAAGAGGCGCCGGGAGAAGAATCCTTCCCTGTTTGTCCACCTCACAGGCGGAGGCTCCGCCTAACATGAAGCGGGTGAAGTTTCGGACGTTGGCATTGGTGATGGGGAGGGCGCGCAGCTTCTCCTCGAACTTTGTCCACTCGGTCTGGTCATACACAAATAAACAGCCGTCGAGTCCCTTTGTAACAACGAACTCGTCTCCAAGCTGTTCCCTGAATCTGGACGGCACGATGAGCCGGCCTTTGGCGTCGATTGTATGGCTGTATTCACCCATGAACATATGCGTCACCTGTTATGATATGCCGCCACCGGCATACCATTTTCATCCACTTTCTACCACTTTCCTCCACTTATGGTTTAATTCTAGTACATTTAGGGGGAAATAGCAATATGTAAATTTTAGAAAAATATGGATTTTGGAGCGATTTGAAAAAATGGATTCGCACAGGGCGGGGGCAGAGGAAGTCCCGGGGAGGCTGACAGCGACGGGAGATTCGATGGGTATGACTAAGACGGACGATGTGGATTGCACTCGGGGACCGGGAACATTCGATCAAAATTTCTGATGAAATTTTGCTCTCCATAGTTCCCTTTGCGTTTGGCGTTGTACGCCAAACGCAACCCCGGCGCAATCCGCATCGTCCGTCTAAGTCATACCGTATCTTATCTCTGGTCGCTGTCAGCCTCCCCGGGACTTCCTCTGCTTCGCGGGCTGTGTTATAATTGGGGTATATTGGTTTTGTAGTGTAGTTTCGGATTTTTTTGACATGCAAAATGGAGGTGGATGGGATGCTGTTTTTTGTGGTGTATGTTGTTGTGATTGGGATTCTGGTTCTGGCGGCTTATATGGGGGCCAGGAGTGGGGTGATTCAGCGTTTTCTGGGGATGTATCCGTGGGTGCCGAAGCTGTTGGTGATGGGGTATATCGTTTTTGCCGGATGCGTTGTGTTTCCGATCAGCAGTGAGCCGTTTCCTCTGGATTTCCAGAAGGGGTATCTGCTGGTGTGCAGCTACGGGGTGATCGCGCTGACCTGGGCCGGGGTCTGGGGGCCGGGACGGGGACGTCTGGTTTACGGGGCGGTGTTCGGGCTCACTGCGGCCGGGATGGGCTGCCGGTACCTGCTGGAGTATGGCGAGGTGTCGAATGTCTATAATTTTACGCCGTTTAATGTGATCTGTTATCTTGCGGTTGTTCCAACGGGGACATTGATCGCCTATTGCTGGATTGTGAGGAAACTTCGGCGAAGGTAAGCGGTGTACAGCATATGATTTTCCCCCTTCTCTCTTCCCCTCGTTCGCAGGGACATCCGTTTCCGCAAGCTAAGAGGAATGCTGTGCAAAAAAGCCGGCCAGAATCAGAAACCCACCGGAAAGAGCCATGAGGAGCGGAAGGGGGAGCAGGTCTGCCAGAGGGCCGAACACGGCCATTCCCAGGGGGAGGAAGCCGGCGTACATGGTGCTCATGAGGCCGAAAATGCGGCCCTGCATGGACGGGGCCGTTTTTTCCTGCAGCATGGTGGTGACGGAGGTCTGAACCATGGTCAGGGCGATGCCGTAGAACGCCATGACCGCCAGATATGCGGGGAAATGTTTCGCGGCTGCCAGGGCGATGGACAGGGCTCCGAAGGAAATGAGACCTGCCGCCAGAGTTTTCTCCCGGTGTCTAAAGCCTCCCCACGTGCTCATGAGGAGACCTCCGGCCATCATGCCGGCAAATCCGGCCAGCTCCGCGGCGGTGAGGTACCAGTAGGTTTCGCCGAAGGTCCGGCGGACGAAAAGGCCAGCCAGATAACCGCCCGGGACGCAGAAGAAGGTGAGCAGGCCGTAGATAAGCAGCAGCCGTCCGGTCACACGGTCGGAAAGTGCGTAGTTTATGCCGGTTTTCATATCGGAGAGGAGCGCGGATAACCCAGAATGTGCTGCCGCACCGGGAGGAACGGCAGATGACTCGGACAGAGGCGTGGGCGAGGATTGAGATAGGGATTGGGACGCAGCCGGAAGGGACAGGCAGGCCAGGAGGCCGCTTCCCGCCAGGGCCGTCACAATGTCGATCATGAGCGTGGTGCGCAGGGTGCTGACGGCGAAGACCGCACCGGCCGCCGCCGGAGCCGCGAAATTGACCAGGGACTGCATGGCGGCGTTGATGCCGTTGTAGCGCATGAGCTGATCTCCGGGAACCAGCTGGGGGATGACGGCGTTGACGGCGGGCGTCTGCACGCCGGCTCCCAGAGACCGTACGACCGACATGGCAAGCAGGCCGCCGAGCAGCGCCGGCTCCGAGGAAATATGAGGGATTGCGAGCACCATCCCAAGGGTGGCGAGCGCGATGGCCGCGTCGGCGCCTATGATGAGCATTTTCCGGTGAAAACGGTCCGCCCACACGCCGCCCGGAAATGAGACGAGAAACTGGGGCAGATAGGAGCAGATGGTAAATGCGGCAACCCAGGCGCCGCTGGCGGTCTCCATGGCCGCATACCAGACGAGCGCCATCTGGACCAGCGTCGAACCGAACAGCGTGATGCACTGGCTGGTCAGAAAAAGAAGGATGGTTCTCCGCCAGCCGGGGATGCTGCCGGTTGTTGTCTCTGTCATTTTCGTTCCTCCTGCCTCTCTCCCTTCGCCGGGCGCACAAAACGCTGCGTAGGATAGCCAAATTCCGTCAGAAGCTCCCGCCTCTCAAAGCCCAGCTCTAAAAGCCGTTCCCTGTATCCCGTGTCTGCCCGATCCCGCTCCCGGTAGGTCGTCATGCTGATCTCCCGCCCGGGGAGATATTTTTCCATCAGCACTTCCAGAAACAGCTCCCAGATTCCCCGGTTCCGGTACTGCGGATGCACGCCCAGGAACTCGATGTTCCCCGGCTCCGGGGCAAAAATCAGTGCGCCCACGAGAACGCCCTGGTTTTCCAGCACCAGCGCCCGCTTTTCCGCCACGCTCTCCTCCAGCTTCTCAAGATATTCCGCCTCGTCCATCGCCGGATAGCCGTCAATGGCCAGGCGCATCAGCTCCATCCAGGCCGGTATATCCCCCGGCCCCGCCAGGCGGACTGCCTCCTTTGTAAATTCCGCTTTTCCCAGCTCCCGGTGCAGAAAGAAGCGCAGCTGCAGCGGATAAAAATTTCCTCTCGCCCGATACTGCGCCGGCGGCAGCTTGTACATTTCCTTAAACGCCAGGGAGAACGCCTGCCGGCTCTCATACCCGCAGGCCAGGGCGATCTCCATCACCGGTCTGGCCGAGAAGACCAGAAGCCTGGCGGCCTCCGTCATCTGCCGTCTCTGCACATAGTCGTGCACTGTCATCCCCACCGTCTCCAGAAATACCCGGTGCAGATGATATTTGGAATAGTGCACGCCCTCCGCCACTGTCTCCAGCCCCAGTTTTCCGTCCAGATGTTCCTCGATAAAATCGATCACCCGCTCCACGCGGATCACCGCCCCGTCTCCCATATGCGCCTCCTGTTTCTGTCTGATTTTTACTCCATCCCGGAAATATAAACCTATGATAACAGATTCGCCATAAACTGGTTTAATAATTCTTGCTTAAATTTTTATTAAATGTCCGTCCAACGTCTGGACAAACAAACGTTTGCATAGTACTATATATGGCAAATGTATTTGATACCGCAAAATATATTTTAAACAAAATGGGAAGCATGAGCACCTGGAAACTCCAGAAACTCTGCTATTATTCCCAGGCATGGCATCTGTCCTAAACCGACGCCCCTCTTTTCCACGAACAATTTCAAGCGTGAGCCAATGGTCCTGTCTGCCCAGCATTATTTCATGAACATCAATTACATTTCTTCATCGGCGAGAACGATATTTCCAAAGGTAATAAAGACAATTTAACGAGTGCTGAAAAAGATTCTATCGACGTTGTCCTTAAAGACTATGGAGATATGGAACCATATGATTTGAGAGAACTCACCCATAGTGAAGACCCATGGAAAAAATGGCCGAATATATACCAAAAAAGGAAACCATAAAAGACTATCAGATGTCAAAATGTTTACGCAGGCTGGTAAAATTATAAACCGCATAGATGAAAGGATTTTATAATGGGAAAATTAAATGTTGAAGGAACGAAAATACAGGTCTTACAGATTGAAGAAGATGATTATATCTCATTAACCGATATGGTAAGGAAAATTGATAACGGACCTTCCCTAATAGAAAAATGGTTACGCAATAAAAACACCATAGAATTTCTTGGCATATGGGAAGAAATGTATAATGCGGACTTCAATACCTCCGCCTATGAAGAAATCATGCTGGAAGCAGGATTAAACCGTTTTATTATGTCTGTTAAGCAATGGGTGTCCCGCACAAATTCAAAGGGAATTATAGCAAAAGCGGGACGGTATGGCGGAACATACGCCTATAAAGATATTGCGTTTGAGTTTGCAAGCTGGGTATCTCCACAGTTCAAATTATATCTTATCAAAGAATTTGAACGGTTAAAGAAAGAAGAACAGGCTTTACTTGGATGGAGTGCCAAGAGAGAATTAGCAAAAATTAATTACCGAATACATACCGATGCAATCAAGGTTAATCTTATTCCGCCAGAACTTACGCCGCAACAGACTTCTATCATTTATGCGTCTGAGGCAGATGTTCTTAATATGGCATTATTTGGAATGACAGCGAAACGATGGAGAGATAAGAATCCTAATAAAAATGGTAATATCCGAGATTATGCAAGTATAAATGAACTGATATGCCTGTCAAATATGGAAAATATCAATGCAGTGCTGATTGAAGATGGCTTGAGCCAAAAAGAACGCTTGATAAAACTTAATAAAATCGCCATACATCAGATGTCCATTTTGGAAGAACAGACTACAAAGGTTTTGAAATAATTTTAATTCCCCCGAATTCGGGGGAATTAAAATTACCACAGTCCAAGACTATCCTCTGCATCTAGCCTATTTCAGAGCGGGGGCCAGGACGGCAGAAAGCCATTCTCATATTCAGCTATCTCTCTTCCCGGTAATAATTCACGCCCAGATGTGCCGGGATCTGATTTCCCTTTTTCTTCCTCATAGAGGAGATCACCAGCACCAGAGCCGTAAATAAAAACGGGAGCATATCGAAAAATGCGATCGGGATGTTGTAGGTCGTCTTCGGCACGTAATACTTGAGCACGCGCAGCGCGCCGAAGATCATCGAGCCGTAGATCGCGTTCACCGGTTTCCAGGACGCGAAGATAACAAGCGCCACGGCGATCCATCCCAGGCCGCCTACGTTGTTGCTGATCCACACGCCGCCATTGATAATCATGGAGCAGTAGGCTCCGCCGATGCCGCAGATTCCACCGGCCAGCAGGATATTTAAGTACCTGAGCTTCGTCACCGGGATGCCGGCCGCGTCGGCGGCCGCCGGGTTCTCGCCGATGGCCTGGACATTTAAGCCCACCTTCGTCTTGTGAAGATAGTAGCCTAAAATCAGCGCAATCGCCACGCCCAGATACACGAACAGGTTGTAGGAAAACAGGAGCTCTCCCACCACCGGGATGTCGCTGAGTCCCGGAATATTGATGTTGCGCATCTGCGCCGTGATGTTTTCCGGAAGCTTTAAGGTTCCGCTCTCCGACTTCGCCAGCTCCAGAACGCCGATGAAGTTGGAAAGGCCGATGCCGAAGATGGTCAGCGTCAGTCCCGTCACGTTCTGGTTGGCCATGAAGGTGATCGTGAGCACCGCGTAGATCATGGCACTTAAAAGCCCGGCCACAAAAGAGGCCGCCAGAGCGAAAAAGAAATTATCCGTATAGTAGCCCGCCATGAATCCGGCGCAGGCACCGATGGACATCATGCCCTCGACACCCAGGTTTAAATGCCCCGTCTTCTCGCTGATGATCTCTCCCAGCGTGCCGTACAGAAGAGGCGTTCCCGCTAGGACGGCGGCCACCAGAAATTTAATAAACATATCCATCTATCTGCCACCTCCCTGCTTTCTGAACACGAATTTATAGCGGACGAACAGCTCGCAGCCCAGGATGAAGAACAGGATGATTCCCTGCAGCACATCCGCGCAGTCCACGGACAGACCGTAGTTGGACTGCACCACGCTGCTGCCCTTCTCCAGCACGCTGAAGAGGAAGGACACCACCAGGATCATCACCGGGTTTAACTGGGACAGCCAGGCCACGATGATGGCCGTGAAGCCCACGCCGCCGGCCACCGCCGTGGTCAGCGTGATGTCAGAGCCCGTCGCCTGCACCATTCCTGCGATTCCGCAGACGGCGCCGCTTAAAAACATGGTTCTGAGCACGATCCGCCGCACGTTCATTCCCGCGTAGCGGGCGGTCTCCTGACTCTCGCCCACGACGCTGATCTCATACCCCTGCTTGGAGTATTTCAGATAGACGAACACGGCCGCCACCAGAACCAGCGCGATGATCCACCCGAACTGCACGCCGAACACCTTGTCCAGGGAGGCGTTTTTGTCGAAGCGGGCGATCTTCGCGAAGCCCTGGGCCTCCAGATCTCTCCAGGGGCCCTCCTGCAGGTAGCTGATGATGTGGAGGGCGATGTAGTTCAACATCAGAGTAAACAGTGTCTCATTGGTGCCGAACCTGGTCTTGAAAAACGCAGGAATCAGCCCCCAGATGCCGCCGCCGATGATTCCGGCTGCAAACATCACCGCGATGAGCACCCAGTGGTTCCAGTCGGAGTGCCACAGCGCAAAGTAGGACGCGCAGATGGCTCCCGCGATGATCTGTCCCTCGGCGCCGATGTTCCAGAACTTCATCTTGAACGCCAGCGTCACGCCCAGGGAGGAAATGAGGAGCGGTATCATGATCTTCACCGTGGCCTGTAGGGCCATGGCGCTGCGGAACGCGCCCTCGATAATGGTTTTATAAATCACAAAGGGATTCTGTCCGATGCAGAGGATAAAGAGGCCGCCGGCCACGATGGCCAGAGCGATGGCCTCCAGGCGCAGGATCACAGTCTCCGTGCGGCCCAACTCCGCCTTCTTTACCACCCGGATCAACGGCTCGTTCACGCGACCACCTCCTTCTCCACACTGCGGCCCGTCATCATCAGGCCGATCTCTTCCTTCGTTGTTTTCTTTGCATCCACGATGCCCGTGATCTGGCCGTGGCAGAGCACCATGATCCGGTCGGAGAGCTCTAAGAGCACATCCAGGTCCTCGCCGATAAAAATGACGGCCACGCCCTTTTTCTTCTGCTCATTTAACAGATCGTAGACGGTGTAGGACGAATTGATATCCAGTCCGCGCACCGGGTAGGCGGTGATGAGAACCTGCGGGCTGGCCTCGATCTCCCGGCCCAAAAGCACCTTCTGCACATTTCCGCCGGACATCAGACGCACCGGCGTGTCCACGCCCGGCGTCACGATTCCCAGCCGCTCCACCAGCCGCTCCGCCTGCTCCCTGGCCCCGTTTCTCTCGACGAACGGGCCCTTGCCTAAGCTGTAGGTCTTTAACAGCATGTTGTCCACCATGCCCATGGAGGCCACCAGCCCCATGCCGAGACGGTCCTCCGGCACGAAGCTCATGCTGATTCCCAGCTTTATGATCTCCGCCGGCGTCTTGCCGACGATATTTTCCTTGTGGTAGAGGATGGCCCCCTGCTTCGCGGCCATCAGCCCGGTGATGGTCTCGCAGAGCTCCTTCTGCCCGCTGCCCGCCACACCGGCCACGCCCAGGATCTCCCCGGTCTTTATGTCGAAGGAAATGTCGTCCAGGGCCATGGTGCCGTCGGTCTTCATGACGGTTAAATCCACCACCTTAAGGATGGTGTTCTTCTCCGCCACCTCCGGCCGCTCGATCTCCAGGCTGACGGGACGGCCCACCATCAGATCGGTCAGCTTCTTCTCGTCGCAGCCTGCGGTCATCACAGTCTCGATGCTCTGGCCCTTGCGCAGAATGGTCACGCGGTCGCTGATGTCCAGAACCTCGTGGAGCTTGTGGGTGATGATAATGATGGCGCAGCCCTGCTCCTTCATCTTTCTGAGAATCGCGAACAGCTTCTCCGTCTCCTGGGGCGTGAGCACCGCGGTGGGCTCGTCCAGAATCAGAATCTGCGCGCCTCGGTAGAGAACCTTTAAGATCTCCACGGTCTGCTTCTCGCTGACGGACATGTCGTAAATCTTCTTCTCCGGGTCGATCTCCAGCCCGACGGAGCTGCAGATGTCGAGAATCTTCTGTTTTAAAACCTTCGGCTTTAAGCGCTTCTCCTTCGTCCCCAGCACCACGTTGTCCATGGCGCTGAACACGTCCACCAGCTTGAAATGCTGGTGAATCATGCCGATGCCCAGCCCCATGGCGTCCATGGGAGAATTGATCACCACTTCCTTCCCGCCGACGGAGATGGTGCCCCCGTCGGGGTGGTAGATGCCGGACAGCATGTTCATCAGGGTGGTCTTTCCGGAGCCGTTTTCCCCGAGAAGAGCCATGATCTCGCCGTACTTCACCTGCAGGTTGATGCGGTCGTTGGCCAGGACGCTCCCGAACCGTTTTGTGATTTCCTTGCACTCAATGGCAAATTGCTCTGTCATTTAGTCACCTCAGCCTTTCCTCGAAACGAAAAGGGCGGTCATCACTCGGTGCGCCGCCCTTTTTGCAGGTCAAAATGTATTATTTCTCAACCACGTTCTTGAAGTACCAGTTCATGTTGCCGGTGATGTCTGCGTCGGACATGTGCTCGCCCTCGACGCCGACGGTGCTTCCGTCGTTGGTCTCGATCACGCCGTCAAATACATCCCAGCCGGACTCCATCTCTGCCTTCGCAGCGTCGATGGCCTCCGCAGTTCCCTCAGCGATGAGATCCTCAGCCAGCGGAGCGATGCCTACAAGGCCGTCAGCCATACCGCCGAAGTAGTTCTCGCCGGTCCAGGTGCCGTTGATGATGTTCTCAACTGCCCAGGTGTAGTATGCGGACCAGTCCCATACGGTGGAGGTCAGCACAGCCTTCGGAGCGTCCTTGGACATATCGGAGTTGTAGCCTACGCCGAACACGCCTGCTGCCTCAGCGGCCAGCTGCGGGTTCGGGGTGTCGCAGTGCTGTCCGATCACGTCGCAGCCCTCTGCGATCAGAGCGTCAGCGGCCTGCTTCTCGCCCTCCGGATCAAACCAGCTGTTGGTCACCTTCACGTAAACCTCGCAGTCCGGGTTCACGGAGTATGCGCCCATGGCGAACGCGTTGCATCCGCCGGTAACCTCGGAGTTGTCCTTGCCCATGGCTGCCACGTAGCCGATCTTGTTGGTCTCGGTCTTTAAGCCGGCAGCGATACCGGTTAAGTATCTGGCCTGGTAGATTCTGCCGAAATAGTTGTTGAAGTTCACGCCGTTGGACTTGTAGCCGGTACCGTGGGAGAAGATCACATCCGGATACTCGTCGGCAAGGGCCTCACAGATATCCATGTAGCCCCAGCTGGTGGCGAAAATCACCTGGCAGCCTTCCTCGATACACTCTCTCATGGCGTTCTCGATGGCGGTGGCATCGGTATCGGACACATTGTTCTTGCGGATGATCTGGCTGTCGTCCAGACCTAAGTTCTGCTGCATGCCCACGATACCCTGATCATGTGTATATGTATATCCGGAGCCCTCAGCCGGGTCAGTGATATGGATGACGCCGATCTTTAAGTCCTCCTTGGCGATGGCCGGCATCACGCCCTCAGCGCCCGCCGTCTCTGCGTCCTCAGCTGCCTCAGTGTCCGCCTCAGCGGCGTCTCCCGCCTCCGCAGCTGCCGCCGCGGTGGTGTCTGCGGTGTTCGCGCTGTCAGAAGAACTGCTGCATCCGGTGGCCAGAGCCATCACCATGGCTGCGGATAAAACAATGCTTGCAAATTTTCTCATTTTTTCGTTTCCTCCCTGTTGTGATGATTTTGATGATATTTGTATCATTTTATCATTTACTATCAAATTATCCCATCTGCTGACAATTTTTTCAAGAGGAAATCTGGTAATATTTTCTCATCACAATCTATAACCCCGGCTTATAAAGCTACTGGGCCGCCGCCTCGATGGCCGCCTCCAGGCGGGCCGCCATCTCGTCCACGTCCGCGCGGCTGATAACCAGCGGAGGCACGAAGCGGATGATGTTGGCGCCGGCGCCGATCAGAACCAGCTTCTGGTTTAAGAGCGCGTCCCGGATGACCGGGCCCGCCGGGCAGTGAAACTCCAGACCGCGGATGAGGCCCATGCCCCTGTGCTCCTTCACGCAGTCATACTTCGCGGCGATCCGGTCAAGGGTCTCCTCCAGATAGGGAGCGATCTCGTTCACCTTCCCCAGGATGTCCTCCTTCTCGAAAATATCAAGCACCGCGTCGGCCGCCGCGCCCGCGAACGGATTGCCGCCGTAGGTGGTGCCGTGATCGCCGGGAACCATGGCTGTGGACGCCTTTCCGCAGGCTAAGAACGCTCCCACCGGGAAGCCGTTTCCCAGGGCCTTCGCCACGGTCATCACATCCGGCTTCACGCCGTAGTGCTGCCATGCGAACATGGAGCCCGAGCGGGCCATGCCGCACTGGATCTCGTCGAGAATCATAATCAGATCGTGCTCGTCGCAGAGCTTCCGGACGCCGGCGATAAACTCCGGGTCCGCCGGGTAGATGCCGCCCTCGCCCTGCACCGTCTCCATGATGATGGCGCAGGTCTTGTCGTTCACCAGGGCCTTCACGCTGTCCAGATCGTTGAACTTCGCAAACTTTACGCCGGGGAGCAGCGGGTTAAAGGGCTCGCGGTAGTGGTCGTTGCCCGTCACCGCCAGCGCACCGGTGCTGCGCCCGTGGAAGGAGTGCTCCATGGCGATGATCTCGTAAGCTCCCTGCTTCTTGTCGTAGGCGTAGCGGCGGGCGATCTTCAACGCGCCCTCGATGGCCTCGGTGCCGCTGTTGGTGAAGAACACCTTATCCATGCCGGAAACCTTCAAAAGCTTCTCCGCCGCCGTGATGGAGGGCACGTTGTAGAACAGGTTGGAGGTGTGCATCAGCTTTCCCGTCTGCTCCACCATGGCCTTCGTGTACGCCGGATGATTGTAGCCCAGACCCATGACCGCGATGCCCGCGCCGAAGTCCAGGTACTCGTTTCCGTCCGTATCGTATAAGTGAATCCCCTCGCCCCGCTCAAACACCACGGGGAAACGGTTGTAGGTTTTATAAAATGTCTTCTCCGCCGACTCTATGTACTGTTCCTTATTCATGAATCACTTTCTCCTTTCCATTTCCCAGAATGGCCGTCCCGATCCCCTTCTTCGTGAAGATCTCAAGAAGCAGGCAGTGGGGGATCCGCCCGTCCAGGATGTGAACCCTGGAGACGCCGTGCTCGATGGCGTCGATGCAGTTCTGCAGCTTCGGAAGCATGCCGCCGCCCAGCATGCCGCTGGAAACCATCTCCTGGGCTGCCTCGGCGGTGATCTCGGAGATCAGGCTGGATTTGTCCTCAAAATCTCTGTAAAGTCCCTCCACGTCGGTTAAAAACGCCAGCTTCTCCGCCTTTACGGCCCTGGCGACGGCGCAGGCCGCGTCGTCGGCGTTGATATTGTAGCTCTGGAAGCTGTCGTCGAAGCCGATGGGACAGATGATCGGAAGATAATCCTTCTCCAGCAGGTCGTAGATCACCTGCGGATTTACCTCCTTTACGTCGCCCACGAAGCCGATGTCCTGGCCTCCCGCGTACTTGCGCTCGCATTTGAGGAGCTGTCCGTCCTTGCCGCTGATGCCCACAGCCTTGACGCCCAGCTCATTCACCAGCTGCACCAGGCTCTTGTTCACGCGGTTTAAAACCATCTCCGCGATCTCCATGGTGGCCTCGTCGGTCACCCGCAGGCCGCCCACGAATTTCGGCGTCATGCCGGCTTTGCTGATCCAGCTGCTGATCTCCTTGCCGCCGCCGTGGACGATGATGGGCTTAAAGCCCACCAGCTTTAAGAGCACCACGTCCTGAATCACGTGTTTTTTCAGTTCCTCGTCAACCATGGCGCTGCCGCCGTATTTTACCACAATGATCTTGCGGTTGAAACGCTGTATGTACGGGAGGGCTTCGATGAGCACCTCCGCCTTCTGCATGATGGATGGATCCAGATTCATCTCAGTTTATCCCCTTTCTTATGAGCGGTAATCGCCGTTGATCCGCACGTAGTCATAGGTTAAATCGCAGCCCCAGGCCGTGGCCTCACACTCTCCCATCTTCACGTCGGCGATGGCCGTCACCACCGGCTCGGAGAGGATCTTTGTGGCCTCCTCCTCGCTATAGTCCGTGGCCACGCCGTTCTTCACGATCTGAAGCTTTCCGGCCTTGCTCTCGAAGAACAGATCCACGGTCTCCGGGTCGAACTCACCGCCGGAGTAACCCATGGCGCAGATGATGCGCCCCCAGTTGGCGTCGTGGCCGAAGATGGCCGCCTTGGTGAGGCTGGAGGTGATGATGGACTTGCTTAAGATTCTGGCGTCCTCAAGAGTTTTCGCACCCACCACCTTCACCTCGAACAGGGCGGTGCAGCCCTCGCCGTCTCCGGCGATGGCCTTGGAAAATGTCTCGTTGACCATGTTTAATGCCTTGCAGAACAGGGCGTAGCCCTCGTCCGCCTCGTCGGTGATCTCCGCGTTGCCCGCCTGGCCGTTGGCCAGAAGAAGGACGGAGTCGTTGGTGGAGGTATCGCCGTCCACGGAAATCATATTGTAGGTTCCCTTGATATCCTCGCTCAGCGCGCGCTGTAAGAGCTCTTTGCTGATGCAGATGTCGGTGGTGATGAAGCTTAACATCGTGCACATGTTGGGGTGGATCATGCCGGAGCCCTTGCACATGCCGCCGATGGTCACGGTGGTTCCGTCCAGCTCAAACTGCACGGCCACCTCCTTCTTCGTCGTGTCGGTAGTCATGATGGCCGTGGCCGCCGACGCGCCGTCCTCCCGCGTGCCGCCCAGCTTCGGGGCCATCATCTCAATGCCCCCGGTGATCTTATCCATGGGGAGCTGACGGCCGATGACTCCGGTGGAAGCCACCAGAACAGACGCCGCCGGGATGCCCAGAATTTTCGCCGCCGCCTCAGCGGTGTCGGCGCAGTAGCCCATGCCCTCCTCGCCGGTGCAGGCGTTGGCAACGCCGGAGTTGATGACGATGGCCTGGGCCGGATCGCCGCTGTAGACCTGGTTCCTGTCCCATTTCACCGGAGCGGCCTGCACGCGGTTGGTGGTAAATGTGCCGGCGCTGCGGCACGGGGTCTCGCTGTAAACCAGCGCCATGTCCAGCTTGCCGCTCTTCTTGATGCCCGCCGCGACGGACGCGGCCTTGAATCCCTTTGCGGCGGTGACGCCGCCCTCTATAAACTGAATGCTCATATTTATGTATGCCTCCTCGATTCTCTTTGTCTGTTTTTTGCGGTTCTGTTACAGCTCTATTTTAAGGGAACATGGGGGCCAGTTTCAAGCCTTTATTTTCGGGAAGGCCAAACATAAGGTTCATGTTCTGGATGGCCTGCCCCGCGGCTCCCTTCACCATGTTGTCGATGGCCCCCATCATCACGACGCGCTTCGTCCTGGGATCGATCTTGAAATTCACGTCCACGAAGTTGCTGCCCTTCACCCAGCGGGTCTGGGGCGTCACGTCCTTTTCGAGGACGCGGACGAAATACTCGTCTTTGTAGCAGGCTTCATAGGCGGCCCGCACCTCCTCGTCGCCCACGTCCCTCGTGAGGGAGGCGTAGGCAGTCACCAGGATGCCCCGGTCCATGGGCACCAGGTGGGGGGTGAAGCTGATGGTCACCGGGCGGCCCGCCACGTAAGAAAGCTGCTCCTCGATCTCCGGCGTGTGCCGGTGGCTGGCGACGCCGTAGGCCTTGATGCTCTCGTTGACCTCACAGTAGAGGTTATCGGTCTTGGCGCCTCTCCCCGCCCCGGAGGTTCCAGACTTGGCGTCGATGATGATGGTGTCCGGATCGATGAGCCCCGCCTTTAAGAGGGGGTAAATGCTAAGGAAGGAGCAGGTGGGATAACAGCCCGGGTTGGCGATCAGCCGCGCGCCCTTCACCGCCTCGCGGTTGATCTCGGGAAGTCCGTAAACCGCCTCGGGGATAAACTGGGGCGTCGGGTGGTCGATCTTGTACCACTGCTCGTAAATATTCACGTCCTTGATGCGGAAATCCGCGCTTAAGTCGATGATCTTCGTCTTCGACAGAATCTCCTCATTCACCAGGGAGGCGCAGAGCCCCTGGGGCGTGGCCGTGAAAATGACGTCGGCCTCCTCGGCCAGCTCGGCGATGTTGTCGTCCTTGCATACGTTTTCCACCAGCCTGAACATGTTCTGGTAGACGGAGGCGTAGGGCTTGTCGATGTAGCTTCTGGAGCCGTACCAGACGATCTCCACGTCCTCGCGCTGTAAAAGTAAACGGGTGAGTTCCCCTCCGGCGTAGCCGGTGGAGCCTATGATTCCTGCTCGTATCATGGTGATGGTTTCCTTTCTTTTCTATTAAATAATGTCTGTTATTTGTTAAAGCATATCTGTAAGAGCATGCGCGACTGCACTGCGCTCTTGATAAGGTGTTTATAATTATACATTTATGTTGTATAATATGCAAGTAGTTTTTGAAATTTATGGGGAATATGTGAATTGCGAGGTGAGAAAGAGCAGTTTTCAAGGGATGGCGCGGCAGCACAGGTGATTTTTTATGCATTGCCAGGCGCCGCGGACTTGCAAGGTGAAGAAGATTGGCGTATAATGCATGAAAACTGGTATGTGATGCAGGTCCGGTTCACTGAAGGGAACCGGGATTTAAGAATAGGAAAATTCAGAAAGGGAAGCGATACATCGTGGGGTTGGGTATGAGAAATCAAAAACGTTTTAAGAAACAGGACGATATACAGTGGGGCGGCTCTCTGGTCACCACAGTCATCATGATTCTCCTGATCGTAGCCGTTTCCTTCTGGGCGACCAGAACCATCAGCCGCATGGAGGAAGAACGAAGTCTTGAGCGGCTTTACGAGGAAACCGGCAGTCTGGCGGACAATATTGAGATGTATATGAACAATGACCGGGAGGAGCTGGAAATGCTTTCTGCCGTCATCACACATTATGAAGATCCGTCCTCTCCGGAACTGTGGAACCTTCTGGACTCCCACACCAACGTCGGCCTGATGTCCCGGATCGAGCTTCTGCTGCCCGGAGATATCGTACTCACAAGCGGAGGGAAACCGGTGGACGCCAGCGGCCTGATCTCCTTCGAGGAAGAGGCGGCAAAGGGCATCCACATCTCTGACCGGGAGCTGGATATCCTCCATCAGGATACATATATCGTCAGACACTATGTGCCTGTAAACCGGGACGGCAAAACCATCGCCATGCTGTACGGCGTGGTCGTGCTGGGCGAACTCCCGGAGACGGCCAGTCTGTCCCCCTATGGCGGAAACGGCGCGCTGTATATTATTGACGGAAAAACCGGTGATTTTCTCGCTGACACATGGCATAACGGGGAACTCGGAAATACCCAGTTTCTGGGCGACCGGAAAAGTGCTCCGGGCTCCCTCTCCCCCGATCAGATCAAACAGATGCTCAGCAGCGGGGAGAGCCGGTATGTCGTTTACGCCTCGGAGACAGCCGGCGAGTATCTCTATTTCTACTACGAGCCCATGGCAATCAATGACTGGCGGATCGCCATGTCCGTGCCGGAGAGCGTCGTATTTGAGAGCGCCAATGCCATCAAACGGGTGCTGAAGCAGTTCCTGGCGTTCGAGCTGGCGTGCTTCGTCGTGTATTTCCTGTGGATGACGGGCCACGTCCGCCGCATGACAGCCGAGAAGCAGAGACGTCTCGACACGATCAATCACATCTATGACGTGGAGCGGCTGCTGTTCAACGCGCACGAAAAAAAAGAGAATGTCTACGCGGCGCTGGAAAAGCTGGGCAGCATCCTTTCCGCCGGGATGGTCAGCTTCTGGATTCTGGATGCGGACGGCGGAAACGAGTGGTTTTTCTGGGAAAAGGGCAGGCCGGCAGAGGAACGCAGAGAAAACAGCGGCCTGGAATCCGCCGGGAAGCTGCTGGAGTTTTTTTCTGACGGCAATGAAATGTACGGGTCGGACAGCGAGCGGGAGCTTCGGAACATTTTCCCGGAAAAGGAGTTTCCAGACCTTTATAATGTCACCGCGGTGCCCGTGGAGGACATGAGCGGACACATCTGCGGGATTCTGGCGGTCTGCAACGCCAAAAGAAGCCATGAGCAGGCGGCCCTGCTCAAAAACATGCAGTTCAGCTTCGGCATGTTCTGCAAGAATTTAAAAAGCTACATGGAAATCCAGGAGCAGGGAGACCGGGACGCCCTCACCGGGCTGTATAACAGAAACCGTTACGAGAGAGACCTCCCCGCAATTTACGCGGAGCACCGTGCCTCCCTGGCCTGCGTCTATATCGATGTCAACGGCCTCCACGAGAAAAACAACACGGAAGGGCACGACACCGGAGACAGAATGCTCTGCGCGGTGGCATCCGGAATCCAGGAGCATTTCCGCACAGAGTACCTCTACCGCACCGGCGGCGACGAGTTCATTCTGTTTCTCCCGGACGCCGACGAGGCGGATATAGAGGCGCAGAGTGAAGACCTGATCTCCGTCCTGACAGAATCCGATTACCACATCTCAGTGGGTTTCCAGTGCGAGACGGATATCTCCTCCATCTCTCTTCTGATAAAAAGGGCGGAGCAGAAAATGTACGCCGAGAAAAAGAAATATTACGAAAAACACGACCGGAGATCGTCGAGGAACTGATGACGGGGGACGGCATGTTTAATTCTTTTTCCAGTGTTTCAGCTGGGAGAGATATGAGTCGAACTGACGGCGCCGCTCCCCGGCGTCCGTGTGTTCCGGGTCTGGCATGTGTTTCACCAGAAAATCCAGAAGCGAGTCTCTGGATGTATACACAAATTCCCCGTTGGCATAGCACCATCTGCAGTAATCCTCGTTGAAGCTCCCATCCGTCTCCCGGCTGATGACGCTGTCCTCGTTCATAGGCATTCCGCAGCACTGGCAGACCAGCTGGCGGGGCTCCCCCAACAGCGTGTTGACCGACACGTTGAACTCACGGGACAGCAGTTTAAGGGTTTCCGTGTTCGGCTGCGTCTCCCCATTCTCCCAGCGGCTGACCGCCTGCCTGGTGACCATCAGGCGCTCGGCCATCTGCTCCTGCGTGAGGTTGTTCTTTTCGCGAAGGAGCTTTAATATCGCCTGCATTTCCATGTTGTTTCCTCCTTGATCCATCGTTTCTTACATTATATATCTGACGTTTTGCTGTTTCAAGCAACGGGCTGTTGCTTTTATGTTCCCCCGCACGCCAAAGGCGGGGACAGCCAGTTTCCCGCTTTCCCCGCCTTTATTTTACGCGCATTTCAATCGATCTAATTCCAAAAATCCGTCTTCTCCCGGATTCCCGCAGCCGCAGCCTTGAACTCGGGATTCTTCCCTTCCTTCTTCTGCCGCGTGTAATCATCCAGACACTTGAGCGCCGGCTTCAAGAGCAGCAGAATCACCGGGATATTGATGACGGCCATCAGTCCCTGCAGCACATCGGAGGTGTCCCACACCAGATTTAACTGTGCGATCGCTCCCACAAACACCACAGCCACCGCCACAAGCCTCTGAATCCAGCGGACGGTTTTCGGCGGGATTCCGCCCAGCAGATAGGACATGCCCGTCTCCGCATAGTAGTAATTTCCTAAAAGAGTGGTGAACGCAAACAGCACCAGGGACACGGTAATGAAAATCACGCCCACCTCGCCCATCATATTGGACATGGCCTTCTGCACGTAGGGCATTCCCGCCAGGCCCGCCTCGGGGGCAACGCCGGAGCAGAGAAGCAGCATCGCCGTCGCGCTGCAGACCACGATGGTGTCGATAAACACGGAGAGCACCTGCACGAGGCCCTGCTTCGCCGGATGGGAAACGCCCGCGGAACCTGCCGCGCAGGCCGCCGCACCGATACCGGCCTCGTTGGAGAACAGGCCTCTCTTGATTCCGTGCATGATCGCGGAGCCCGCGAAGCCGCCGAAGATCGCGCGGAAATTAAATGCATTTCTGAAAATGTCCGCAAATATGGGCGGAATCATCGTTATGTGCGTCACAACCACAAACAGGGACACGCTCAGATAAACCACGCCCATCACCGGAACCAGAACCGCCGTCACGCTGGCGATCTGCTTTCCGCCGCCGCTGATGCACAGAAGGAACACGGCCGCCACCAGGCCGCCCACGATCATCGGCGTCAGTGTCGGATCGTAAAATCCGTAGACCTTAAAGGAGTCTGCAATATTAAAGGAAGCCACCAGATTGAAGCCCACCATGTACGTGAGAATCATGACCACCGCAAACAGTACGCCCAGCCATCTCTGCTTCAGCACCGCCTCGATGTAGTAGGAGGGACCGCCGTAGCAGCTTCCGTCCTCAGCCCTTTTCTTATAAATCTGCGCCAGCGTGCCCTCGACAAAGGCGGTGGCGCTCCCTAAAAATGCCGTCAGCCACATCCAGAAAATGGCTCCGGTGCCGCCCATGCATACCGCCGTCGAGATGCCGGCGATATTTCCCGTGCCCACGCGGGACGCGGTGGAGACCATCAGCGTCTTGAAGGCCGAGACCGCATTTTCATCCTCGCTGGGCTGCAGCACGATGCGCAGCGACTCCGCCAGATAGCGGAACTGCACGAACTTCGTCCGCACCGTGAACCAGACTCCCGCGGCCACCAGAAGCACAATCAGAATGTAGGTGTATAAATAGTTGCTCAGCGTGCTGATCAGACTGCTGTATAATTCGCTCATTGTATCAAATACCTCCTGTGTTTTTTGCGTGTTATGCCTCAAACATGTGAAGCTTCAGTTTCTCTGACAGGTACTGGAGCATCCGCTCGCCGGCGATGCTGTTGCCCTTCTCGTCCAGGGACGGGCCGAAAATGCCTATGCCCATCTTTTTATCCGCCACGGCCAGAATGCCGCCGCCGACGCCGCTCTTGGACGGAATGCCGACGCGGATGGCAAACTCGCCGGAGCCGTCGTACATGCCGCAGGTCAGCATGATGGTCTTTACCACCTTGACCGTTTTTTTCTTAAGGAGCCGCACTCCCGTCTCCGGGCTCACCCCGCCGTTTGCCAGCAGAAGCCCCAGCCCCGCCAGACTCTCGGCGGTCACGCTCAGAGAGCACATTTTCACATAGAAATCCAGCGTGCGCTCCACGTCGTTTCGCAGAACTCCCTTGTTCTCCAGCAGGTACGCGATGGCCCTGTTTCTGGAAATATGGGACATCTCCGACTCGTAGACTCTACTGTCCAGCCCGATGCCCGGATCCATGCACAGGCGTCTCGTGAACGTGAGCATCTGATCAAACGGAATCTTCGGTTCGATGTAGCCCGACACCGCGATGGCCCCTGAATTGATCATGGGATTGCTGGGATGGCTGTCGGAAATTTCCAGCTTCACCAGGGAGTTGAACGCGTCGCCGGAGGGCTCCATCCCCACCTGGTCAAACACGGTCTCAAATCCGCACAGCTCCAGGGCCACGGCCAAGCTGATCACCTTGGAAATACTCTGGATGCTGAACCGCACCTTCGTATCCCCCACGGAATACCGCTCTCCCTCCATCGTAAAAATGCTGAGCCCCAGCTGGTTCTTATCTGCCTTTTTGAGCTCCGGAATGTAGCTTGCCACCTCGCCCTGCGCAACTGCCGGGCGCGCGTTTTCCAGAGTTTCCCGCATAATTTCCTGTATCAACTCTCCACCTCCTCTCATAATCTCTGCCTGTCTCTAATTCAGGCGGTCTTTTACATTTTTGATAAATTCCTTTGTAATATCAGACAGCACGGTTCCCTCCGTCATGATATAGCCAAACTCAAACATGAAATCGCACTGCGGAATGGGGATGGAAACCGAGCCGTACCCCGGATCCTGGTTCTGGAAGCTGCGGATCCCCACGCCATAAAAATCGCTGACTGAGATGAGCCGCAGAAGCGTCTCCCGGTCCGAGACGTAGATGACCTTCGGGCTGTTTACCTTTCCCCTGCGAAGCTCCGCGTCGAACAGGCTGTAGATGAGGTCGTCGCACTGCCCCAGATAACGGACAAACCCGTAATCGGAGAGCTCCTGCAGGTCGATGGGCTCCTTCTTCAGCGCCAGGGGATGGTTTTTCGCCACCACCAGATGGGGCTCCATGTGTGCCAGGCGCGTGTAGGAAATCCCCTGCGTCAGAAGCGTCTCCTCGATCTCCCGCCGTCTCCGGCTGTCGAAATGGATGATTCCCACGGTAGCCCGCCCGGACAGCACGTCCTCGATCACGTCCTCCGGGTTCCCTCCGTACAGCCGGTGCGTAAACTCCGGCTGATCCCGGTGATTCATAATCACCTCGATGAAACTCTCCATCACATGGGAAAACTTCGTCATGGAAACCGACAGATGCGAGAAATCCCCGCTTCCTTTGGCCGACCTCTGCCAGAGCTGCGCCACCTCCGCCAGCACGTTGGCGGCCCGGCGCTCGAACTCCTCTCCCTCCGGCGTCAGCGTCACCCCGTGGTTGCTCCGGTTTAAGAGCAGGCATCCCACCTCATACTCCAGGTCATTGATAATCTTTCCCAGATAAGGCTGCGAGATAAACAACGCCTGCGCCGCCTTGTTGATCGATCCCAGCTGCGCGACTTTGATGAAATACTCCAGATGCTTCAAATTGATATCGCTGTTCATTCATCCACCCTCTCCCCAGCCATATCCATTCGTTTTTTAACGTTTTATTAACGTCTCCCTGACCTTCGACATAATTATAGCATTTTCGCACAATAAAAGCCATTATTTTGCTATTCCTATTGTAAATAATGGCTATCGCTTAGCTTATACAGTTATAACTCCCTAATAATCACCCCCACTCTTCTTTTCCAGATTCCCCCTCCCGGATGAAAATTAAAATCCCCTCAGCCCAGCGAAGCCGGGAAATGACAGGCGAAGCTGATAGTGCCTTGAGGCGAGATTCGGAAATACTTAACCGGACGGGGCGGGATAATGCCGGGTTGCGATCGGCGCACAACGCCGAATCGCAAAGGACATCTGAGAGCAAAATTTATAAAAAATTTTGATCGAATATGTCCGGTCCCGGTATTATCCCGCCCCGTGCGGTTTAGTATTTCCCATCGAGTCTCCCGAAACGGTCAGCTTCGCCTGTCATTTCCCGGCCCCCGCCCCGTGCGAATCTTATTTTCCATCCCCAAGAATCCCCATAAACTCCTCCCCGGTGATGGTCTCCCGTTCCAGCAGATACTCCGCAATCTCCGTCAGTTTCCCCGCATGTTCCTTAAGGATTCCCATGGCCTTCTCATAAGCCTCCTTCACCATGCGTATAACTTCCTCGTCGATCTTTCTCGCCGTCTCCTCCGAGCAGGCCAGGGACGCGTCGCCGCCCAGGTACTGGTTCGTGACCGTCTCCAGCGCCACCATGCCGAACTGCTCGCTCATGCCGTACCGGGTCACCATGGATCTGGCGATCCTGGTGGCCTGCTCGATATCGTTGGAGGCGCCGGTGGTGATGGAGCCGAACATGAACTCCTCCGCGGCCCGTCCGCCGGTCAGCGTGGCAATCTTGTTGAACGCCTCCTCCTTGCTCATGAGGAACCGCTGGTCCTCGTCCACCTGCATCGTGTATCCCAACGCGCCGGAGGTTCTGGGGACAATGGTGATCTTATGCACCGGCGCGGAATGGCTCTGGCAGGCCGCCACCAGCGCGTGCCCCACCTCGTGGTAGGCGATGATGCGCCGCTCGTTTAAGGAAATCACCGCGTCCTTCTTCTGGTAGCCTGCGATGACCACCTCCACGCTCTCCTCTAAATCCGCCTGGGTCACGGTGCCGCGTCCGCTTCGGACCGCCCGCAGGGCCGCCTCGTTGACGATGTTGGCCAGCTCCGCGCCGCTGGCTCCCGCTGTGGCCCGTCCGATGGCATTGAAATCCACCGACGAATCCAGCTTTACTTTCTTTCCGTGCACCGCCAGAATGGCCTCGCGCCCTTTCAGATCCGGCAGCTCCACCGGGATTCTGCGGTCAAACCGGCCCGGTCTCAACAGCGCCTTGTCAAGGGACTCCGGCCGGTTGGTGGCCGCCAGAATCACCACGCCCTTCTGCCCGTCGAAGCCGTCCATCTCCGTGAGAAGCTGGTTCAAGGTCTGCTCCCGCTCGGAGTCGCCGCCGATGCCGGTGCCGTCCCGCTTCTTTCCGATGGTGTCGATCTCGTCGATGAACACGATGCAGGGCGCTTTCTCGTTGGCCTGCTTAAATAAGTCTCTCACCTTGGCCGCGCCCACGCCGGCGAACATCTCCACAAATTCCGAACCGGAGATGGAGAAGAACGGCACGTGCGCCTCGCCGGCCACGGCCTTCGCCAGCAGAGTTTTACCCGTTCCGGGCGGGCCCACCAAGAGCGCGCCCTTGGGGAGCGTCGCGCCGATTTCTGCGTATTTCGCCGGGTTGTGCAGGAAATCCACGATCTCGCCCAGAGCCTCCTTGGCCTCTTCCTGGCCTGCCACATCGGCGAAGGTTTTGCCTGTCTCTGACTCGGCGTAGATCTTGGCGTTGGATTTTCCGAAGGTCATGGCATTGCCGCCGCCCATCCGCTTCGTCAGCATCCGCCCCATCAGCTGTCCGATGACCACGAAGAACAGAAGCGGCAGAATCCAGGTGGTGAAAAGATTCATCAGCGGCGAGGCCTTCTGCGGAACCTCCTCGGTGTAGCGAACCCCCGCCTCATAGAGCCGTTCATTCAGCGTATCGTCGGGGAACAGCCCCGTCTTGCAGGTGACGCTCTTTCCCGCGCTGTCCTGCGTCACAAACAGAAGATAGCGCTCCGCCTCGTTGCGGTAAACCACGGACACATTTCCCTCGTCCAGCTGCTCCATGAACACGTCATAGCTCACCTGCTGGATGGAGCGCTCCGCGATAGCCGGGAACACCAGCATGTTGAGAAGCAGGATGACCAGCATGACAATCACATAATAGTATATGAACGGCTTCTTCCCACTTCCGGATTTCACATCTTTTTTCATTTCCATAGAGTAACCCTTCCTTTCGTGGATACTTTAAATCTTTTATTTATCTTTGTCAATAGATTATTGTAAATATTTATTTACTTTTAATAATTATTGACTTTTTCCTTTTAATATGATACCCTCAATTCAAGCATTATCTTGACACAAAGGGGGCTGTCTGATTCATGGAAATGAAGGAGATCCGGGAAATCTGCAGAGAATTTCTGGAGTTTTCCGTCAACTTTCACCAGATTTTTAAGAGTAGATTTGAAAAGACCTGCGGCATCAAGGCCAACTCGCTGGCCTTTCACGCGCTGATGATGCTGCAGAGTCTGAATGAGCAGTCTCTCACCATGTCGGCATTGGCCGAGAAACTGGACATCACCAAGCAGCAGCTGACGAAGCTGATCAATATGCTGGAGGAAAAGGATCTGGTAGAGCGTTTCCACGACCAGAAAAACCGGCGCCAGGTGTATATCCAGATCACCGGGGAGGGACGGCAGGTCATCGGAGCGCTCTGCGGAGAGCTTCTGCAGGCTGTGGCGGAGAACTTCACCGCGCTCGACGACGGGGAGCTTATGGAGCTTAAGGAGGCGCTGCGGACGATGAAAAAGCTGATGGGGAAGCTGGAGTAGAGGGAGATGCTGTAATGATTTTCCCCTGCTCTCTGGCTTTGCGGATATCGGGAATATAATATAATCGAAATTATCATAAGAAAGATTATCATAAAATAACTTATAATGCAGAAGTGCCGCCTCCCCGGGACAGCAGACCGGGGAGGCGGCAGTTTCTTTATTACAGCCACTGTTTTCCGGCTGACACCCAGCCGCTCAGCCAACTGTGATAGCGTAACTTGTTCCTTATCAGTCACCCTATCAGTCACCTTATCAGTCACCCTGCCAGTCACCCGGATCGTCCTATCCTCCGGCGCGGTCAGAATTTGCCTTGTACTGCCGCTGCGATAATAATAAACGCCTTTACAGGAAATACCAAAAGGGGGATGATGGCACGTTAATTTCAATATATTCTCTACCGTTCTTTTCAAAAAGGCTGACACCAACAATAATTCCCGTCGCAGCCTATATAAATTTTTCCTCCCTGCGCGTTGGTATATCCACAAATCCATTCCAGATATTTGTCCTTCCACTTGCTTTTCCACTATTCGTTCTAACTTTCATGCCTTTTTTCACCATCTTGTTTTTTGCTTTTCCCCAGCATATTCTCTGCCCATTGCAGACATTTTTATCTTCAATTCGCAAAGTAAAAATGCATAAATGAAGTCGTTGAAATTTGGTAGAAATGAATAAAAATAGAGCCGCAGACGTTGGATCTGCGGCTGGTTGATGAAAGGATGAATTATATGAGTAACTATAAATTTACATTATCAATAGAACCTGAAGATATTTACAATAGATTAAAGCCGGAAGAAAAAAAGCAGTTTGACAATGTGAAAATTACTAATGTTAATTTGCTTAATAATGGAACTGTGGAAGTTGAGTGTATAGCGTTTGATGATGAAATTATTGAAAATCCATATCTCCAAAAATTATTTGGTAATGGGTGCATATCAATAATTTAAATATCTGGATTTTCACAAGGCTTCATATTGAATTCTACATATCCACAATTTTCACAAATATAAACACTTTGAGGATTATGCGGCTCTCGCCGTTCTGCTAAAAATGGTTGCAAATTATGCACAGCACCATAAATATTTAAACTTTGATTGAATTGATAATGTTTCATTTTGGTATTACATCTTAAACATTGCATATATTGCTATCCTCCATACATTATTTTAGTCTGAGTTTAGCATTGACAATACGAATTGTCAATTAAGGTTTACATTAAGCAAAAAATGTCTACTTGCCGAAGTGGATAGACCTTTTATTATATAGTATTCTAAAATGAATTTATCTAATTTTTTCAAAAATAAACATAGTCGAATCAGAATCATCATTTTCAGACGCATTGCCAACTAAAAACCATAACTCATCGTCTTCAGATGAAAGTAGAACTATATAATAATTTTGTTCTCCAGATAAAACATAACTTTCAGAATCATCAGAATCTCCATCTTCAAATCGTGACCACGTTTGCAAATAGCGGCCTACTACGGCCGGTTTTGCGGAGCAAAACGGCCGCAATGCGA
>ERZ894229.210-NODE-210-length-61297-cov-29.4927_pt1 | contig 61297 bp, 85 predicted proteins | sample MGYA00380295_ERZ894229 | MGnify/ENA primary metagenome ERZ894229 (study PRJEB32331, sample SAMN06328479) | human gut metagenome | biome: human gut microbiome; feature: stool | host: Homo sapiens | collected 2014-09-17 ... | reverse complement strand
CCCCCTTAAGTAGATTTTGGTTATTTACCTTGTCTACTTAAGGGGAATCATATCACCCCGCGATGGCTCCGATTAGTGTGTCGATCAGCTTATCCCAGCGATCTGCTGGTTTTTCTTTTAACTCTTTCACGTCTTTGTTTAATTGTTCAACGGATCCGCTCATGTGACTGATTTCCTCGGTCTGCCTGGCCATCTCGACGGCCAGGTTATGGACTGCATCAACTATACGTTCCACGTCGTCCATGCGGTGCTTTAAAGAGCCGATCTCCTTGCGAATTTCCGCCAGGGCAACGGCAGTATCGGTGTCGGGCATGGCGGTCACCCCCTTTCCTTTTCATCTTTTTCCGTGCCGGCACTTCCGGCGGCTCCCGCTCCCGGTTCTGTTTCAATCCCATGCTGGGCTATGATATAGGACTGCTCCTTTATGATATCCGCCTGCTCTTTGACCAGCTCCGTCAGACGGTCGATCAGCTCTGTCATGCTCATGTCTCGCCCTCCGCTTCTGTGCCTTCCGCCTCTGTGGCCTCCGTCCAGCCATACACGCCCGGCTCCCACACGTTATGATCAGTTGCGGAAATCCAGTGTTTTTCCTTGTGACTGACCTTCGCCCCTTCCGGGTATGCATCCGTCGCGCCGATGGGCTGGCTCCACGCCGGCCACTCCTCCGCCGGGTCAGAGATCGTGACCCAGAGGCTCGGGGATGCGTCGGGTGTCCACGTCTCCTGCGAGGTGTGGGCATCAAGGCACCGGTAAAGTTTCTCCTCATACCTGCGTATGTTTCCCTCCGCATAGTCCACTGGGTATGTCCACGCCGCAAACAGATCGGCGTGCTCTCCCGCTGTGATATCGTCGATGTTCCCGGTCTCTGCCATCACCACGAAGGCGATGCAGCTGGCATCGGCAACACTTTTAAGCTGTTCCGCACTACGGAAGATCAGTTCCCCGCTTTCAACCTCTGTCACCACCGCCTCCGGCGCGCCCTCAATGGCCGTGCTGCCCGGCAGATTGTAAAGCGTGCCGCTCACAGCAATTCCGACGGCCTCGTCCGGCGCAGCCTCGACGTAAGCCCCGCTGGACTCATTTAGCCTAACGTACCTGGGGCTGTCTGTGATGGAGAGCATCACTCCGTTACTGTAAATCGCATACATGTTTTTTACCTCCTAACCTTTATATTTAGTGTATCCGCCAGTACCTTGAGCTCTTCCGGACTCGCCGCGAAGAAGTCCTCGTTGAACAGAAGCCACTCTGTATCCGGCCTCAGCCAATGGCCATAATCGCGCTCCAGCATTTCGATTTCCGCGTCGGTAAACCTCTGTTTTCTCCCGCTTGCCCCGCGTCTGTCCCTCTGGCTGTAGGCGATGGCATATGTCAGCGCCCCGCGCTCCAGCCCCCGCCCATCGTCGTTACGGGCAAAATGGAGCTTTGCATTCTCGCTGGTACTGTAGCAGATGTGCCGCCCGTCCGGCATGACAATGGAGTTGTCCTCCGTGCGCAGCTCTGTCCCATACGGGATGTTCAGCCGTTCCCCGCACAGGGCCAGCTCCTTGAACCTGTGATGCGTGATGTACTTCATCTTCTTTTCTCCTCCTCTCTCCTCATGCCGCGCGGTCTGTAAATCCAGCCGGCGGGTGTCTTTGCGACCTTCATGGTGCATCTGAACCTTTTCTTTCGCACCGCCAGTTCCGCTCCAAACAGCCGGACGAATCTCTCGTCCATCGTCCGAAGGGTGTCATAGCTGTTGCACCGCTTTGCATGTGCTCTCCAGGACTGGTAGGACTGGAACACATCCTCTGGCATGATCTTTCCCTTGTCCACCCACCGGTGGAAGATCGTCAGTTTCCGCCGCATGGCCTTTATGCTTTTTCGGCTCAGCTTCATTACAATCTTTCCATCGGGATGAAGTCTCACCCTCATTTTTAAAAAGGTGAAGCTGTGGTGTTGAAACGGGGTGATCTTGCACTTTTTGTCATTAAGCGCTATTCCCAGCCTCTCTGCCATTTTTCGCAGGCACCGGTCGATGTCCTGCAGTTCCTCCAGTGAGTGGCTGATGACATACCCGTCGTCCATGTACCGCCCGTATCCGTGGATCCTTCGCACATCTTTTATGTAGTGGTCAATCGGCGTCGCAAAGTCAAGCGCAACCATCTGGCCGATCTCGCTCCCGAGCGGTACGCCGCGCTTTCTCTCCGCTTCTTTGTCCGCCGTTCTCATGTTCTGGAAATCATCCACGATCTGACAGAACAGGGCATACAGGCGGTCGTCCATGATCTTCATCCTGGCTCTCCGCTTGATCTCGTCATGCGGCAGGCTGGAAAAATACGACGCAAAATCAAACTGGTATATCCCTCCATCCAGACCATACCTGCGGTAGTGGTCTCTCAGATGCTTCTTGAGCCGCCGGAGACAAAAGTCCATCCCCTTCCCCGCCTGCCCCGCGCCGTTGTCATAGATAAAACTCCGCGCATATATTTCCTCCAATAGGTTGTTGCACAGGCATTTATGGATTGCACGCTCACGGATGGGTAGGGCGTCTATCTCCCTTCTTTTTCCATGTTCCACAGTAGAAAAACTGTAAAATCCCGGGAACTTATGTGTGCCATTCCGCAGCTCGTCAAGGGTCTTGAGGCTTTCTGACAGCAGTTTCATCTCAAAATTTATCGTTGATGTTTTCCAGCGCGCGCCATTACAGCACTTTTTCCCGGCTGCGCAGAGATTCGCGAACGAAACCACTTCATCAAATGATTTGTTTCCGGCCTCTCGGGCTTTCTTCTCCCTCTTCGCTTTCCTCCGCTGGTATCTTGCCTCATGTCTCTCTATGCTGTTCGTTTTGCCTCCTCCTCTCTTTTACAGTCAAATGCTCCTGCCCGTACAGCAAACGGCTTCAGCGGGTGGTTCGCGGGGTGCATTACTTCCCGCGTCTTTCCCGCCTGCCACAACAGGATTTAAGCAGCTGCATAACGTATGCCCATGAAACCAGAGGATCCCTGTCATACCCCCGGCCATGCAAGAAGCGTCCGGGCCACCGTATCGGACAGCATGTTTAGGATTGGAACCCCGCCCGGGGTCATTCTCCAGGGTGCAGGACTTCCTTTAAGTTTTGGGGCACTGCTTCACATTCTGCTACTCGTTCGGGCCCCATTCTTAATCTTAAATCCAGGCGCGAAGCCGCGAGAATAATACGCGGAATAGTAATCAACGACCCCGTCCGCCGCCACGCCACAGAACGTGTAGTTCAACGCCCGGACGGAGCGGAGCCACCAGATGCAGGTCGAGCCATCAAGTCCTGTCCCTCTTTCATGATTATGTTTTTTATTCCTTTTTGCAGAATCCATTCCAGCGCTTTCTGTCACTGTTCAGAACTCCCCGGATCTTCTGGAGAGCCGCATTTCCGGCAGTCGTCCACACCTGGAACACATGGTTATACTCTCCTCTGTCCGAAAAAAAGTTATTTCCGCCGCTTACCAGTTCGTAACAGAAGGTGATCTCTCCCAGGAGCGCTTCTGCGCTGCTTATTGCCATTGCAAGATACCTGCGCCGCAGTTCATAGTCATGCTCACTCATATCCTTATGGACGTAAATCGCGTTCGCTTTTAAACTGTTAGTGTAGACATCGTTTGCCAGCGTCAGCATATTATTAGTAATGATCCACCGATAGCCTGCCGGAAATCTTTTGATTATCCGTATCGTTATCTTTCGCAGCTCCCGCGCAGTCGAAATAAATTCCGCCGTCGCGTCTTTCCTGCGTGATTTATATACTGCCATTTTCTCCCCTCTCCGTATTCGCGTGCTGTCGTTCCGCCGGCAGGGACTTCCGTCCCCGCCGCTCCACTCAGGGTTTTGATTTAAGATACCTTAAATCCAGGCGCGAAGCCGCGAGAATAATACGCGGAATAGTAATCAACGACCCCGTCCGCCGCCACGCCACAGAACGCGTAGTCCAACGCCCGGACGGAGCGGAGCCACCAGATGCAGGTCGAGCCCGTACTGTCGTGTTTATACTTAACTGTACTGTTTCCGTTTTTATAATAATCGTACTGCTTCTGGTAGTTCTTCTCCGATTCGTTTGCGTATTTTCTCACGCCAAACACTTCAAACTCTGCAAGCGGCCATATCTTATCCTGTGTCGATGTGACACAGCTGGCAGTCCCGACTCCATCTCCTGTATTGTCGGTGTACTTTGTGCATGCCACAATGACATTCTGCCAGTCGGTAGGAAGTGCATTCAAGAACTCGGTGCAGATGGTCGTCCGCATGTAGCTGTTCTTCCAGCCTCCGGTATTAGAGTTTTTGGTATTCATGCGAAAAGCTGCCGAACTACCAGTATCTCCGTACGCGCTGTCCACAAATGCGATGTCCTTCCCCGCCGAGGTTTTCCCAAACTGGAAATGGATGCTGTTATTACCTTCAACTGTAGAGTTGTGGTTAAAGCCTATAATTACAGCATAATACGTCCCGTTAAAGGTCAGCGCCCCGACCTTTCCGCTCAGCTTAATCGCGATTTTATCTCCGACGCTCCACAGGTTTTTCGCCTGCCCGGACTGGGCGGCCTCCTTGATCTCCGCCGGCGTGTTGTCCCCCAGCGTCGCCGATGCCATCTTAACCGTCACGCTTATGGTCTTGTTGCCCGGCGCATTATGGTTTGTGCCCGCCGCGCATTTTACGGTGATCGTGACCGTTCCGGTTGCCTTTGCAGTAATGGTGATCGTTGTACCGCTCACACTTACGGTCGCGATTCCGGTGTTGCTTGAGGATGCCGATATGGCCCCGTTTCCGGCCCTTGTCGCTGTCACCGTCGCGGTTTTTGTGCCGCCGCTGAGTGTTACGCTGCTCTTATTAAGGGACAGGCTGCCCGCTGCTTTTCCGATGGTCCAGCTTACCGTTTTAGCCGTTGTACTTCCGTCGCTGAATTTGTAATTCGATTTCGGAGTAAATGTGGCGTTGTACGTGCCGGCGTTGGTGCCGGACGTGGTGCCTCCCAGCGTCATCTTCGCACTGTCGTAGTTGTTCCAGGACGGCGTCAGAGCGCTCCCGGTGTACGTCAGCGACCCCTTCTGTGACGGCGTGGATATGCTGGCGCGTTCAATCGTCCAGCTCACCGTTTTCGCCCCTTCCGTACCGTCAGACCACTCATACCCCTCTTTGGGAGTAAATGTAACCTGGTATGTGCCCGCATCTGTCGCGCTCTGGGTACCTCCGATCGTCATTGTCGACGCATCATAATTATTCCATGCCGGAGTCTGGACCTGTCCGTTATAGGTGAGGCTGCCATTCTGCGACGGCGTGACCCCGATTTTGGAGGTAAACGCCGTGACGACATCCAGCGCCGCCTGTGCGTTGTCATACGCGTTCTGCGCCATTTCTTTTATCTCTTCCAGCTTCTTTCCGGAGCCGCCAGATACATTAACTATTCCGTATGCCATCAGATTCCCTCCTCCAGATCTTCATTCGGTTCACTTGTTTCTCCGCCCGACTCATCACCTGCGGGATCTGTTTCCTCATCCGGAGTACCTGTTTCTTCCGGCACCCCCGATGCCCCGAGGAGGACAAGGCAGGCCGCGATCTCCTCTTCCGGCGCGCTCTCTGCATAAAAACGGACGGCTCCGTCCATCGTCCGCGCAACAGAGCTCAGCCCGCATGTCTGCGCTGCATCCATGCCGGATGGCGGGATGCTGATGACCGGGACCATATTTTCGGTGACTCCGTCCTGCGGCACGTCCACGTAATAGGTTCCCTCACCTACGTCGTCCTCCTCGTCTGAGCTGACGTCCCAGCCGTCGCTCGGAATGGTAATATCTCTTTTTGATATAGCCTCCGAAATCATCTGTTCGACAGCTGCATACGTGACAATGGACTCCGGATCAATCGTTGCGGTGACCTTATCCACCTCACCGACGACCGCGATCAGATCAAATGTCGCCAGTTTTCCCACGGCGGAGCCGGAAGGTCTGATCCATTCCGGTCCGTTTTCCAGAACAAGGTAGGTATACGGGACATCCCCGTCATCCGGATCTTCCGCGTAAAGCATGATGCCGGTTGCATAAAAGCCCTCATCAACATCCGAGCTGTTGATCTGTACCGTGACCTGGCACTCCCCGTTTACCGGGTTCGAGACCGCGGCGATCTGAGCATCCATGACGTACCCCGCAGGCCCTGTCATGGTTTTCGGGTTCTCCGTCTCCAGAATCTGCCCGCTCCCTACCGCCGCCCGCGTGTACTTCATCTTGCAGCGGCCTGCCAGCACCTTTGCAATCAGCTCGATGCCAGGCGTACAGCTGTAGCTGCCATCTTCAAAATATGACATGATTCTCCTCCTATTCCACAAGTTTTGATTTGATATGCGTGTGGTATGATCTCAAAAAGCCCCCAGCGCTTACCTTCATCGGCATCCGCCTGCTCCCGCCGCAGATTATGTCCGCCATATAGTTGGAGCCGACCGCGCCGCCGGCCGATATTTTAAGCTGCTGGCGGAACTGGCGCCGGCTCTGCATTTTTGCATCAACTTCGAGATGAGCTGGAACCATGTCCTGCAGGAGATCGCTTAGCAAACGCTCGCTCTCATACTGCTCTGTTGTAATTAACAGATTCATCCGACAAAGCTCCGGCTCTATGTTCAGCACAAAATTATCCCCATACAGCTCTGATAACCTAACTTTAAAAAATCCAAGCGAAAACGGAACGATTGTACTTAATTTCTGCAAAATCCTTTGTCTGCGATACTCCAGTGTATCTCCCGGTATATACACAATTCCCAGTTTTTCCTCATACATGGAAATAGTTGCCTCATCCGCAGTCTGGATATGACAGTTTGCACCGATCTGCAAAATTACGCGCTCCACCTCATCAAGTGCCACACCGTGTACTTTCATAATCTCCTGGAACTCCCGTACCGGCCGGAAATATTCCGGTAAAATCTCCATCAGATCAGCCATTTCCGATCACCACCGTTCCCAGGGAAGGAATCTGCTGCTGATCCGCTGTCTCCACCAGAGACAGGTCAGCAGCAGACCCATTTATCTTCGCATTCGTCACATTCACAACCTCTGCTATCTCCAGGATCGCCGCAACAATTCTGGCAACATACACCGTTACTGCATACTCTACTTTTTGTCCTTTGATTGGAGCTCCCCAGGTAGCACATACACTGTCCAGATATTCCTGTATCTTGTCCTCGATCTGCTCCTGGTAGGTCGCCGCAAGTGCTCCTGTCACAAACTGGATATCACAGGTGATATTCAGTGTCACATTCGTCGCCGTCGTAATCGTCACAGCTGCCCCGATCGGCGCCATTCCGTATCCATTCGCTGACGGATCCTCTTCCCCATCCTCCGGGGGACAGATGATGTTCTGGACCTGTTTTACAAGCTCCTCACCTGCGGGAGTAAGCTGCGAACTCAATATACTGCACAGAACGGTTCCGCCGCCTTTCCAGGTCGGGTATACCTGTACTGCGCCCACCCCCTGGATCGCAAGAATTGCATTACGGTAAGCGGCAATATTTCCGCCAAAGCTCACCGTCTTAAACGACTCATTATACTTCTGCCGGAGTCTTTCATCAGTCTCCTCGTCTTCCCCCGGCACCATAATATCGCCAAGAACCGCCGAAGTAAGAGAGGCGATGGCGGTGACTGGCAGAAGCTTGCCGGAATAGCTGTTTCCTATCGTCCCCGCCGTCCCGCAAACCATTTTATAGACATAAGTTCCCTCTGACTTCTCCAGCAGCTCTCCGGCCGTAAAAATCACCGAATCCGGCCCGTTAATAGTTTTGAACGCGGCTCCTTCCGGAATCCGCACATCAAACATTCCTTTTCTCACCGCGCAGGTGGCTGCCTTCCGCGAGACTCCCCGCTCCGCGCAGATGTACTCCAACGCCTGCCCCACCGCTGTGTCCGCGTAGGCATTCTGCTGGACCTGCGCAAGCGTCATATACAGTCCCTCCAGATACCATGCAGCCGGCCCGATTGCCGTCTGTATGATACTTCCCTGTCGTTTATCAATATCGTCTGGAACCTGTTTTAACATCTCTTCCTGCAACGCAGCCTGCGTGTATCCGCTCAAATCAATCACACTGTCACCTCCTCGCTGATTGTCCCAAAAACAGTAATCACATCAAATGACACCGCCAGGCTCACGCTCCGGTCCCCGGTCACCTCTTTAAACGAAAAATTTTCCACCGAAAGGATTCTCCTGTCAGTGGAGAATGCATCCTCGATCCGGCGCGGCAGTTCGCTCTCTATATAGGCTGTTTCTTCTCCTATAAGGCCTTCAAGTTCAGAACCAAAATTCTTATTGTAAATCTGCCACCGGTACCGTTCATTCCTTAAAATAATCTCAACTGCCTGCCGCATGGCTGCGAGTCCGGCATCCATTCCTTTGATCTGCCTGGACGGCCAGTCGATCAGAAATGTATTTGTCGGTCTGTCCACGTACCTCACTTCCGTATCCAGTCCGACCCCCTGCGGTAATATGGACATAACTCCTCCTTACTGCACTTTTGAGAGCACAATATACCTCTGTCCTCCCGAAGCGCGAAGCATAACAACTTTGTCTCCTGCTGCAAGGCCCTCATTTATAACGACGATTCCGCCTTCACCACCCTGGACCGGAGCCGTCTTTGCAATCACATTCGACGTCAGCACGATGGCTGCCTCCGGTATCGCCTGCATGGTTGTCTGGAGCTGTATGCGGACAGGCGAGACGGATACTACTGTCCCATATGCGATGTCCGACAGTTTTGAAGCTTTCAGACTCTCCATTATGATCCGCTGGAGCACCTCAATAAGATCAGACATTCACTCCACCTCCCAACTGCTCAAAATTTTTCACTTCCACACTCATGGTGTGATCGTCTGCTTCAAATTTATGCGTTATCTTTTCCGTCAGCAGCAGCCTTGTCGCCGAAAGATCATTCACTGCACTTATCGACACCGGAAGAATCACCCCGGCCCGCACTCCGGCCGCCCCGATCGAGTCAATACTTATCGTCTGCACCACCCTGTTGTAATACTTAAGATACATCTGGCAGAGCTCGTCGATCTGGGCTTCATTCATATTTTCATCAACCTCATCGTAATACTGCAAAAGCCCCCATTTCGCAATGGTTTCCGTATCCTCATACAGGTACACATCCGTTCTTCCGGTTTCCTGATTTGGACGTACCAGCTTGATACGGTTATATGTATCGCTGTCGATGTCTCTTTTATAGGTGTAATCTGTCACAAGACTTCCGTCTCCCAGCTTCGTGCTGACAAACATGTTCTTTGCCTCCGTAAGCGTAAGAGCTCCTGCATTATCATAAAAGTTGAAAATCCTGCCGGTCTGAATGATGGTCTGATAAAGGGCATCATAAATGATGTCAAGACAACTCTCGTTCTCTTTGATCAGACACGGGAAAATATACCCCGGATCTTCCAGAACCCCGACAGTGAGTCCAAAATCTGCCGCAATCTGCCTAATAATCTGGGACAGCGTCATATTTTCAAAAGTATAGGACGCGTTTGCTTTCAGATACCGGAGCTGATCATAAGCCGTATAGGAAACTTCACCGTCATGGTTTCGCTCGATGGTAAAAATATACCCCTTAAACATCCTCACCCCATCCACGGCGAGTTCAACCTGGCTCCCCTCCGGAATCGCAATACCGTTATTTTCTATACAGGTAAATGTCAGTTTCGATGCACTGTCCAGCCGATTCGTTGTAAGCTCCGCTTCTCGTGTGACACTCGCGTAATCTGTGATCCTTGTCTGTGTCGCACCGCCCGGCGCGGAGCCTGCGCTCTGAACCTGCAAGCTACAGCTTATCATCCTGTGATCTGCAGCTGGCTCTCCTGGAGCCAGCCATACTGTCCAATATGTACGGGGTACGGATGGCCGGACACAATCCGCGTAACCGTAGTGCTTAAATTATTCGCTGTTCCATAAGGTTTCGAACCGTTACTGTCGTACCAGTACCTCCCGTTGGCGATAACTGTCGCCCCCACGCGCAGAACAGGAGTTTCCACCTCCCGCTCCTGCTCCGCTGTCACCTGCGTCGGCTGTGACTCCTGCGTGCTGACAATGCTCACTGTCTCCGGGCTGTAATCACGATACTCCTGGAGCGTTAAGGAATAATAAATTTCATTGGGCTCCCCTCCTTTATCGGTTGTCTGGAAATCACTCACAATGCACCGCATATTGGTGTCATACAGGCCCGAACGGGATATGATCACCCGCCCCTTCTGGCGCGTTTTCATGGCCTTTTCAATTTTTTTGACGTAATCCTCCGGAGACTTTATCCCACTGTTCGTGTACGGATCCTCGCCATATCGCGGGAAAAAGCTCTCCCAGGATATTTCTTTGAGGGACGGCTTTTTGGGTACGACAATCTTTCCGATGCCGAGAACTTCATATTGCTTATGGTCTGTCGGATATTTGATATCAATCTTCTCCGGGTTCACCGGAATCTTAAGCTTACCGCCAAAATTCAGATAAATCTGACAGCGGTTACTGATCTTCGACATATACCCTCCTTATCCATGCGACACAGCTGTGTGCGCGTTCATCTGTTCAATGAGCATCGCCTTGATCCTGTTTGCGACATCTTCCGCCGTGAGGTTTCCTCCTGCTCCCGCCGGAAGAGTTACCGTAATATTGGGAGCCAGAGTCTTTAGCTCAATCTCATTCATATACCGTCTCTCGGCCAGATCACGATACAGCTTAAGATCCTCGTCAGATAATTTCACATCCCCCTCTATGCTCTTTACTCGGTCAACGCTTCCGACGTTCGATTTACCCGCGCCGCCGTTTCCCAGACCGCCGTTAAACGAAAAGCCGGACAGCTCCCCCAGGCCGGAGGTAAGATCATTCACGCTAAAGCTCAAGTTATCCAACTTATTTCCCAGGCTGCCGCCGTACTGCCCCCACTCCTGGGAGGTATTATACACATCGAGATTCGCCATTCTCTTGATCTGAACCGCATTTTCCCCAAAGGTATCATCTACCCATCCGGCCATTTTGCTGCGGAATCCAGACACCGCTCCCGACAAATCGCTTCCCAGCAAGGCGTCGATTGCACCGGCCGTCGTCTCAACAATCCCCAGAATTACATCAAATACATTAAAAAACAATCTGGCTGTAGCCCCCAGAGGATCATTCCACACATTCGCAAAAAATTCCGCAAACGATGCAATCAAGTTCCAGAGGGATGCGAATACATTGTATCCGACCGCGTACAGCATACCGAACACCTGGCCGACCCACATTCCGACTTCCTGCATACCAATGCCAAACTGTTGTGCCGCAATCATAGCGGCGGCCAGTACCATTACAAGCAGTAAAACCGGTATATGAGCCAGCATCCAGCTCCTGGCCGACGCCAGTGCGCCAGCTACGCTTGTCTGAGCTGTTAGCTCCGCCTGCACCTTTAGAATCACCAGTGCAGCCGAAATCGCCGCCAGAACCGGCAAAATGAAATCCAGATTATTCGATGCCCAGAGCGCCCCTTGCGCCAGCGTTGACAGCGCCCCGGTTCCGACCTGCGCCAACAAAGAAAACAGGTTGATTAACTCCGTCATTTTCTGTTGCCCCTCGTCCGAGTTTAGAAACTCTGTCCACCCGGCAAATGAGCTTTGCAGGTTGTTCTGGATGGCGTTTTTTCCCATTGTAAATGCCTGCGCCAGCGTCATGGGCATCTCCTTAAAGGTCTCGTTTATCTCGTCCGTAGCACCCAGAAGGGCATTTTTCACCACATCGGCGGTGATCTGTCCCTCGGACGCCATCTGACGTATTTCTCCTACGCTTACACCGAGATAATCTGCAATATTCCGGATGACATTCGGCGCCGACTCAAACACCGCGTTGAGCTCCTCACCGCGCAGAACGCCCGCTCCCAGCGCCTGGGTCAGCTGCAGCGTTGCCGATGCCATCTCTTCCCGGGACGCTCCTGCAATTACAAACTGCTTATTGAGGTTCTCGGCAAACTGGATCATCTCCGCGTTGTTTCCAAAGGCATCCCCGGCATTCTGCCCGATCCTGGCAACCAGATTTGCCGTGCTCTCATAGGCACCTCTTGACCGCTGAGCCGATGCATAGATCATTTCCTGCAGCTCGGCAGTTGTCTGCTGGCCGTCATTGATCAGATCGATCTTCGCATTGATCTGGGACATTGTGTCAGCAGTGTTTAAGAATGCCTTTGTCAACACAACAGCTCCCAGTGCGGCCGATATTTGTTTAATCGTGGAAAACCAGCCGGCCGCCGCCCGTTTCGTTCCTTCCGTCTCATCTTTTGTCCGCTTCTGCTTCTGAACAATTTCAGCCAGAAGCTGATTAGTCTGCCCAGTCTGCTCGGACAGCCCCCGGATCGCGCCTATCGTCGCCCCTGCTGATTTTCCCATAGCCCGGGTCAGATTCCTGTCAAGCATAAATGCGGATTGAGACGTCCGTGAAATCAGACCTTCGATCTGCCTCATCGGAGCCGAGAAGGCATCCGTCAGCGTCAATGTTTCATTTATCTTTCCCATCTATCCATGCCTCCTCACTTTTTCAATATCCTTTGCATACCGATCGTAGAGAGCTGCCATAAAAACCCTCTCCTTCAGAGGCCGTTTCATCACTTCGCTGGGAAACACGCCGTGCTCACACAGCATCATTTTGCACAGAAATACATCAGCGCTGTTTCCCTCTATGAGTTTTTTGCCGTTTCCTCGATTGCCTCGGCCTCCTCGTCTGTAGTGATCAGCTCATTGAACTCCTTGATCTCCCGCACCAGACGGGAATACTCACCCACGGAGAGCATTCTGCCAGGCACTTCCAGCGGATCCATCGTCTTATAGTAGTCGCAGACCTGTGCGTCCTTGAAATTCGGTTCTACCACGCAGGCATCGATCAGAAGCTTTCCGTACTTGTCGTTGTCCAGCTCCTGGAGAATCATCCCGTTCGATTTTGTCCTTCTGGTCGCGCGCTTGATCAGCGCATCGTTGGTTTCCTGGTCGATCACCCGGATCACAAAGGGAGCGACACTTCCGTCCGCTCCCTTAAACCGTTTAGAAATAATAACTTCTTTTGTTTCATTCATAACCGGCGGTTGTAAAAACGCCTTAATATCTACTGCCATCTCATATACCTCCTGTTATCTAACCGAGCTGTGCCGGCGTGTCGTTAAAATAATTGAGTACCTCAAGATGCGTATAGGAGAAGCCCACCTCCATCTCAAGGAAATCTGCATCCGCATCCAGAATCGCCACAGGGAGCTTCTGGAGCTTAACATTGTAAAGCACCACCGTCTGTTTCCCCACGCTGGTTCCCGGATCATCATTCTCTATCTGCAGGTTGAAATACGGGAGCTTTCCTGTTTTCAGATAGTTCTGAAGCAGTCTGATAAAATGCGGGGTACCATAATAAATGGTCATTGTGCCAGTCAGCGAAACTCCAGTCGTCTTTTTCTGCACCAGCGTTGTCCCCACGACCTTGAAGTCACTCTCCTGGAACTCTGCATCGGACTGGAATTTCTTCATTCCGAACATTTCGATGTTCTGCCCGTCGGTCGTCATAAATGCGCTGCCTTTTTTACCATTTAAGGCATCGCGCTCAAGTAAAAATGACATCTGTCTCCTCCTTATCCTTCATTTTCTACCGATACCGTGACTGTGACATAGATCTTCTCGATGGCGTCCACCGGCTGGATAGCCACATCAATGACCACCGCATCAATCGCAGTTCCCGCCACCACAGTGACGTCCTCCGCGTCAAAATTCCGGATGCCGTTGTTTGCCTGCATCTCGTTCAGATATCCCACGATCCAGGCCTTTAAAAGGTCTCTCCCGGCGTCGTTGTTATCCACCCTGCCAACAAAATAATTGCTGAAATGCTCATAAGTGTCGTTGCAGAACTGCATCAGCACGCGTATCACACGGTTTTTGGACATCTCCTGCCCTTTTTCGACGGTGAATGATGTGAGACTGTTAATGTCCGTGCAGATCTTCACCCGGTCAAATGTATCGATAAAGCAGAGATACCCCTCTTTTACCGCCTCAGCCGCCAGCGTGTCCGTCAGCTTGGGATTTGCCTCCACGGCCCCCGGGTACTGCGCATATGTAAGCGACTGATTGTAGAGAGCTCCCGCCTCTGCGCCGCCAACCCACCACGTCGCCTGCTGCGCGATCAGTTTCGTGCCGTCGTCGAGCAGCACTCCGTTCTTAACCGCAATCACAAACTCACTGTCACAGCTTACCGCATTCTCCCCGGCCATGACTGCCTGGCACTTCTGACCCACATTATCGGACAGACGCTCCACAAATGACGCTATAGCCGCGATCGTCGTCGCGTCGGTCCCATCATATACAAGAACGTCAAATCGGTACGGCTCAACCGCTGTGAGGAAATCCGCATAATCCGAAGATGATACTTCCAGATCTTTGCCTCCGGTAAGCGCCGTTCCCGCTGTCTCCTGGAATGAAGTTCCTGTCCCGGAAAAGGTAACCCACTCATTCGCCGACAACTGGGACAGATCCCCGATACTCTGCGTATCAACAGCTCTCCCGTCAATCAGCGTCGTAACATCATACGTTCCTTCTGTATCTACCTGCTCCTGGATCATTACCGTGATATCATTTCCTCTTATACCTTCGTAAAGAGCCGTCACCGTGAGTTCTCCGACCGTGGCTTTCGCTGCGGCTCCGTTGCTCCCCGCCGGACGGTAAAGCAGAATCTTTTTCGGTCCTGCCGATGCGTCGCTCCCCTTCATCATTTCGCGAAGGAAAAGCGCCTGGGGCTGTGTGAGATCATACCCGATATATGGTCTCAAATCCTCCCCGGGTTCAATCTGCTGCACGACTCCCGTCTTCCCCCAGGACAGCGGCTCCGCGATTGCCACGACTCCTCTTTCTCCTGTTTCAGCATGGATGTTTTCCCGCGACTTCACATTGATATACACCCCCGGCAGAACCTTGTTCTGCGAGGTCCAGTTTCCGCCTGCCATCTCATTTTCCTCCTTTCATCACAGCATCCAGCGCCGCCCTGGCTTCATCCAGCGTGTACTCCGGCTCTGTCAGAATTGCCTTCGCAAAATCCTGCTGGTACCCGGCCAGCGCCCTGCTTTTTAACAGCTTTGCCGTCGGATATTTTTTCTCCTTCAGCGTTTCATCAATCCTTTTTTTCGATGTTGACATAGTTTCCCTCCATTTCCTTCATAGGGTTCTGCTCCCGCGGCACGGACATCCGTTGTCTTATATGAAACTGATAATGCAGCTCATCATCCTCGATGCTGGCCTGCCGCTCATATGTGTGTATGGTAACCGCCGGCGCCGTTCCGTCCGTATACGGCACGGAATCCAGCGCCATATCCAGATACTCCTGGATTTCCCGTATCCTGCCGTATCCGTTGACAATACTTCGTTCCTGGACAAACACAATGTCAATGCCGATGTCCCGGAATATCCGTTCATCGACATGTTCCTCAATCCTGAAAGGCATCTGGAAAACAAAAAAACAGGGAACGCTTGTCCCCTGCTGGTTCGGGCTGGTATATACCGGATATTCGTACTCCTTAACCAGCACCGCTGCAATACTCTGCATCAGATTTTCGAGCGAGAAAATCACCGGAACGCCTCCTTTACCCGTTTATCCAGCTCCGCGCGGACAACGGACCGGTACTTTCCGATGGCTTTCTGCTTCATGTAGAGACCTTTTACATACGTCGTTTTTGTTCCGACCATGATGCCTCCTTCAGACGGATCCGCTTTTTCAAGCAAACTTCCATTCGCTATAAGTCCGGGAACATAATGCTTGTCTACCCGGTGTCCGTCATTTACATAAGAAGCGTACTGCATATTATTTGCCAGTATGGTCTGGACGTTCCTCCCTAAATGAACAGGCCTTATTGTGCTGTCAGTTCCCCAGTGCTGCGCCATCTCCCCGCTCCTGGTATTTGTCCCGGCGATCGCTGCACCTCCGTTCGGCGGCGTGCCTTCCGTTGCCACCCGGACAGCCTCAATGGTGGCTCCCTCCGCCACATCATACATAATTCCCGGCACATCCTGTCCCGCCTTCTGCAATTCCTTCAAGCGCTTTCTCATCTGACTTCCAAAACTCGACATCCCATCACCTCACAATATTCTGCATCAGAAGCCCGATCTCCTGGTGCTCAAGTCCCGTCAGCGCGCCGCCGACCGGATCATAGTACGACTGGGGCTCTCCCGCGAAATACCGTTCCGGCTCCGCATGTCGCCCCAGCATTCCTCCGCGTGTGATATACAGTTCATCCCCTGCGCGGATATCCACGCCCAGATCACAGGCGAGCTTATCAGATGCCTGGCTTCTGGCGGCTGTATCCGTCATGCCGGGGCCGCTCCTCTGGCTGCTGTAGACACGGCAGGGAATCGCAAATCCCGTCTGCTGACGCTCCTGCGCCGTAACATTCCCATCCATTACCGGAACCACGCGCCAGACATCCACCGTATCCGTGTACCAGCTCCGAAAAATCGGATTATCCACACCACATGCCTCCCATCCCTGTCAGACGCGCATACGTGATCAGCTGCTGGCCGTATTTCGTGGCGTTCCATGCGCCCCACTTTTCTATACCGGATGTCACCGCGGTATTGTCATAGCTGACCGACGTATCTCCCATCGTCGTCGACTTCACGACTCCCGTCTGCTGCGCGTTCTGTGCTACTGCGGCCGGATCCGAAGATCCTTCCGAATACGTCTGAAGATACAACGCTGCAAAATGAGCCGTATAAAGCCCCGCCGCGTACCTCCACATACTTCCCCACCGGGATGGCAGTATACTGTCGTTCGCCTGCGTGACAAACAGCTCCAGCATGGAATCCGGTACCAGACTCTTGCAATACTCATTTTCGTTCCCAACCATCTTATACGCCTGGAAAAACTGCGGGAAATCCTCCCGGAACATCCCCGCAGTATAATTTCCTCTTTCATCCGGCTGTGGAACATTTGAGGCAGTGAGCTTCGCTGACGCGAAATACGGAAGCATCGGATTTACAGATGATCTTCCGATATCCATATCACGCCTCCGTCCTTACATCATGCGCCTCTGCCTTTTTAGCGGCCTTTTTTCCTGCCTCCTCCAGCTGCCTGTCCTTCTTCCCCTCGGGGACTGCTATCGAACCGCCCCGGATGGCTTTCTGGACCAGGTTGCTCTCGGCAACATCTCCGGGAATCTCTCCGATATAGTCCTTACGGATCAGATAAGACGAGCCGTCCGCCCGTCTCACAATAAATTTCTTTTTCGATACGATAAACATAGCGCCCTCCTTTAAATTCCATCCACATAGATCATCGTCTGGTCGTAAAAGATCTGTACCTCCGACAGGTTTCCGGCATACGCTGTGTCATAGCAGAAATGGTCTGTATTCGGAGAGGTCATCGCCCTGGTAAGAGGTGCCAGCTCGTCCATCTTCAAGAAGCGTTTCTTGTTGCAGTAGACGATCATGCGGTCATCCCCGTCTTCTCCCGCGCCCTTGCACCAGTTTGTAGCTCCGATAAACAGATCCGCGCCATTATGCTTTGCCACGTTGTTCTCCAGCAGGAACGAAAGGATCGTCTTTTCTGCCAGCTCGGAGACCCTGGTCGTCGCAAGCCGGTTATACTGCTCATACGGCATGAGGATATGGTTCGGAACCGCATCCAGATCATTCTCCGAGGCCGCCCAGGCTGTCAGAATTGCCGCATTGATATCATCCAGAATCTGATCCGGCGTCTTGTCCTTGAGCTTTGTGCTCTTCTCTGCACCCGTGCCCGCGGCTTCTGTCACAGCCACATCCGGATTATTTAAAAGTCCGGTCGTACCGTATCGCTTGATCCCCACATACACGTTCTCATCCACATGCTTATCATAAGCCATGCGCAGACCGTCGCGGAGCAGCGAATCAATATTTCTCCCCGTCATGTTCCCCCGCTGGATATCGATCCACATCACGCGGGTTCCCGCGGAAACCACGTGGGTCTTAAAAAGGCCCTTGTCAAAGTTTGCCTGGATCATCGGGATCCCGTTCGAGCCTCCCGCATGTACCATTCCGTCGCCGGATCCTCCCGTGATCCCATATCCAACCTGCATGGCGGATACAAACTCGGCCCATCCGCCGCCCACATCGATCCCTATATCCCGGGGATATGTAAAACTCGTGAGCGGCTCGCGCACCATCGTATCGCGCTTTTCAAGCTCCGACACGAGAAACGCCTGCCCCGAAGCAATCCCGGCCGCGTCCAGCGTTGCCATAGCGCCCGCGCCGCCGGCATTTTTCGGCGCGGTGAATCCTAAATCATACGTTCCAACATTCTTGAAGCTCATATCATACCTCCTACGCATTTGCTCTCGTTAAAATAATAAGTTCTGCAACACCGTTGGCGTCCGCCGGACCTCCCCACTGACAGTTGCCTAAAAGCGTGGTCTTTCCGGAGTCCGCCTCCGCCTCAAAGCCCCCGACGATGCAGCCCGGATACGCCTCGTTTTCGGCTGTGCGGACATACACCGCGCCGCCCAGCCCCGGCGTGCTGCGCTGGCATTTCACATTGATGGAACCACGCATAAATACAGGGACCGCATCCCCCGGCGTATACATTCCGGTATTCTGATCCAGATACTCGACAGAGCTCTTTACCTCCCGGCCTGCAACGCCGATGAAATTATTGGACGACTGCGTGCCGAAGACCACAACATTTTTATCCGTGTCATACGTCAGCGCCGCGCCGAACGGAATGCCGGCGTTTCCTCCCGCGCACCTCGTGTTGATGATCATGTCCGGCTGTCTGGAATAACTTCCAGCGTAGCCGTGGTCCATTGTTTTCCCGATAACCTGTCCTTTCATTATGCTTTACCTCCATTCATGTGCGGATTTCTCGAATCATACAGCTTCTGCAGCGCCTCCACATCAGTGGCGGGGTTTGCATCTGCCGCAGACTTCGCGTTATTCTGTGCTGTCTGGATGAGCTTTTCAATATCCGAGGCGCCATCCTTTGCGGACACAAAGCTGATCAGAGCATCGGACACAGCACGGCGCTCACTCTCATCCTTGATCCCGGCGATTGCGGGGCGCAGCGCTTTCAGTATCCCGAGCGCCAGGGCCTTATCTACGGCGCCGGAGCCGCAGCCGTCTTTACTGTCTGCTCCCTCCGCCGGTACCACTTTGGCCTCCCCATCGTTTCCTGCATCTTCTTTCTTCCCGGTCAGCGTGTCAATGGCTGCGTCAATGGGATCTGCTTTCTTGGTTTCCTGCTTTGCCGCGATCTCTGCCATCACCCTTCCGACAATCTTTTCGATCATGTCATCATCCTCAGCGCCGCCGGGCGCGCCTTCTTTCTCCCCTGTCTTCTCTCCGCCCGCAGGTTTTTCTCCTCCTCCGGGCTCACCCGTCTCCGCATCCAGTGCGTCCGCCGTGTCCATCGCCATCTGCTCGATCTCTTCCGGGCTTTTGTCCTTAACCGCCTGCCCGAAAAGCTTCAGAAGTAAACCATTCTTTTTCATTTTTCTCCTTTCCGGCTGCTTTGCAGCCTGCTCCTTATTGGTTTCTGCAACTTTATCTGAATCTAAAATAGCGGCCCGTTTCCCGGCTCTTCCCCGTTCCACGACCGCTACATGATTCCCTCTTATATTTTTCTGACTGTAGGTTCCGTCCCCATTATCCATATAATCGCACTCATATCCGCAGCTGATCTCCCGCTTTCCTGCCTGGACCGCCTCGATCAGTTCCCTGTCCTGGATATGCAGATCGGCAAGCACATAGTCCTGCCATTCACCGGTACCGCGCCGCACATTCTGGGCATGTCCCATCTCATACTGTTTCACATTATCGGGATCTAAAAGCTCCGGCGGATGATCGTTGGTCACCGGTTTTCCCTCAAAGGAGGCCAGCGCCGCCTCCGAAAACACTTCCTCCGGAGCGCGATAAACCTTTACGACCCGCTCCCCACCCGCTCCCTCCATTCCGATCTCGCTCCCCAGGTATTCCTGGTCGCCGGTCCGCGCGATCGGGACATTCCTGCATATTAAAAAGCCCTCGCCGGTTTCGATCTGGTTCGGGCTTATGGTGTAGCCATAATATGATATCATTCCCTTATCCTTTCCGTTGCGACATCGCAACAAAAAAACACCGGCCACTGGGGCTGATGTTTTTACTATCTGACCTTCTCAATTATACTGCCTGGAAATACATGCGTTTTAAAAACCCGGTATAATATCCTTCATTTCCCGCAGAAAACTCTTTGCTTTTGCCATCATGGAATTTTCCTGCAAATACTCAATACCTTTTTGTGTAATCTTAAGATCGAGAATCTTAATTCCATTACACCCGCCTAAACGGGGAACAATGGCTATCCCGCGTATGTAGCCTTCGTTATTCAGACTCTCCATAACATTACACCAGTACGCTTCATTGATCCCCAGCGCATCCGGGCCAAACATAGAGGCATCCGGCCGGTCTCCCGTCTGGAAACACTCAAGAAGATAGGACAGGATGCGGTATGTAATTACAAAATAATCGTTCTTTGCCATGATTATTACTCCTCTACAATTTCCCAGCGCCCGTTAGGTACGCTGCCATCCAATGGCCCCGGTGCATCCGGTGAATAGAGATAATCTTCCCCGCTATCATCAATTACCCTATACATACCGGAATCCGGATCAACCCATGCCTCATAAACCTTACCGTTTGTAAGGCCATCCACATAAAAACTCTCACCCACATACCGAAGTTTCATTGTTTTCTCCGGCTTATTGATCGGCTCCGGTGGCTCATAATACTGGATACTCATGATCTTTCCCTCCTCATCTTTACTTTTGCTCCATATTGCTTGCCACTTAGTTCATACCAATGCACATCAAAAACATACTTATCACTTTCAATCTTTCCAACTTTTTTCTTCCACTCGTCCGGTTTTCCACCATATCTTTCCGCAAGACTGTCCGCTACCCGAAGCACTGTTTTGTTACCAGAACCTGCAATCGTCCTCACGTTTTCAAGCCTTGTGTATTGAGGAATAAAAAGTTTTTCACCATTTATCACATAATCCAAACGTTCCTGCAAGAAGAATCTATTTCTATATGATTTCTGGATTTCTTTCCACCTTTCGCCCTCATTATACTTCATCTCCCGGAACTTTGCAAAATCTTTTGGCACCTCAGTCCCCAGAACCGCCCTGTACTCCTTGTGCTGGCGCATATCCGCCAGAAGCCGGCGCCGGTTCCTCTCCTTCTCCTGGTAGGCGGCTATCTGCTTCTTTGTCCTCGGATCACGGGTGAGAGGATTCTTTTCCGGGTCTGAAAAATCCTTGTCCCGTTGGATCTGCTTCTCCGTTTTCCCGATGGTCGTATATTTAATAAGCGCATGCTGGCAGTTCGGATGGATATTCAGATATGTATTGGACAGCCCGTCCCCGCCCGCTGGATCAGCCTTCCCAAACGCCAGAGAGAGCGGCGGATAATCCGGGTTTGTACCGCTCTTTGAATACACCCGTCCCTCCAGTGGGGCACACACCGGACAGGTACTCCCGATTTTCACAATCTGCCACAGATCATGGTCATCCGCAGTAAGCAGCGCGGCGACCTCCGCCTGTCTGGCCGTCGTGCGCACCGCCATATTGCAGTAATCCGTAAGCGTCCACTTTCTCCCCGCTTTATCCACAAACGCTGTGATCCCCTTATTCCGGAGCTCCTGTGCCATCTGCGCGCTGGTTTTCGTCCATCCCGCTCCCAGGGCCTCCTGCCTGGCTGTCTGTTTTAAAGCTGTGATCCGGTACGGATCTGATTCCAGATGGGCAATCGTGTAATACTCCCTGGCACTCTCATAGACTGTTTCCGCCGCTTCTTCCAGCTCCCCTAACAAATTATAGGACAGCTGTTCCACGGCGGCCGTCTGCGTCGCCGTGAGCGTCCTCGCATTGGCGTAACCGGCGGATGATTTTTCCGAATGATAAAAAATCTTTTCTACCATCCGGGGGACATACTCCCATGACTCATCCGTCATATTCTGCAATATTTTCTGCACCCGCTCCAACGCAGCCACTTCTGCATAATCCACATACCCGCCGGCCCGCTTGCGGGTGATTTCATCGACAATCTGGCGCTCAGTGCGGAGGAACAGGGTTCTGAGAAACAGGGTCCAGTCTTCCGGAGCAGGTGGACGGATTGTTTTTACTGCCATTGTCTATCCCTCTCTTTACAGGTCAGAAACCAGCCATCGGATCACCCATCAGCTTTTTCTGTGTATATGTCACATCTTTTCCGGCTTCAACAGCTTCATCTGTTATTTTCCCGAACACACCTGTCTCCTCGCTGATGGCCTGCAGCTCCTGCAGCGCGGTCGCCGCATCAATCAGATCATTCTGGTACGCTGCAAAGACCGCATTTGCCTTTTTCTCGGCTGTCTCGGCCTTCTCCTTTGCATCCGGCGTCTGCATGGTCGGGAAGGTTATTTCCAGATCGTCCGGAACTTCTCCCCAGGCTGACATGGCCATGACAGGAAGAATGCGCTCGATAATCGGCCGGAACTCATTTTCCCGCAGCCCATCAATATAATCGTAATAATTCCGCATGTCGCTCTCGCCTGTGGCGTTCATCCCTGCCGGGGACCGTCCAAACAGTTTTGTCACCGGGATCCTGGCGGCCCCTGCCACATCCATCATCATGCAGTCATAGACATCCGACAGCCCGGTGAACGTATACTGCGTGTTATGGATAGCGTCTCCTTTATTGATAACCCGCGTCCCGAAATTATTCTCCATAATTGACTGGGCAGACAGCGTATTCCAGAAACGTCTCTGTGTCTCCGCATTCGCGGTTCCAAGCAGCTGGTCCAGCCCGTCTGTCTCCATATAGTTGATGTTTGCGCGGAACGTGAGAGCTGCAATATTTCCGGAAACATTATCCCGTTTTACAATTTCATTATATATCGCCTCAAGCTCGCTCTCCCCCCAGTATTGCTCCATCACCTGTTCCGTCCACGGGAGCTCACGGCCAATAAAACGTACAACCCGGCTGTGATGCACCCGTACAGTCGTCGCACCAGACACCTCGTCACGGATGGTATAATACTTCGGAAGTCCATAATCTGCATTCTCCTGGTCTGTTACCAGCTCCCCCTCCGGGTACACGCCGCTCCAACGATCCAGAATCTGGAGTCCAAGGAAACTGCCGGGCATCACCGCATCCATATCCAGTGGAATACTCAGATCATCCTGCCCGCGGATCAGCATCACTCCCACTGCACCGCCATACAGACGTCCCCAGTACATCCCCAGCAAAAGTTTCTTCCTAAGCTGCGTATTACGCTCCAGCCGCGCGAGACGGTTAAGGTAGTCCGGAGCAATCCCGCTTTTGATTTCATACCATTTCCTCATTATGTCGTTTGGAATCGTCGCAACGATGTTCTGCACAATCCAGCTGTCACGATAAAGACTTGTCAGCAGCTGATAATTCTGCGTCATCCGGGTCATCGGATACTCTGTTGCCTGTAAAAGATCCATTGTCCCGAAGCCGATCCGGGCTGCAGGATTGGAAAAGGCGTCCATCGTGCTGACGGGCGCCGATTTTGTATTATTCTGTTTTCTATCCCGAGCCCGAGCCTGTTTTCTTTTGTCCATATTACACTCCTTGATCCGGTGAATCCGGCCTATGAAACATTGCACGCATATAGATCAATGTTTGCTTTTCTGCCTCCTTTTCATCTCCTGTAATCTCCAAAAACTTTTGATATACTTTGTATTGTGTTTCAGCAGTTTGGATAATTGACAAAATCATTGCACTATTTAAAAAACTTAAATTTTTGTTTTCTTTCATGTTCCTATCCTCCATTTCGGCAACGCGTTTATTCGGTAACGCAAAGCATCCGGGCCGTGGTCCATCTGCTTCACCGGTTTCTCCTCTCCCCGCTCCGCCGCCTTGTCATCCCACACATAGGACTGCATTTCCAATATCAGCCCCTTACATTTCCGGTTAATTCGCAGATTCCTGCGCGCCAGCATCGTCGATACGGAACGTATACCATCTAACACCTCATTCTCCGCCGCTTTCACGATCCAGCCACGGCTCCTCAGCTCCTGGATAAACGACGCAGCCGACGGATCCACGATGATAACGCACTGATCCTCCGGCCGTGCCCCCATAAACTCCGCCATGTCATCCGCGTACTGTGCATCCGTTTTCTGGGGACTGGAGGAACGCCTGGCCTCTTCTGACCGGCTGTCCCATCGGTATTCCCGATCGATCCATATGGTCTGTCCATCGTCCCACGTCTCCAGAAATACGCATGGGTTCGTGGTTCCATAGTCGACTGAGATGCTTTTTGCTCCCGCAAACTTCAAAGCCGGAGGCCTTTCCTCATCCGTATACAGGTTTTCATCTGAAAACATGGTATAGATCAGTCCCTCAGCCATCGCCCAGAGGCCTTTTATGTACCGCAGATAAAAAACGCCGGCATACATGTTCCTGTATTTTTCCTTCACCTTTTCCGACAGGCTAAGATTATCGTCCATCGTGAAATGAAGATAGAGAAGCCGCTTCTCCTTTCTTCTGTCGATCCAGCCCTGTTTAAACCAATGCATCGGCCCCGCCGGATTGCAGTTGAACCACCACTTCGCCCCTTCCACGGAGCAGCGGGCCGTAGCCTGTGAAACAAAGCTTTCGGGCATCAGCGCCACCTCGTCAAAAAAAGCCCCCGCTGCGGTGATGCCCTGTACCAGTTGCTGAGAACCTTCGTCTTTTCCTCCAAATATATAAAAATAGTTTGTCCGCTTCTTCCACATAACCTCCAGCATATTCGGGGTTTCACCCGATAAATGGTGATACACATGATATCCGCGGCTTCTAAGCATCGTTTTCAGATTTGTCAGCACATTTCTCTGAAAGGAGCTGATGGTTTTTCCGGCCATGATAAAATTCTGGCCGTCAAACATTTCCATTGCCCAGAACACAAAACCCAGCGACATGGAAACGGTCTTTCCGGAACGGATCGCGCCGTCCGCTATGGTTCCATCATAGTCATGAACCGGGCTCTCCGGCATCCACCAGTTCAGTATCTGGCGCTGCTTTTTTGAAAATGGCTTAAATTCAAATATTGTTCGTCTCATCATTTTCATCTTCCCCCGACGGCGCATCTTCACTCCAGTCCTCACAAGCTGTTCCCGCCAGAGCTTCGATGAATCCGTCATCCCGGTCGCCATCGTCCTCTTCCGGTTTCGTCTTCGCCTTCACCGCGGCGGTTCTTGCTTTCTGCTCCTCAAGATCGGCCTCCGTGCGTTCGCTCTGCCCGGAGAACCGCGCCACCGCCTCGTATGCCTTCACATTCCCGGCCAGGGCCTCTTTGATCATAGCCATGTTGACAGCAACCTCCAGGGTACTGTCCAGACCTAAAGATTCCAGAATCGGCGTCCAGTCCGGATGGTCTATTTTGGCAGTAAGAAGGGCATTCAAGGTTTTCCGGAAATTGGCTTTTCTGCGCCGGGATTCCCCCGAAGCCTTTCCGCCTCTGCGGGCAAACTCTCTTACTTCGCTCTCGCTTCGTTTATTAAACGGGATCAGATTTTCATTGTTCGCCAATCACCTCACCTTCCTATCTGGATGTCGTTGAACAGGAAAAAGCCCCCGCCCAAAGGCGAAGGCCCTTCCAAAGAAAAAGGAGTTTTTCACATGGCAAATCGGAGCGTCCGGAGTTGAACCGGAACCAGGAGCGTGGCTCCTCCATCTTCCATTGATGGTGCCCCGAGTCAGCGGGCAGGGTGTGACACCTGGCCGCCGTGTATCTAATCTAGAGGGTAGGGGACGAGCCGCCGGCCTTTTCGCCTTTGGCTCAGTTTATACTATAGCACACCGTAACGGGACATTGGGGACAAACGGGACAAACTTTATTTTTCTGCCATAAATCTCTGAAATTCTTTTTTCACGCTATCCGCCGTCGCCTTCCGTCCCATCCGCGCCGCCACCTGCCCCCAGGTCAACCCATCAAATACTTTGTACCGAATGATCCTCTGCATCCGAGGCGGTACCGTCACCAGCCATTCCTCCACCTGGAGCTTGATTTCCTCCGCGGCGGCCTTTCGCCGCTTTAAAACCTTCTCTTGGATCTCCAGACTGCGCGGATCTCGAATCACCGAATATCCCACCCCCTCTACATGGAAATTAGTAGGCGTGTAAGGGAAGTCGTGAGAAGAACCTTTTACCACGTCATGTTCTATCCGCTTCCGCTGCCGTTTGATTCGCCGGATCTCCTCTTCTGTCTCCTTGATCAGCTCACAGGCATCTATGTACTGGTACAGTATCTGCTTGTCCACCGGTATCACCTCCCCCGTCTCTCAATTACGTCTGTGATTCAGAACTATGTCTGTGATTTCTGCAATGAACTCCGCAATACGCCGTATGATTTGATTTCTCCCATGTTCTCACTTCCTCCCATATCTCCGCTAGACATTACCACCCAATAATGCAATATCCAGGCATAAGCCTAAATTCTTGGCAATCTCGCAGGACATATTTAACATATCTGTGCACGCCCTCTCCGGTGTAATATCCGTCCCACTCCTCCAAAACCAGCAAATCGCCTACCCGTATATCATCTTCATCCACTCTTAACTCAAAATTCTTTTCGCGGGCTCTCACAGCCTTAAAATATTCTGGTCGAATTTTCTTTCTAACCACTTTCATTCTTCCACTCCTTCACTTCATCCCACACATCCGCCAGACACTTTACCACTTCCACCGCGCTCGCCGTCCGCAATATCTCATAGTCCCGCATACGCCAGCCGTTCCGTCCGTTTTGTAGTGTAGGCGTAGACAATATCCACATCGTTATCATGCGCCCCTGCTCCGGGCTATAGAATTGGCTGGTTCCGATTTTGATTATTAGGCCGGTGGAGAGGATAGCGCGCTGGAGCTTTTTCATGGTGGTGTTAAGGTTCATAGCATTGGTAACATTGGTGGCATAGTTCCTGTCTGATACGCGGTTTCAAGTTGGGGAGCCATCCATTCTCCTATCGTTTTTCCTTCTGGCAATACTACATCATAGAAAAATTCTCGTTCCACTGTACTGATACCGCTTTCTACCGCCTCCAATTTCGCCTTGATAATTAGATACAACGCCCTCCACCGACTTCTACACGCCTGCTCCCATGCGGCATACGCCTGTTCCTCTGAGCGTTTATTTCTACGTTCCGGCGTGTACCAAAATATTTTATCCTGTTTATTCGGTAGCGGAAGAACGAACCGTATTTGCCGATCGGATAACGAGAATCCGATAACCGCCATATCCTCTTTAAATCCAGAAACAAATTGCCCTGCTCCTGCCTTTTGTATCAGTTCTTCTATATCAGCTTTTGTTCTTGCAACTGATATACTTGTTTTTTCAGCGTAAGCCATATTTTCCCTTTCCCGCCCCGCACAGTTCCTACTCTGATTTTACCGCGCGGGGCGTATTTCGTTGTCACCACATTTTCGTTCAACTTCTGAGATCGCCCGAAATATCGGGTAGAACTGCTGTGGCGGTGCTGCATTTCCCAATCCTTTTAATCTATCAACTCTGTGTTCTATCCCTGTTGCAATTTTGGGTATGTCCGGTTCCGCGTCCCAATAATGAGTGATCAGAAAGTCTCGGTCCATCCCGGCGGGAATCCCATCAACCACTCTACCCAGTACGGATTCAGCTGACCGCCGTTCCCCTGGCTCATGCTCTTGCGTTCTTCCTCCGAGATCGTCCCTTGCTCCTCCAGTTTCTTCAACTTCTGGTAATTTCCGGTTCCTCCGCACAGTCCCGCTCCTGTTGTCGGAGTTGGATATACCGCAGCCATCTCCTTCATCACATCGCCCACCAGAGAACCTCTGTTGATCTGGCTCTTTGGAAAAGTGCTGTTCTGGCCATCCTGCGCTGTTGGTGTTGGCCACATCTTGACCGCTGCTGCCAAATCCGATCTTTTCCGTTTTCTCCCCTTCCTGCTGCCCTCTGCCTGTTTTTTCAACGCCTCCGGTGATCGTTGCGGAAGATAATCCATTGTGTTCGGTGTAGCCCACGATTGCCACCCGGTAGCGGATATGTCTGGCTCCGACCGCGCAAGCTGGAATAAGAAATACCCTTGTCCGATATCCACAGGCTTCCAATTCAGAAAGTATTTCGGGGAGTGCCATTCTAACGATTCCAGCAACATTTTCTCCAACAACCCAAGTGGGCCGGAGTTCTTTGATAACCCTAACCATTTCTGGCCAGAGGTAGCGGTCATCTTCCTTGCCTCGCTGCTTCCCGGCAACACTAAACGGCTGGCATGGGAATCCTCCGGAAATAATGTCAACTGTCCTTCTACCTGCCCGTTCATAAAAACTCTCCTTCGTCAGTGTTCTGATGTCTTTCCAGCGCGGTACATTAGGCCAGTGCTTTTCCAGCACTTTTGTTGGGTAATCTGCCCACTCGCACTGCCCGATTGTCTGGATGCCGGCCCACTCTGCCGCCAGATCAAGACCACCGATGCCAGAGAAGAGCGATAAATGGGTTAATGTGCTCATTCTCTCCCTTTCTCTGGGCGGTATGGCTCTGGTAGGGGCTGCCAGGCGACTATATCTTTTTCAGTATCGGCATGAGAAAATCCCGTCACCCATCTCCTTCCAGTCAACCATCCGACTTCTCTGCAGCCTGCCGTGTCGCACATCAATACACTTTCATGCTTTCCCGGCATCCGCTCCTCCGCCGAAATCCAGCCGTCATTCATGTGCTTTCGGATGATCACCTTGCAAGCGCTTTTTATACACTCACAGCAGTTACCGCACAGAACCTCGCTGTATTCTTTTAAGTTGCACTCATAACCGTAGCCCGTTCTATCAACATAGAGTTTGCCTATCTCTTCCATGATCTTTTCTATCATCTTCTATTCCTCCTTGTAATTCTCACAGCAACTCTTTTCTCCTGCCGGTTCCCAGCTGCATGTGTACTCATAAAGACAACTGTCACATGACGGCGGTGTCTCTGTGTTTACATTCCCGTTCATCCCGTCCACCTCACTTTCCTCTGCTCCCGCGGGACCGCCGCGGTGCCCGCTCAACTGCCCCGCCATTTATCAGCATCTCCGTGTAGGTGACCGTCTGCACCGGTTCCCCCGGCCAGGACTCCAGCTCCACCAGATGGGGATAAATACCGATGATCTTTCTGGTTCTCTGCCGGGGGATCATTAGCCGCTCTCCGAGCTTATCAAACCAGACCTCCGTCCTCACCGGATCGCCGATCTTTAACGTCTCCCGCAGCCGGTCGATGTCCTCGCGGCGGTAAACGATTTCCTGTCTGCTCATCTCCCCGGTCTCCTTTCCGGCGCCGCCCCGATGAAATCAAACAGGGTCGGCGTCATGATCTCGTCTTCCGCGGCCTGCAGGTACCCGACGCCATCCCGGAAATACTCCGGGTTCAGTTCGATCCCGTATCCGTAACGCCCCATCTTTACCGACACCATCGGCACGGTCATAAGGCCTCCGAACGGGTCAAGCACCGTATCCCCCGGGTTGGAATACCGGTTGATGATCCGCTCCACGATATCCAGCTGCAACGGGCAGACATGCATCTGGAGCCGCCGCCTCTGCTGGTCCGCATTCAGCGTCCTCATGCGGTTGATATCATCCCAGACCTCCAGCTGGTTCCACGATCCCGGCGCAACCACCATGAATGTCGCCGGGAGCTTCCCGTCCTCATCCAGCGCCTTCGCCAGTTCCACATGCTCATGGTAATCATACACGGTTTGGCGGCTGTACTTCCTGTATGCGGCCTGTAAGCTGTCAACCGAAAACTGCCGCAGGTCTTCCTTGCTCACAAGGCAGTCCCCGGAGCTGCGCCAGTACCCATGTGCATCGATCTGCCACTGTGCCCTGGTGTACTCTTCCTTGCTCTTCTTTACCGGCTCATCCGCATATGCCGTGGAGCGGTCCGTCGGCAGTTTGCGGAACAGGAGGATATACTCCGGACACCCGACCCCCATTTTTGATCCGCCCTTGCACTGCTCCGTCCATCCGAGGCGGTACGTCTGGTTATTCTCACGGACCACATCCGTCACCACCGTGATCATCCCGAAATACTGGAACCTGTGTTTCATGTAGTGTCCGATGCACTGCGCATGGAACGGCTCCACCGTCGGCATCCCGGTTCCTGTGGCATTCCCGAACAGGACCCTGTCTTTTACATGGACCGCAGCCACGCGCCCGGGTTCCAGCACACGCAGGAGCTCCGGCGTCAGATAGTCCATCTGTTCAAAAAAGCGTTCCGTGTTCTGGTTGTGTCCAAAATCGTTATAGTTGGCCGAGTATTCATAATGGTTCCCGAATGGTATGGAGGTGTGGATCAGACCGACGGAACCGTCTTTCATGCGCCTCACCTCTTCCACACAGTCATCATGCACGGCTGTGTAGTGTTCTCCTTCTACTTTCACAGTTTCAACTCCCATCTTCCGTTTCAGCCTGTCCTCTTTTCCGGCGGCAGACAGGCCATATTTTTTCACAATGCCGGTCATCTTTCCGACCATGTGCTCATGGTCCTTCCATTTCCGCAGCAGTGTCTCCTTGATCTGCCGTTCATTCTCCATGTAGATGATGTCGATAATCACAGGCTTGTCCTGTAAGAACCGGTAGCACCGGTGGACTGCCTGGATGAAATCATTGAACTCATAATCAATGCCCACGAAAATCTCCCGGTGGCAGTGCCGCTGGAAATTACAGCCCGATCCGGAAAGGGATTTCTTTGTGGCAAACAGCCTCGTTTTCCCTTCGGAGAAATCGATCACCCGTTTCTCCCGGATCTCATACTCCTGGGAGCCGTAGATTTCCACCGCCTCCGGCAGTGCCTTTTTTATCGCATGGCGTTCTGCCTCCTGGTCATGCCAGAGGACAAAATGGTCCTCCGGGGAGGCGTCCACGATCTCCTTCATTTTCGCCACCCGCTCCGCGATGCTCTCCCGCTTTACCTCAGCCGCTTCTTTCAGCCCTGCCGCCGCATCCGTGAACAGCCCGATCTGCCCGTCTTTTTCTTCTGCTTTCCCGTACTGCACCGGGATTTCGTGCCAGCGCACCTCCAGGGGCGGGAGGACGTAACCGTCGTCCGGGTATCCCGGATCCAGGTCAGATGGCTTTGTGATGAACAGTGCCCACGAGCTCACCCACATCCAGAACTCATCCTCCATGTTCGGGTACAAGGTCAAGTTGTTCGCCTTTGTGCTGTCCCTCTGGAAAAACCTTGTCAGTGCCTGTCCCGTATCCATCACCTCCAGATACCCCGCATAGTGGATCAGCTCCTTGTACCGGTTCGGCGACGGGGTTGCTGTCGCAACCATCTTGTAGGGCACCCCTTTGAACTTGTCCAGGAATGTCTGGTACGTCTTGCTCCCGAAGGACCGCAGGACACTCGCTTCATCCAGTGACGTTGCGGCAAAATATGTCGGGTCGATGTCGCCGTCCCTCACACGCTCGTAGTTTGTCAGAATGATCTCTGCCTCTGATGCCCTTACCTCCTCCATCGTGCGGCAGTATTCCGGCGGGTCATATCCCAGTATCTCCGCCGCGTCCCTTGTGAACTCCTGCTTTACGCCCAGCGGCAGGACAATCATGGCCCTCCCGCCTTCATGTTTCGCGGCCAGGTGGCAGAACTCCGTTTCCTGCACCGTTTTCCCCAGCCCGAACGATTCGAACAGGGCCCGCCGGCCCCCTTTCAGCGCCCACATGACGGCGTCTCTCTGGTGCGGCTTGAGCGCCGGGTTGACCTGCTCCTCCGTCACCCGGAAACCGCTGTCTTTTGCTATCTCAATCTTGCTCTGTAAAAATTCCCTGTAATTCATTGTTTCAAGAAGCCCGGTATACCCTTGCCCCGGCCGGAGGCTGGCTCCTTTCTTACCTGTTTTTCTGCCCGGCCCGGTGCCGGTATGCTATTTATTCTTTGTCTCCTTCGTCCCTGTCCCGGATCATCTTCCAGACCAGATCGTCATAGTCCGTGCTGTCTCCCTCGTAGTTGTGGAACCGGTTCTTTCCACGGTCTGCGGGCGTTTTCGGCCCCGGTGAATAGTTTTCATCCAGGTAATCAACATAGCCGCTGTTAAAGAACGTGCTCCCGTTCTGCGGTTTCCTCCAGCCGGCGTCCTGCTGCAATTCCGTGCTGTAGCGTTCAATCGCCTTAACTAGCGCGGGTTCTCCGATTGCGAGTAGCCGTTTCTTTTGGGTGCCGCTTACCTGCCCTTTGCCCTTTTTGCTTGGGTATAACTTCCACAGACGTTCAAACAGTGCGGCTGCGTCGCACATAATCTGTTTTTCTTTTTCCTTTGCATTTACATTTTCATTTACATTTACATTAACATTAGGTTTTTCACTTTCATAACCATTGGTTTCGCTTTCGCATAACCTGTGGTTTTCTTCCGGTGTAACCAATGGTTTATTTTCGGAAAAACCATTGGTTATTTTTTTCCTTCCCCCTTTTCCTCCGTTTGCCTTGCGCTTTATATTCGCATCAATCTGGGGCTTTGCCATCTCGTAGACAACCAGGTACAGCCCGTCCTCTTCCGGTTCCGTCCCGTCCAGACCGTAATCGATGACCGCCCACAATGCTTTCAGCTGCTCTTCCTCCGGAAGCCGGCGGATCGATTTCGCAAAGCTCCGGTAGAAGATCAGACTGTCATTATTCCCTTCACCCTGCGATATCTTCCCCATCCTCCAGCCCTCCGTCGTCAAACATGTTCATCTGGCCGCACACCTGCGGGCTGCATCTGACAAACGCCTCCGCACCGCGCAGCGCCCGTTTTATGGATTTCACCCGTTTCTTCTGCCTGGCGATCCACCGCGCCGCCTGCGCCCTCCCCTCTTTGTTGTATGTGGGTATGTAATATCCCGTCCCATTATCGTCTGTAAGGATCACCCTGTCGTACCTTAAGTCCTCAATGGCCTGCCGCAAAATCCTGTCACCGCATCTGAGCCTTGCACAGAGTTCCCGGCGCGTCACGGCATTTTTAGGGCCTACACCCAGGGCATTGTATACAGAGTAAATAAACGTATCATATCCAATGTCCACCCGTTTCTCCTTTCCGGCCGGCGGTGCGATCAGCCGCCGGCCCTGGTGCTTATCATCAATGGCATTCATAAAAGTGTGTGATATATTATTACTGCCATCATGGAGCCTTATTTATAAATAGCTTTTTCCAAACTCACTGCGGAAGTCCTCCCGGCTCCCGTAATGCGCTTCATAATACTCCTGGGCCATCCGCTTCAGACTGTCATCAAACTTCTGGTCCATATGGACGCTGTACGGTGTCATGTTATGCCAGTCCGGCCGCAGCGGCACTAAAAAACCGTATTTCTCGGACCGTTTCCGGTTGGCCCCGTTAAATACGTGATGGATTGCCACGTTGCCGTCCCCGGTAATGATACAGCGTTCCATATCGTCCGTAAGGACGCTAAACAGCTTCTTTGCCATCCCGCCGTCTCATGTTCTGCTCGTACAGCTCCAGCATATGCCGCAGCTCGTCCGGCGTCGCCGTCTCGATCCCCGCCTCTCTGCACTCACTCACCAGCCCATCGATCAGATGGGACATCTGCGCGGTGTCGTACTGGCTCGATCCCAGCAGCATCACATAGGTACGGTAATCAACACCTGTATTCCCGGTCACAACCTCCGAGGTAGGCCGGATATGGAACTCCGACGCCTCCAGCGCCATTTCCTCGGCCTTTTCAGTATCGGGGATACGGATATAGGCCCTGGCCCCGTCAATGATGAGGGGCTGGCCGTAACGGCGCAGCATGAGGTTGTGGGCGCGCGGCTTTGATATCTTCATCAGCTCCGCCAGCTTTGACAGGAGCACCCAGTAATAGGCGTTCGCGTCAAGGCTCCGTTTCTCCTTCCACTGCTTCGCCGTGATCCGGAGGGGCTTGTCTCTGACAGCATCAAGCTAGCCAGAAACGTCCCGCTCCATCTCGAATGTCAGACGGAATTTCCCGGTTGACCAGTCCAGGGCCACACCCTTTAAGGTTCCCTTTCCTTCCATCGCCTACCTCGCGGGAGTGTTCCAGGGAACACCCTCTTCCTCCGGGACCTCCGGAGGCGGGGACGCGGGCTCCTTTTTCTTGTCCGGTGTGGCCTTGAAACGGTTCATGCAGCTTTTGTACTGCGGGACTGTCATGTCGCTGAGCTTTTCAACTTTATATATCTTGCAGATTTCACGCCAGCTCACCCCGGTGCGGTCGCATTCCTTCATCAGAAGGTTTAACTGCTCCCCGCTGATCCGCTGCGCCTGGGGCTCGTTCTGGGGCGGTGTCTGGGCATCATTCTGTGGTTTTGATGCCGCGGCCCCCTTCTTTCCTCCAGCCTTTCCTTCCGCCTTCGGCGCTGTCTCGTGACATTCGGCATCCGGGTCTTTCATTTCCTCGGTAGGTATGCAGAACACCTGGAAACAGGCATATTTAAACGCCACTGCCAGCGCTTTGTTACTGGCCTTATCGCCGCTGTCCATCCCCTCGCCGATCACGACCGCCTCAATGCTGCTCCCGTCCTCGGCATGGAAGGTATATTTCACGCGGCAGACCGAGTAGATCAGATTCCCGCCTCTGGTGGTCTGCCGCTCCTCCCTGCGCTGCTCCAGCACCTCCGGGACGATGAAAAGATGGTGTTTTATAAACGCCGGGTTCAGCGCGTTCATCACATCGTCAATCCCGCGGTACATGAATCCCTGCTGCTGGTTCTTCTTGTCCTTCCCGATCACGCCCACATCTTCCATGACGGCGTTGATCGTCTCGAATATGTTCTTTTTCTCTGCCATAGTGCCACCTACTTGATCTGGATATTATTCCGCACCACCAGGCGCGCGCCGGGGATGATCGCTCCCCCCTTTAATCTCTGCTTAAGTTCTGCAAGGTTGACCTCCGGCTTTACCCGGATGCAGGAGGGCGGGAGGAGTGCGATATTCCCCGTAAACTCCGCCGCCTCCGACTTCCTCCAGGTGACAGATACCCGCTCTGTCTGGAATTTCTCCCCGGCCAGCGCATCCGCCACATACCGCTTCAAGGATTCGGCTTTTCTTTCAGCCGCCGCCTGGCGGTCTGCAAAGGCCTGCTTCTCTTTTTTCAGAGCATTGGCATCCGCGGTCAGATTTTTGATCCATAAAAGGATCCCTTCGATCTTCTCTTCACGCTCCATCTGGAGCCTGTTCAGCGCCTCATACGCCGCCTCATTGATAATCTCCCCTGTCTCCATGTCAACTGCTGCTTCAAAAGCCTCCATGATCCGGCTGTTGATCCCGTATAAATTCATCGTGTATTCCTCCCTCATTGAAATAATGTTTTTTCCTGCGTCTTCGCTGTTTTCTGCACCGGGCGCAGGCATCCCCGTCGGTGGCCATATACATACCGCATAAATCACAGCGATCCGTCATCTTGCCAATCCTCCGGTTTTCTGGTGTATCAAGGATGCGTTATTTGCCATCGTCGTTCTCCTTAATCCAGCTGCCGGAAAAGAAAAACTCTACAAACAGCTGCTTATCTTTGTCTGGCATTTCATCCAAATGGTCTTTCGCGTACTCATATGCTTCGCTTTCCTCAACTACCTTTCCGCGCTCTTCCAGTATTCCTCTATACAAAGAATCAGCTCCTCTCACTGCCCTGTCCGGATTCTGGACCAGTCAGAATGGCGATAAGAACATCCCGGGAAGGATACTGCTCCGCTTTTGCATAAGATGCAGCAGCATTTAATCTCCCCTTGGACTCAAGCAGGTCTGCATATTCAACCTTTGAAATCGTGACAGTTCTTTCCATCTTGCATTTCCTCCACTTTCCGGCTATAATAACCATGTACTTTATTTGCAATGCGACCGTTCAGTTCCTCCAGACTGACGGTCGTTTTCCTTTTCGGCGTCGCCCCGGTAAACCGGCTGACATTCGCCGCCGCGCCGGTGCGGTTTGTTCCGTTTCTTCTCCGGCTCATGCGCTCACCTCCCCGACCAGTCCCTCCTGCCTTAAGCTCCGTACCTGCTCCAGGGTAAGACACCACCGTTTTGCATACGCTGCGTCCTGCTCCATTTCCCGCTGGCAGTCTTCACAGTAGCGTCCCTCCGCCGGGTCCAGGGAGCAGTGGCATCGTTCGCATTCGTTGCTGTATCTGCGCATATCGGCCACCTCCTTCCTTCAGATCATAATGTTCCAGACTTCCCATGCCGCCCAGATCATTGCCGCAACTGCCGCGGCGTTGATGGCCAGCAGCGCCGCCACTGCGTGCTCCAGGGTTCTGCGATACTCGCGTTCCTCCCAGTAGCGCACTCTGAAACTCTTTCTCATCCTCATTTCCTCCTTATGCTTGTCCTTCTTGCTTATCCGCCTCTAGGCGGATTTTATCTCTATTACCTGTCCCAATGTCTCCAAAGGGGTTTTTCTAAGGTAATTTGCTACATCGCGCTTTTTCTCGTCGGAAAGCTCGGAATATTCTATTTTTTCTCCTTGACAGACGAGGAAAATGCTATATGTAATTCCCATTCCGGGCACCTCCTTTGCCTTTGAAACAATTTATGTGGTATGGTTTGTACTTGTTGACTTCCTCACGCTCCTTTCTCTTCTGTCAGCAATTCCTCAATGGAAACACTTGTTTTTCTTTCCTCACTCCTCTATACTGTGGTTATCAGCACCGCCATGCTGAAATACCAAATTAAAGGAGGTGTCTCTATGAACAGCTATGCGCTTAATCTGCTTGATGCTGCCTACAAACAATACCAAAAGCACGATAACCCTCATTGTTCCGTCCAACTTACTGGGAATGCAAGCGATATCGTCGCCTATAGAAATGCTCTGAAAAACCTTTCGGAAGACGGCTATATCGAAAATCTCTTATTTTCCAGTTTGATGGCCGAGTTCGATATCAGCGCAGTCGGGATTGAATATATGTGCTCTCACGGGAAACTTTAACCGAATTACAACCCCAGGCACTATAAAATCAAGCCCATAAAATTCCAAATAATCCGACAAATCAGCCGGAGTTAGATTTGACAATTCTTCCAGAAGAATTTTGCAAAGCTGGATTCTCTGCTGAGCTTCTGGAAGTCTTTTGTCAATTAACTCATTGATTTCCAGAAACTGATCTAATTTGGAAACTTTCTTCATTCCTTCTCACCCTCCTTTGCTCCATATTCCGCGAACAGATAATCAATCGAGAAATTAGGAAATGCCTTCTTTTTAATAAGATACATTTCACTTCTCTTAAATTCGGTCGTTCCATTCATCTTGTTTTTTAATGACTCATAGTTGATGCCTGTTAAATCTGACAATGCTTTGATAGTCATTTTGATTCGTGCCATCTCCGCATTTAAGTTGGAAAACACTCTATCACTCCCTTCTTTTTACCCTGTGTCGTAATTCTTTTTTATAATATACCCTGCATCGTAGTTTGTCAACCCTAAAACGTAACTTTTTTGTTTTGTGGGGTATTTTTTTACTTTACAAAGTAATTAAATTAGTGTATATTCAATCTATAAGGAGGTCAGTGAAATGTCATTTATAGAGAAATTAGATATGCTCATGGCAGAAAAACATATTAATAAATCCACTTTATCAAAAGAAGCCGGAATACCATATACAACCATTGATGGTTTTTATAAAAAAGGAAGTGAAAATATAAAACTTTCTACTTTAAGAAAATTGGCATCATACTTTAATTGCAGTTTGGATTATTTAGTAGATGATGACAATATAGTGTCTAATTACAACACCATAGCCGCCCACAAAGACGGAGAAAACTTCACTCCAGAGGAACTTAATAAAATAGAAGAATATAAGCGGTTGTTATTAGCTGCAAGGCCAAGGAATAATGGAGATGATTAATTGACTTACGAAGAATTACAGATCGAGTATGACTCTTTGAACATAAAGGAAATGGATCTGTCAGAGATAAATGGACTAAAAGGGCTGTACGTTGATGGAAATATCGCCATCCAAAAAGGCATGACCTCCGCAGAGTCTGGATGTACCTTGGCAGAGGAAATAGGCCACCATGAAACTTCTGTTGGGAATATATTAGACCTCTCCGATATTCGCAATCGTAAACAGGAATTACGTGCTCGTTTATGGGCATATGATCGGTTAATTGGCTTAATCGGAATTGTAGACTGTTTTAAAGCCGGATGCCAGACAATTTCGGAGATGGTTGACCATCTGAATGTAACAGAAGAATTTCTCAAAGAAGCACTTGAAAGATACCGGCAAAAATATGGAGAGTATGCCACCATCAACAACTACATTATATATTTTGAACCGTATTTGTTTGTTGCTGAAATATTTTAATAAATTGTATACTATTAGATACAACTGAAAATTAATCAAAAATAAATTAAAACAGCTTATGGCGTTTTAATAATAAATCATGGAGGAATGATGTATGGCAAAAGCTAAAAACAGAGTAATCGCTGGAGACTATTTAAATTGCGCGGTAGGCAGTACATTTGGTCAAGTTTATTTTGTAATTGGATTTGCGAAAAACTATTATTTAAACAAAGAAAATGTTGAATCCTATGAACTGATTACAGATGAACACCGTAAAAGCGCATCTTCTGGAGTTGCGAGAGGTTTGGTTGGCGGGGCGTTACTGGGGCCCGTAGGTCTATTAGCTGGTGGATTGTCTGCAAAAAGCAAGGGTATCTATCAGATTGCTATCCTTTTTAAAGACGAGAAAAGAAGCTTGATCGAGGTCGATGATAAAATATATAAAACTTTAATAAAAGTGCTATTCTAATCGCGCGCCCTGCTCCACCAGAGGCCCTACCACCTTGACAATATAATATACTTACCCGGGGAACCGAAGGGGGCGATACCCCAGCCGCCGATCTAGTTAGAAAGGGGGCTGGCACACATGGTTACATATAGCGATCTATTCGCCTTTGTGAGCATGGTTTGTTCTATCGTTACTCTTGTTGTTACTCTCAGTGAACACAAAAAGTAGCGCCCCTGTCCTGGTAAGATAAGGCGCTACTTTAAGCAAATTACTCTCACCGGCGGCTGGTCTTCACCCAGCTTTCGGTTCTCTTGTTAAGTATATTATATGTCAACTTCATCATTTTGTCAAACTGCAAAAACCGCCCGGTATTGGCGTACCGAACGGCTTTCACAAAAAATAATTGACATATTTCAACGCATACTATTATCGGAAAGGAGGCATCACATGTCATTACCACAACAGTATACTCACACATCCGCTGATTACTGGAATCTTCCCGATGACCAGCGGGCAGAACTCATTGATGGCCAGTTCTACGATATGGCCCCGCCCAGCCGGATCCACCAGGAACTCGTGTTTCAGATTGCAAAAACAATCGGCAATTATATTGATTCACACGAAGGTAACTGCAAAGTTTACCCTGCTCCCTTCGCTGTCAACCTGGATGCTTCAGACACAAACTGGGTAGAACCGGACATCTCCGTGATCTGCGACAAAAATAAACTGACTGATCGCGGATGCTCTGGATCCCCGGATTGGATCATCGAGATCACTTCTCCCAGTACACAGGGACACGATTATTTGAAAAAGCTTTGGCTCTATCAAAAATACAATGTCCGTGAATATTGGATTGTCAATCCATCTGCCAGAAGTGTGACTGTTTACGATTTTGAACACGGAGATTCTGCTGGGTATTCCTTTGACGATGAAATTTCAGTAACCATTTATGCAGACTTGAAAATTCGTATCGCAGCACTGATTTAACGATCATGAAAAGGCGGTTTATACCATGATGTATCCGTTTATGACTCTTACCGATGGAACCGGAATCGCCCACTCCGATGCATACGACTCAAACGGCGTCGAAACCGTAAAAGTTTATATCGAGCAACCCATATATGGAGGATTCCGTTCCGCAGAATGCTACCTTCCCACGTATGAATGGAAAAATATTGAAGGTTTTTCTGATGCGGACATTTCCAGATTGCAGGAATACGTGGAATCTCTCGCCCACGTCATCATCCAACTGGCCCGGGAAGGGGGATTCGACGCAGCATGAAGAAATTTTCCAGAAGTGGTTTTCCTGCTTTAGAGAAATAAGATATTATTGCTGAAAATATGCTGTTTAGAATGTAAAAACCGGCCCCTGCGCCAACAGGAACCGGCTTTCACATAGATTTTCTCTTACCAGGCATGCACCAGGAAGATATAATCCATACCCAATGAAATTATATCATTCCAAGTGCATCCTGGCAAGGGGTGTATTTTTTATACCCATTTAACCATACAATGCACCAAAGGAGTGATGCCAATGGCCAAGCAATCTGCGGCCCCCTCGGTCACTGTAGGGGCCGCCTACATCCGCGTCAGCACCGACGGCCAGATGGATTTAAGCCCGGAATCCCAGCTCGAATCCATCCTTTCATACGCAAAGACGCACAATATTATACTTCCCCGAGAAAATATATTCCAGGAGTCAGAAGGCCGCAGCGGGAAAAAGGCAGACAACCGCCCGGAGTTCCAGCGGATGATCGCCACCGCCAAGACAAAGCCCAAGCCTTTCGACTGCATTCTGGTCTGGAAATTCTCGCGATTTGCCCGGAACCAGGACGAGAGCACATTCTACAAAGGGATGCTTAGGAAGAAACTGGGCATCGACGTGGTCAGCATATCCGAGCCCGTTCTGGAGGGCATGTACGGACGGCTGATTGAAATGATCATTGAGTGGCAGGATGAATTTTACTCTTACAACCTGGCCCAGGATGTTTTTCGCGGTATGCGCACAAAGGCTCAGAACGGCGGATACCAGTGCCGGCCGCCCCTGGGATACAGAATCCCCTATCACAACGCCACCCCCGAGATCATTCCGGAGGAGGCCGAGATCGTCCGGCTGATCTTCGACAAATACGTACATGACCGGATGAGCATATTCGCGCTGACGCGGTACTTAAATAACCTCGGGCTTAGGACAAACCGGGGAAAAGCGTTTGAAAAACGGTCTGTCGAATACATACTGCAGAATCCGGTCTACGCCGGCATCACCCGCTGGAACCGCGTGAAAAACGAGACAAAAAAAGTCAAGGACCAGTCGGAATGGATCCTCTGCCAGGGAACCCACCCTGCGATCATAAGCGAAGAGCTGTTCCGGCAGGCCGGGGAACGCTATCAGTCTGAGTACCGCCCCAAACACGCAAAGCCAGCCGAAAACGCAAAGCACTGGCTCAGCGGCCTCCTCAAGTGTTCTTCGTGCGGCCGGACACTCTCATCCTGTATCCGGCGTACCAGATCGGGCGGCACAGATTTTACATTCCAGTGCTACGGCTATTTAAAGGGCAAATGCCGGGTCAGTCATTACGTGACCGAGAAAAACATCGTTCCCGCCGTTCTGGAGGCTCTAAGGGCCGTTCTGGAGCGCGGAGACGTCACGTACACAGTCAAGCGTGCCGACACCGAGAAGAATGATCCAGGCGCCGACACCTTGAAGGCCCAGCTTCAGAAATTGGATTTAAAGGAGAAACGTGCCAAAGAGGCCTATATGGACGGGATCGACACAAAAGATGAATACCGCATGAACCGGCTGCTGCTGAAAAATGAACGGGAGAATCTGGAAAAGGCGCTGGAACTCATAAACCAGGAGCTTGAAACCTCCGGAGACGACCTCGACAGCCGGATGCTCTCCAACATCCACACGGTCCTGGACATCATCGAGTCCGGCCAGTACACCATGATCCAGAAGAACGCCGCGGCGAAGAGCATCATCGAAAAAATTGTGTTTGACAAAGAAACGCTTCACATTGACGTTTACTTTTACTTGACCGACACGCAAAAAGTCTTGTAAATACAGGCTTTTTCCCGTGTATACGCACTTGCTACCTGGCCATCCACCCTGGACAGCTCACCCTCCTCCCGTCGCAGTACTGCGTGAGAATCGGCTGGCGCACCTCCGGCCTGGATAAATAATTATTGAAAATCTCATCCACAATGCGTGAAATGGACTCATAGATATTCCGCCCGTAAATCCATTTGTGGTCGAAGGCCGTGGACGAGGTGATGGTAAAATCATAGCCTTTATTCCGGTACCACTCGGTGTAGACCCGGTTTAAGGTAAACGACATGATGGCCAGCACGTTGGCCGTGATGGAGGCCTGGGGCCAGGTGGCGTAGATCTCGCTGGAAGCCACGTTTTTGATGTAGTCCCGATAGGGTACATAGTAGTTGGGCGCCGTGGAGTCGGTGGGCGTGCCGTCGTGGACGACGATGGTCTCGGGAACCACCACCCGGCTCAGCACGATCTCGCCGCTCTCGTTCACCGGCTTTATCTCATCCTCTGCGATCTTCGGCGGATAGTAGCCGTACAGCGTGTGATCCGGGATGACCACCGGCTGCTCCCGCTGGAGGCCCTCCCCCTCCGGCTGGAGGCGCACCGGCTGCAGCGCCGTGGTGCCCGAGAGGATCTCCGTGCCGGAGATCTCTAGCGGCTCGAAGCCGGAGGCCGTCACCATCAGGTTATACTCCGAATACGGCTGCTCCAGGCCAGGCGCCAGGCTGTAGGATTTGGGCGGCGCATTTAAGGATACGTTCTCCGTCTGGCCGGAGCTGTTGGTCATCACCTCCTCCAGAGGCCTTCCCGGATCCCCCTTGTACGAGATAGAGACTCTCGCCCCCTGGATGGGGAAATTATTTTCAATATTTACCACCTGCACCTGCAGGTATCCCTTATCTCCCGCCGGCGTTTCCATCGTTCTTATGAGTGTCATTGTAAACCATTCCTTATTTTTTCAGTTAGTATATTATATAAAGAATGGAGGAGAAAAGCACAAAAAAACCATCGCCGGATCTGCTCCTGCGATGGTTTTTTCTGTTCCTATGACCTATCCGGGAATCGAACCCGGGTTTCCGCCGTGAGAGGGCGGCGTCTTGACCGCTTGACCAATAGGCCGTATTGTGTCGAACAAAAGAGATTATAGCATACGACCAGGAAGAATGCAAGCAGTTTTTTAAAAAAATTTTATTCACCGTTTTCCGGCCTTCCCAGCTGCCAGAACGCCACCGCGCTGGCGGCCGCCACATTCAGGGAATCCACGCCGTGGGACATGGGGATGCGGACGGTGTAATCACAGCAGTCGATGGTCCTGTCGGTCAGCCCGTCCCCCTCGGCCCCCAGAACGACAGCCAGCCGTTCTTCGGAGAGAAGGCGCGGGTCATCGATGCTCACCGAGTCCTCCCTGAGCGCCATGGCCGCAGTCGCAAAGCCCAGGCTGCCCAGGATGGAGGGTCCCCGCTCCTGCCAGTCCTCGTCCTCAAAATACGCCCATGGAATCTGAAACACCGTTCCCATGCTCACACGGATGGCCCGGCGGTACAGCGGATCGCTGCAGTCCGGCGTCAGAAGCACCGCATCCATCCCCAGGGCCGCCGCCGAGCGGAAAATGGCCCCCACATTGGTGGGATTCACCACGTGCTCCAGCACGGCGATGCGCCGGGCCCTCGCGCACACCTCCCGGACGGCAGGCTGCGGCGGGCGGCGCATGGCGCAGAGCATCCCGCGGGTCAGCTGAAATCCGGTGAGCTGTGTCAGCACATCAAACTCCGCCGTGTAGACCGGAATGTCCCTGCAGCGCTCCACCAGGGGCTTCGCCTCCCCCTCCGCATGCTTTCTCTCCATCAGAAACGAGATCGGCACGCAGCCCGCGTCCAGCGCCCGCCCGATGACCTTGGGGCTCTCCGCAATAAAAATTCCTTTCTCCGGCTCGTGACGGTTCAAAAGCTGATTTTCCGTCAGCCGCGCGTACACATCCAGCTCCGGTGCGGAAAAATCGGTAATATCTATCAAATGTTTCATTACATGCTTCCTTTTATAACATAATTTTTCGCAAAAATGGGATACTAAGCACAGACAATCACCCAGTCAATGAAGCATCACACGAAAGGAGGTGCAGTGCCGCATGGAAAACCACAGCCAGAATGAGGCCCAGGACAAAAACAGCCTGCGCGGCGGGAGCACGCGCGAATCCGCAGAGGATCTGGTTCCCTATGGGGACAACAACACACCGGAGATCGACTACAACCGCAGCCGCACACAGGCCACCAACGTCATTCCCGACGAAGTTCCGAGGCGTGACGGCCCCGGCGGGGCGTAACCCCCGGCAGAGTGTATTCTCTGGCGCAGAAACGCCGCAGAGACGAAGAAACGTCCCTGCGGCGTATGTATTTCGCCAAACGCTCTACTCTCCGAACACCTTCCGGTAATCCGCCTGGAACTTCTCGATTCCCTGATCTGTCAGCGGGTGGTTCACCATCTGCATCAGAACCTTGAAGGGAACCGTGGCGATGTCCGCGCCGGCCAGGGCGCAGTCGGTCACATGGATCGTGTTTCTCACGCTGGCGGCGATCACCTCGGTCTCGATGCCGTGAAGCCCGAAGATCTCCATGATGGTCCGGATCAGCGCAATGCCCGGCTGGGAAATGTCATCCAGCCTGCCCAAAAACGGCGACACGAAGGCGGCGCCCGCGCGGGCGGCTAAAAGCGCCTGGTTGGCCGTGAAAATCAGCGTCACGTTTACCTTGATCCCCTCGGCGGAGAGCACCCTGGTGGCCTTAAGCCCCTCGGCCGTCATGGGAATCTTCACCACCATGTTGGGGTGGATGGCCGCAATCTCGCGGCCCTCGGCGATCATCCCCTCCGCGTCCACGGTGGTGGCCTTCACCTCGCCGCTGATGGGGCCGTCCACGATGGAGGCGATCTGGGAAATCACTTCCTTAAAATCCCTTCCCTCCTTCGCAATCAGAGAGGGGTTGGTGGTGACGCCGCAGATGATGCCCATATCCGCCGCCTGCCGGATCTCGTCCACATTGGCAGTATCAATAAAAAATTTCATAACTCCCGTCCTTTCTCCGGTCTACGCAACCGGCCGCGTGGCCTCCTTAAGCCACTCTTTTTCCTCCCCGTCCAGATAGGGGGAAATCTTCTCGTACACAGCCCTGTGATATTCGTTTAAAAGCTCCTTATCCCGCGGCTCCATGAACGAAGCGTCGATGGCATCCAGGTCGATGGGACAGAAGGTCAGGTGCTCGAACTTCATAAACTGGCCGTACTCATTTTTATAGTCCTTAAGACACACCAGAAGATTCTCCGTGCGGATGCCGAATTTCCCCTCAAAATACAGTCCCGGCTCGTCGGAGGTCACCATGCCCTCCTCAAGCACCCCGCTGTCCTGCCGCTCCGGCACCACGCGCCAGCGAAAGCCATTGGGACGCTCATGGACGCCCGAGAGATATCCGACGCCGTGTCCGGTGCCGTGGTTGAAGTCCAGCCCCCTGCGCCAGAAAAGCTCCCTGGCCACATAGTCCAGATTCATGCCGCTGCAGCCATGGAGAAACTTCGCGTCCGCCAGACGGAGCATGCTGCAGAGCACCAGCGTAAAGCACTCCGACTCTTCCTTGGACAGCGGCCCCAGCGCGATGGTCCTGGTCATGTCCGTGGTTCCCTCCAGGTACTGGCTCCCCGCATCCACCAGCAGGAACCCGCGGGGCTCAAGCGCCCGGCAGTTTTTCTCATCGGCCTTGTAGTGGCACATGGCCGCGTTGCTTCCGTACGCCGCAATAGTCTTAAAACTTAAGCCCAGGAAGCCCTCCTGCTGCTTCTTAAACTCCGTGAGTTTTTCATCCACGAGGATCTCATCCATCGGAATCTTCCCAATGTTCTTCTTCAGCCAGCAGATGAAGCGGGTGACTGCCACGCCGTCTTTTATATGGGCCCGGCGCATGTTCTCCACCTCCACCGGGTTCTTCGCCGCCTTCCTAAGCGACGTGGGGTTCATCCTGCTTATGACCGCATTATCCTCTGGGATGCAGTCGCAGAGGCGGTAGTTCACCTTCTCCTTCTCCAGGAGAACGGTCTCCCCGTGAAGCTTCGCCGCATCCTCATAAATCTCGCCGTAGCCTGCGGTCCGGACTCCTTCCCCCGCCAGATAGGCGCGCACATTCTCATCCAGCTTATCCTCATTTATATAGAGCACCGCGCGCTCCGCCGTCACCATCATGTAGGAGATAAATGTGGGCGTGCACTCGATGTCATTTCCTCTCAGATTGAGAAGCCACGCGATATCGTCTAACGTCGTCAGAATGTGGACGCCGGCGCCGGCCTTTTCCATGTCCTCCCGCAGCGCACGAAGCTTCTCCGCCGCCGATTTTCCAGCATATTTCATGTCCAGGACCCACACCGGTCCGCCGGGAAGCGCCGGACGGTTCTCCCAGATCTCTCCCACCAGATCCATATCACAGGCCACGCAGGCGTTCTTTTTCGCCATCGCCGCCTTAAGCTCCCCGCCCATCCGGCGGTTCACCACGCGGCCGTCAAAGCCCAGGGTCCCGCCTGCAGGTACATGCGTCCCAATATATTCCATTACAGTGGGCACGCCCTCCTGGCCCATGCGAAAGAGTGTGATGCCGCTTCCTTCCAGCTCCTTCGCGGCCTGCACGAAATACCGGCCGTCGGTCCAGAGCCCCGCCTCGTCCATGGTGACCACCACGGTCGCCGCAGAGCCGGTAAAGCCGGACAGATACTCCCGGCATTTAAAGTGATCGCTCACATACTCCGACTCGTGAAAATCCGCCGTCGGCACCAGATAGGCGTCGATGCCCCGCTCCCGCATGCGCGCGCGGAGCGCTTCCAGTTTCTGATTCATTTTCCTGTTCCTCCTTGCTCCGTATTATTATCAGTCGTCAAACAGAAAATTATCCCCGCATGGCATCCTCGATGGCCAGCGCGATGGTCTCGCTGTAGGTCGGATGCGCTCTCATGGCCATGGTCAGCTGGAACGCCGTCAGACCGTTGGAAATGGCCGTGGCCATCTCCCCAATCATATCCGTGGCCCGCGGACACATCATCTGCGCCCCCACCAGGGTGTTGGAGTAGGCCTCGAAAATCAACCGGATAAAGCCGCCGTTCTCGCGGCAGATGATGGACTTTCCGTTCCGGTCCATGAATGCCTGGCCGCATTTGACCTTCATGTGGTACTTGTGTGCCGTGGCCTCCGTGATGCCCACGGTGGCGATCTCCGGGTTGGTGTAAATGCAGTTGGGAACCACGGGCAGCACCACAAACATGCCGTTGGGAACCACCGAGAGCTGGGTTCCGTGGGCCATCCCGGCGATCTTCTCCACCACGTAGGTTCCCTGGGCCGCCGCCACATGGGCCAGCTGGATCCGGGAGACCAGATCGCCCACGGCAAACACGCCCTCCGCGCTTGTCTTGAACTCGTCGCTGACGCGGATCAGGCCATTTTCCAGCTCCACCCCTGCGTCCTCCGCCAGAAGCCCCTGCATCCGGGGCCTTCTTCCCACGGAGATGAGGATCGCGTCAGAGACGACCTGTCTCCACTGACTGGCCATCCGGATATTGGCCGCCAGCTTCTCCTCCCTGGAAATGCTCTCCACCACGGCACCGCAGAGCACCTCGACGCCCTTGGCCTCCAGGCTCTCCTTAAGCGCCCCGGATATGAGTTCATCCTGCTTCGCCAGCAGGCGCTCCTGCTGTTCCACCAGCGTCACCTTCGCGCCCAGCTCGCTGAAAATCGTCGCGAACTCCACGCCGATAATGCCGCCGCCGATGATGGTCAGACTGTCAAACTTCCACTCCCGCTCCCCGAGAATCTGCCGGCTGGTGTAGACGCCGGGCAGCGCGATGCCGGGAATGTCCGGGATGATGGGGCGGGACCCCGCCGCCAGTATCACATGGTTTCCCTGCAGGAAAAAGCTTTTATCTTCGGTGTTGACCTCCACGATGCGGTTCCCGTGGAGCGTGCCGTGGCCCATGATGAGCTCCACGCCCTCCCGGTCAAAATCCTCCTGGATCGTGGCCCGGTAGGCATCCACGGTCTCCTCCTTGTAGGCCTGCATCCTGGAGAAATCAAATCCCACCTGCGAGGCCAGAAGCCCAAAGCGATCCCGGTTCTTCATGTCTGTGTAGACGCTGGCCGCATGGAGAAGCGCCTTCGTCGGGATACACCCGCGGTTTATGCAGTTGCCGCCCAGCCGCTCGCTCTCCACCACGGCCACCTTCATGCCCAGCTTGGCCGCCTTTAAGGCCGCCGTGTAACCGCCCGGCCCGCCTCCGATAATGACAAGATCGTATGTATCCACGTTTCACCCCCGTGAAATTATTTCTTATAAAATAGGAATATTTCTCTTCTCCGCTTCCGCTCTCACCTCGTCGGGCCACACGGAGCTCTGCACCTCGCCGATGTGGGCCTTCCTAAGGAAGAACATGCAGAGTCTGGACTGTCCGATGCCGCCGCCCACGGTGTAGGGAAGCTCGCCGTTTAAGAGCGCCTTCTGGAACTCCAGCTGGGCCCGCTCCTCGCAGCCGCATACGGCAAGCTGCTCCTTTAAAGCCTCCTCATCCACGCGGATTCCCATGGAGGAGAGCTCCAGCGCGATGTCCAGCACCGGATAGTACACTAAAATATCGCCGTTTAACTTCCAGTCGTCGTAGTCCGGTGCTCTGCCGTCGTGGGGCTCGCCGGATTTCAATTTGCCGCCGATCTGCTCGATGAAGACGGCGCCCTTCAGCTTCACGATGTTGTACTCCCTCTCCTTCGGAGTGCAGCCGGGGTACATGTCCTCCAACTCCTGGGAGGTGATGAAGAAAATGTTCTCGGGCAGTACGCGTCCCACGTACTCATATTTGTAGGCCATGTAGTCCTCGGTCACCTTGAGCGTCTTATAGATGGCTTTCACCACCTGCTCCAGGTATTCGCGGGTTCTGTCCTCTTTGGAAATAATCTTCTCCCAGTCCCACTGGTCCACGTAGATGGAGTGGATGTTGTCGGTCTCCTCATCCCTGCGGATGGCGCTCATGTCGGTGTAAAGGCCCTCGCCCACCTCGAAGCCGTACTTCTTTAACGCATAGCGTTTCCACTTGGCCAGGGAGTGGACGATCTCCGCCTCGCGCTCGTTCTGCTCCTTCACGCCGAAGCGCACCGGGCGCTCCACGCCGTTTAAGTTGTCATTGAGTCCGGATTCCGGCAGCACGAACAGCGGCGCCGATACGCGGTGAAGATTTAACTGCTTCGCCAGCTCCTTCTGGAAGAAATCCTTAATGCTCTTGATGCCCGCCTGGGTCTCCTTTAAGTCGATACCCGGAGTGTAGCCCTCCGGTATGATGAAATGTTCCATAGCTCTCTCCTGTTCTGTTTTTTATAATATTTTTCGATTATATCACTAATATAGGAAAAAGAAAACCTAAATCAGTCCAAAATGCAGGCATGCCTTGTAGACGCCGTCCCGGCCGATGTCGTCGGTCACGTAGTCGGCGGCGGTTTTCAGCTCCTCGATGGCATTTCCCATGGCGACGCCGATGCCGGCAGCCCGGATAATCTCGTAATCGTTCATGCTGTCGCCGAAGGCGATGAGCTGGGACAGATCCTCTTTCTCGCCGAAATAGCGGCTTAAGCGGATCAGCCCCTCGGCCTTGGACATGCCCTTCTCGATGACGTCCGCCCCGGTCTTTCCGGCAAACATGGGAAAATTAAGCTGGGGGAACCGCCGCTCCAGATCCTTCGCCTGCTCCTCATTTCCCACGAAGGCCAGCGTCCGCACAGGCATCTCAAGGAGCTTTCTCCAGTCCTTAAAATCCCGGTCGCTCCTGCCCCATCGGGTCAGATCCATGGCGGAGATCACCTCCGGATGGGTGTAGAAATCCTCCCAGCCCACGGTGATCCCCATGCCGTACCCAGCTGCGTCGCAGTATGTAAGAAGCTCCCTAAGCGTCTCCTTGGAAAAGAAATGCTCGAAAATCACCTGCTCGCCGACGGTCACCTTCGTCCCGTTCAGGTGCACGATGGCGTCCGGGCGTATCAGCTCCTTAAGGCCCTCGCTGTAGCGGTTGTCCATGTCTCGGCCGGTGGCCAGCACGATCCGGTGCCTGCCCCGCATCCGCTCGATGGCCTCCATGGCGCTGTCGGGAATTTTCCAGGTTTTATGGTCTAAAAGTGTCATGTCCAAATCGAAGCTTACCATTCTCTTAATTTGTCCTCCATTATGTTCAATTTAAGCAATTAAAAAAAATTTCATTTTTTGATTGCATTTTTTGAAATCTTTGATATAATAATCACTACCGGGGTATGGCGTAGCTTGGTAGCGCGCTCGGCTGGGGGCCGAGAGGTCGCAGGTTCAAATCCTGTTGCCCCGATTTTTCCTTTTGTTTGCAAGGGTTTGCAGTGTTCTGGGAATGCTGTAGGCCCTGTTTTTTATATTCTCTTTCTGATCCCCAATGGCACCTCCCATATTTTGCATGTATGCCATGTATATCATACCATGTTCAGGTGCATAATTCAATAAATCCGAAATCTCCATATCCGCAAACAGGGCGGCGCACCCGCGCCGCCCCTGCTGTCCTGTTCCCAATCCCAATGCATCCGCCTAATTGCACCCGCAGGAAGAGTCATCGGAGGAATTGTCAAAGGAATCCCAGTTCTGCCACGGCCACCAGCCCCAGTTATTATCACTGTCGGAGTTGGAATTGCAGCCGCAGCCCCAGTTATTATTTCCGCAGCAGCGTCTGCACTCCCAGCAGCATCTCCTGCATCCGCAGCCGTTACAGCATGTTCTGCATCTTCTAAAGCAACACATATCTTAAAATCTCCTTTATTTTTGATTTGATAGTGTATACTATGAGGAGATGGGACAATGTGTGCAAGCCCTCCTGGACTTGTCCTGAAATACACATAGATTTTACTCTTTGTTCAAAATGTGTTAACATTTTCTACAAATCCAGGACATAAATGCTTTCTATAATAAAAACCGTAGTAAGTGACATACAGCTTATTCGATTTTTTTCATAATATGCCGGTCAGATTCTCATGTTCTGACCGGCTCCTCCCTTTTTATGGACCTTTTTAAGGCCGCTGCCCGGCAGAGGAATCCTCCGCCCGGAACAGCAGCCTTTTCTTTTGCCGTATACATCATATGTGTTCCGAAGCGAACCGGAGAGGCCCCCGGCCAGGACAAAACTGGCCGCGCCCCGCCGGACACCTACGTCAGGGACGAGAGTACCTTCGCCTTGGTCACAATTCCCTTTAACTGCCCGTCCTTCCCCACGGCGGCCATGGGATACCTGGCCTCCGCGGCCATGGTCATGATGTCGGCCACCATGGCGTCGGGATCCACCACGGGCACATCCGTGATAAGCACGTGCTCGATGGGCACCTGGGCCTTTCTCGCGTTGATAGCATCGCCGATGGTCAGGATTCCCGCCAGGCGGAGCTCCGAGTCCACCACGTACACCGTGGACAGCTCATTTTTATACATCACGCGGATAGCGTGCTCCGGGCTGTCCTCCAGGCGCACCAGGGCCTTCGGGACGATCATCACGTTCTGCACCGAGAGGACCTTGGACTTGTCGGCGTTATTGATAAACGCCTCCACGTACTCGTCGGCCGGGTGCGTGCTCATGTGCTCCGGCGTGTCCACCTGCACCAGCTTTCCGTCCCGCATGATGGCCACCGTGTCGCCCAATTTGAAGGCCTCGTCGATGTCGTGGGTGATGAAAATAACGGTCTTGCGCAGCTTTCTCTGGATCTGCAGAAGCTCGAACTGCATATCCTGGCGCACCAGCGGATCCAGAGCCGAGAACGGCTCATCCATCAGAAGGACCTCCGGATCATTGGCCAGGGCACGGGCAATGCCGACTCTCTGGCGCATTCCGCCGGAAAGGCTGGCGCAGGACTGGTGCTCCCAGCCGTTTAAGCCCACCATCTCGATGACCTCCATGGCCTTCTTCTCCCGCTCCGCCCGGGAAATACCCTTGACCTCCAGGCCATAAGCCACATTTCCCAGCACGTCCCGGTGGCTCATGAGGCCGAAGGACTGGAACACCATGGAAATCCTGTTCCTGCGGAACTCCCGCAGCTCCTTCTTGGAGAGCGCCGCAAGGTCCTTGCCGTCAAACAGCACCTTGCCCGACGTGGGGCGGTTTAACTGGTTGAAGCAGCGGACCAGCGTGGATTTTCCCGAGCCGGAAAGACCGATGATGACAAATATCTGCCCGCGGGGGATCTTTAAGTTAATGTCCCACAGGGCCACGGAGACGCCGGTCTTCTCCCGGACCTCCTTCTTGTCGCTGCCCTCGCTCATCATGTGGGCAGCCTCCGCTTTATTTAAACCGTACAGCTTGCTGACGTGCTGCACTTCTATCACATTATCTCTGTTTTCCATCCTCTCGCACCTCCGTCTTTACTCGTCCGAGTGAGTCTCGTGATCATCCTTGCCGCTGCCGAACCATCCCTGTGTCAGGCGGTCCAGTACCACCGCCAGGATCACCACGCAGCCTCCGGCAATCAGTCCGCGGCCGATCTCCACACGGTTCACGGCGTCCAGAACCTCCATTCCCAGGCCGCGGGCGCCGATCATGGAACAGGTCACCACCATGGCCATGGCCATCATCAGCGTCTGGTTCACGCCGGTCATGATGGTCGGAATCGCCTGCGGGATCTGCACCTTAAAGAGCGTCTGCCAGCGGGTGGAGCCAAATGACTTCGCGGCCTCCACAACCTCCTTGTCCACCTGCCGGATTCCCAGGCTGGTGAGGCGGATCACCGGCACGATCGCGTAGATGACCGTCGCAATGACCGCAGAGGCATTTCCCAGACCGAACAGTAACAGGGCCGGAATCAGGTAGACGAACACCGGCATGGTCTGCATGGTATCCAGCACCGGACGCAGAATCCGGTTGGCCTTCTCCGAATTGGAGATTAAAATTCCGATGGGCAGCCCCAGAACCAGGGCCAGCACCACGCTTGCCAGCGCGATGGAAAGCGTCAGGATCATGGCGTCCCAGTAGCCCACGACGCCCACCAGGGCCAGCACGATGGCGTAGAGAATGCCGTTTCTCAGTTTTCCTCTGGCCTTCCAGCCGAGCACGCCCACCGCGATCAGAAGGATAAACCACGGAATATGGTCCAGAACCCATTTGAATGCCATCACCAGGCCGCTTAAAACCGCCTGTATCTTATCCAGCACCGGGGAGGCTGCCACTGCAAAGCCGCGGACCGCCGTGTCGATGGCGTTGGTGTCGGGCTTCATCACCAGCGGGAACTCGGTGAGCCAGTTGGAGGAAGCATTTCCCCCGCCGCCGGCCAGAGCATCATTCAGAACCTCCGCCTGCTCTCCGGTGAGCCACTCGTCGATGAGCTCCGGATGCTGGGTTAAAAGCCACCGGGCCGCGTCGGCGTGGGTGGCGCCGCTGCCCACGTCCTGCATGTAGGCCAGGGCCTCGCTGATGAGGGCGGAGCCGGTGTGATAATTTGAAAGGAATGCACAGAACTCCGGATTCGCTTCGGCGAAGGAATTGCTGACCGCCACGGTGACCGTCACCGCCGGGCAGGCGCCGATGCCGTCCTGGTAGGTGTCCGGATCGTAGGGGCTGTCCTCCAGAAGCACCAGATCGTATTTTCCCATGAGCCAGGTGGGCTCCCAGTAGTAGGCCACGAAGGGCTTCTGCTTATCCCAGGCGGAGGTTATGACGGAATCCATGGCCGCGTTGCTCCCCGGCAGAAGGTAGTTGTAATACTGGTCGAGCCCGTAGGCCTCCACCTTCTTCTCCATGATCTCGGTCACTTCCCAGCCGGGAATGCCGCCGTAGATGATACCCTTGGACGAGTCCTCCGGGTCTGGAAAGAGCTCCGGATAATTTGCCAGATCCTTCACGGTCTTCAGCTCCGGGTACTCGTCAGCCACGTATCTGGGAATATACAGTCCCTGGTAGTTGTCGTTGAAATTGATGCCGAGCTCCACGAACTTCCCGGCCTCCAGATCCGTCTGGTAGGAGGGGATATTGTCGGTCCACTCCTCCATATGGACATCGATCTCACCGTTGATCAGAGCCTCGTGAGCGATGGGCGTCGAGCTGGGAACCTCGGTCCAGGTGTATCCGAACACTTCCTCGGCAATCAGCCCCGCGATGGCGTTGTTGAGCTTTATGGAATCCCAGCCCACATCGGCGAAAACGATCTCGCCCTTCTCCTCATCGGCCGCAAGCGCCGGGGAGAACGTGACCGCCATCCCCAAAAGCATCATCGGTATCAGCAAAATGGATTTCTTCATATGATACTGCCTCCTGTCTGTTTAAGAAATCACTCAACCAGCTCTGCCACAAAGCTTAAATCCGTGACGTTGCAGGCGACCACCAGGACGTCGCCCTCCCTGAGCACAGTGGATGGACCTGGCGAGAGCTCCAGCTTTCCGTCCTCGCGCACCGCGATGATGGTTCCCCCGGTCTTCTGGCGGAACTCCAGCTCGCCGATGGTCTTCCCGGCCGCGTGGCTGTCCCCCTTGATGCGAAATTCGTAGGTTCTCAGCTGATCGCTGTTTTTAAATCTCTCGTCCAGATCCATGATTTTTTCAAAGATATCTCTTATCTCCTCGTTGAGCCGGTCCCTCTCGGCCACCAGCTCCCAGAGGTGGGTCTTCAAAGCCCGCAGGTCGTTGTCCGCCCGGTACTGCTCCACGTACTCTATGGCGCGGCGCAGGGAGATGATGGTCGCACCCGCATTCGGCTTTATCTCGATGATATTCATGCCCGCCAGCAGATTTAACGCGCGGCGTATGGTCTCCGGGGACACCCCGTACTGTGCTCCCATCAGGGACCGTCCGGAAAACTTCTGTCCCTCCTTAAGCGTCCCTTTTGCAATCTGGGATGCGATATCATAGGCCACCTGGCTGTATACAGGCATGTTCTTTGAATATCTCATTTTGGTTGTTTCCCTTTCTCAGTTTTATGTGACAACTCTAGTATAGTTTATGGGTTGTCACTTTTCAATGCTTTTAATAAAATTTTAAATAAATTTCCCAACTTTTAACACAATCTTTATGTTCTGGCGGAATTTGCCCTGCAAATACCGTTCCCTTTCATTCCGGCGCTCATAAGATAGAACTATAAACAGAAAAAAGGAGATATCGGAGATTATGAATTATATGAACAAAACGGCGGCCATGTCCGGGAACATGGGGCAGAACGCGGGCCAGACGCCGGATTATTTTCCCATCGCCATGGCCTATGTGCCCTGGCAGGTCTGGGAGCAGCCCTATCCGCTGGAGCAGGGCTTTAACAGGGGAACCATTTTTCCGGAGCTTGATTTGCCGTTTGTTATGGGGAGGTGCATGTAAATGAACACGGATATGAATAATATGACGCAGACGGACGTTCCGTCCCACGAGGCGCTGATGAAGCAGATCAACGAGACCGGCTTCGCCATGGACGACGTCCTTCTCTACCTGGACACTCATCCCACCGATGCGAAGGCGCTGGCCTACTATCACTACGTGACTAACATGTACAACAATGCCATGTCTGCCCACGCGGCCTACTACGGCCCGCTGCGGGCGGATCAGGTGACCAGCGACACCTACTGGACCTGGATGACCGAGAAATGGCCGTGGGAAGGAGGAATGGAATAATGTGGAGATATGAGAAGAGACTTCAGTATCCGGTGAAAATTTCGCAGCCGAATCCTAAGATGGCGCAGTTTATTATGAGTCAGTACGGTGGGCCGGACGGCGAAGCCGGCGCCGCCATGCGCTACCTGTCCCAGCGCTACTCCATGCCCTACAAGGTGAGCAAGGGGCTTCTCACTGACATCGGAACCGAGGAGCTGGGCCACTTAGAGATCGTGGCCGCCATCATTCACCAGCTCACGCGGAATCTGACGCCGGAGGAAATCGAGGCGTCCGGCTTCGGCCCCTACTACATCGACCACACCACAGGCATCTGGCCCCAGGCCGCCGGAGGCGTACCCTTCAACGCCTGCGAGTTCCAGGTGAAGGGCGATCCGATCACGGATCTGTTCGAGGATATGGCGGCGGAGCAGAAAGCCCGCAGCACCTACGACAACATCCTGCGCGTCGTCAAGGATCCGGATGTCTGCGATCCCATCCGCTACCTGCGGGAGCGCGAGGTCGTGCACTTCCAGCGGTTCGGCGAAGCCCTCCGGGACACCCAGGACCATCTGGACAGCAAGAATTTCTACGCGTTCAATCCAGCATTTGACACCCCGCCGCAGACGCAGCCGGAAAACGGCACGGCACAGCAGACACGATAACACATAAACAGGCCGGGAGACCTCTCACCCGTCTCCCGGCCTTCATCTGTTCTATGTCTGTCTCCGCATTTCCTGCGCGAAATCATGTCCTATTCTACCCCAGCGCCACATCCAGAATCATCATCACCAGAAATCCCACGGCGAAGCCGAACGTCCCCAGATTGGAGTGCTCCCCCTCGGCGGACTCGGGAATCAGCTCCTCCACCACCACGTAGAGCATGGCTCCCGCCGCGAAGGCCAACAGATACGGCAGCGCCGGCACGATAAAATCGGCCAGCAGAATAGTCACAATGGCGCCAACCGGCTCCACCGCGCCGGAGAGCGTCCCGTAAATAAACGCCCGCAGCTTACCCATGCCCTCGCTCTTTAAGGGCAGGGAGATGACCGCGCCCTCCGGGAAGTTCTGGATGGCGATCCCCAGTGCCAGCGTCAGCGCCGCGGCCATGGTGATCTCACCGCTGGCCATGGCGCCGGCAAACACGACGCCCACGGCCATTCCCTCCGGAATATTGTGGAGCGTCACGGCCAGCACCAGCATGGTGCTCTTGGACAGGCTGCACTTCGGCCCCTCCTGCTCCTCGTCGCACAGATGCATGTGCGGAATCAGGCGGTCCATGGCCAGAAGAAACAGCATTCCCAGGGCGAAACCCACCGCCGCCGGAAAAAACGCCAGTTTTCCCATAGACGAAGACATGTCCATGGCCGGGATCAGAAGCGACCAGACCGAGGCCGCCACCATCACGCCGGACGCGAAGCCCAGAAGCGTCTTCTGCACCTTCTCATTCAGCGCGTCCTTAAGAAGGAACACGCAGGCTGCGCCCGCCGTGGTCCCGATAAACGGAATCAATAGTCCCCACATATATGCTCATTTTCCTTTCTATTTAACGCCCGCGGCGCCCAGTCTCTGCCGGACAATCTCGTAAGCCAGCACGCCGGCGGCCACGGAGGCATTCAGGGAATCGATGTCCCCCTTCATCGGGATGGACGCGATCATGTCGCAGTTCTCCCGCACCAGGCGGCTGACGCCCTCGCCCTCATTGCCGATGACCAGGCCGATGGGCCCCGTCAGATTGAGCCGGTACATGGTCTCGCCGCCCATGTCGGCGCATACGAACCACAGGCCTTTCTCTTTGAGCTCCTGGATCACCGCCGTTACATTGGTCACCTTGGCGACGGGCGTGTAATTGAGCGCCCCGGCGCTGGCCTTCATGACCGTGGCGGTGAGGCCAGACGCGCGGCGCTTGGGGATGATGACCCCGTGGGCTCCGGCCAGGTTGGCGGTCCGTATGATCGCACCCAGATTGTGCGGATCCTCGATGCCGTCCAGAATGAACACAAACGGCGGCTCGCCCTTCTCCCTGGCGTTCCTTAAAATGTCCTCCACCTCCGCGTACTCGTAGGCCGCCGCAAACGCGATGACGCCCTGGTGCTTGCCGGTCTCGGACATCTGGTCCAGCCGCTCCCTGGTCACGTAGTTTATGATGGAGCCGGCCTTTTTGGCCTCCCTGGCGATGGTCCTCACCGGGCCGTCGGGACAGCCGTCCAGAAGAAACACCTTGTCGATGGTCTTGCCGGAGCGGAAGGCCTCCAGCACCGCATTTCTTCCCTCGATTGTCAGTTCCTCGTATCTCATCTATATCTCTCCCATTTTCTCTAAGCCATGGCCGATCAGCGTGAGAAGGCGCTCGAAGTCCTCCTTCAGATACAGGTAACCCACCAGCGCCTCCAGGCCCGTGGCCATGCGGTAGTCGGTCATGGTAGCGTTCTTCGCCATGGTGTAGGATTTGGCGTTGCGGCCTCTTTTGTAGACCGCCATCTCCTCCTTCGTCAACTCCCCGGATATCAGCTTAAAGAGCGCCGCCTGGGACTCTGCTTTCACCAAACCGGCGCTCTTCTTATGCATCTTGCTGACCTGGACATTTCCCCGGCTGACCACCCGGGTGCGGATGGCCAGCTCGTAGACGGCGTCGCCGATGTAGGCCAGCGCCAGCGGGGAAAATGACCTCGCGTCCACAGGTTCCAGACGGAGGGCTTTCTTCGCAAATTCTAAGCCCGTTTCCATTTAACTCCCTCTCTCGTGTCCTCTAAGAGAATCCCCATGTCGGAGAGTTTGCCGCGGATCTCGTCGGCCAGGGCGAAATTCTTCGCCTTACGGGCCTGCTGTCTGGCCTCGATCATGGCCTCGATCTCGCTGTCCAAAATCTCCGCCTTCTTCTCGGTGATGATGCCCATGACGTCGCAGAGCTTCTCGATGGTTTCCTTTAAATAGGAAACATATTCTTTAGAGCTCTCCTCATTTGCCGTGGAGTTGGCGAGCTTCACCAGCTCGAAGATCGCGGAAACCGCGTCGGCGGTGTTGAAATCGTCGTCCATGGCGGCCTCGTACTTCTCCACCAGCTCCCTCACCTGGGCCTTTCCTGCGCTCTCAGCCTCAGCCGGCGCACTTCCCGCCCCGGCCTTCGCCTCCAGCTCTTTTAATCGCTCCACCGCGTTTAAGATTCTCTCCAGACCGTTCTTCGACGCCTCCATCAGATCGGCGCTGAAGTTTAACGGGCTTCTGTAGTGGGCGCTCAGCATGAAGAAGCGCAGCACCTGGAGGTCGTATTTCTCACTGATCTCGCGGACCGTGAAGAAATTCCCCAGGGATTTGGACATCTTCTTATTGTCAATATTCAAAAATCCATTGTGCATCCAGTATCTGGCGAAGGTCTTGCCGTTGGCCGCCTCGCTCTGGGCGATCTCGTTCTCATGGTGCGGGAAGATCAGATCCTCGCCGCCGGCGTGAATGTCGATCTGCTCGCCCAGATATTTCTTAGACATCACGGAGCACTCGATGTGCCAGCCGGGACGGCCCTGGCACCAGTCGGACTCCCAGTAGGGCTCGCCCTCCTTCTTCGGCTTCCAGAGCACGAAGTCGGACGGGTCGCGCTTGCCCTCTTCGCCGGTGACTTTAAGCTCGCGGAAACCGGACTGCAGGTCATCCAGATTCTTATGGGACAGCTTCCCATACTCTTTAAAGGATGCGGTGCTGAAATAGACGGTTCCGTCCTCAGCCACGTAAGCGTTCCCCTTGTCGATCAGTGTCTGGATCATATCCAGCATGCCGCAGATCTCCTCGGTGGCCAGCGGGTGCGTCGTGGCGGGCTTGACGTTTAACATCTCCATGTCCTTCTTGCACTCGGCGATGTAGCGCTTGGAAATGGTGTCTGCGTCCACGCCCTCCTCGATGGCCTTCTTGATGATCTTGTCGTCCACGTCCGTGAAGTTGGAGACAAAATTCACCTCGTAGCCCTTGTACTCAAAATACCGTCTGACCGTGTCGAACACGATCATCGGGCGTGCGTTTCCGATGTGGATAAAATTGTATACCGTGGGGCCGCAGACGTACATCTTGACCTTGCCCGGCTCCAGCGGCACAAACTCCTCCTTCTGCCTGGATAGCGTGTTAAATATCTTCATAATTCTTACTCTCCTCTACATTTCATTATCCGCCCCGCAGCAGCCGGAACAGCCGGCGCCGCAGAACGACATTATCTGACTATCATAACAGCGATCCCCCACTGCCGTCAACAGTGCAATGGCCTGGGCCGCAATTCCCTGGCCCGCGCCCGTGAATCCCAGACCCTCCTCGGTGGTGGCCTTGACGCTCACCTGGTCCTTGGAAAGCCCCAGCGCGTCCGCAATATTTTCCGCCATCTTCGGGCGGTAGGCCAGGAGCTTCGGCCGCTGGGCGATGATGGTGGAATCGATGTTCTCGATCACATAGCCCTCATTTTCCAGAAGCCGGCCCACATGCCGCAAAAGCTCGATGCTGGACGCGCCCTTATACCGCGGATCGCTGTCGGGAAAATGTTCTCCGATATCGCCCAGCGCCGCAGCGCCTAAAAGAGCGTCCATCACCGCATGAACCAGCACGTCCGCATCGGAGTGGCCGTCCAGGCCCTTTTCGTAGGGGATATTCACTCCCCCGAGGATCAGCTCCCGCCCTTCTGTCAGACGGTGCACGTCGTATCCCTGTCCTACTCTCATATCACACGATCATCCTTATCTTTTTTTCTATACATCGGAGCTCCAAGCTGGTCCGGTGCTGGCAGCTCTCGCCGTCCACATGGACCGCCAGCGGGCGCTCCGTCACGATCTTGCATTCCCTGCACTCAAAGGTGCGGACGCCCCTGCATTTTCTGCCGCCGCGGAGAAACGTCCCCAGAAGCAGCGACGCCACCTTCCGCTTGTCGGACTGGCTGATGACGCAGACGGTCAGATGGCCGTCGCTGCAGTCCGCGCCAGGGGCAAACTTGTATCCGCCCGCCTCGTAGGGGTGAATGTGGGCCGACACCTGGTAGATATAGTTAAATTCCACCTTGCGGTCCCCGTCCATCAGAATATATCCCTTCACAGGCCTGGCGGCGAGGAGCTGCCACAGCCCCAGAAGCAGATAACAAAAGCGTCCCAAGCCCACGCGCCTTAAGCCCCGCCGGAGCTTTGTATACAGGATCTCATGGCAGACGGCCGCATCCAGCCCGATGCCGGAGCTGATCATGAAGCGCTTGTGATGCGCCGCATCGTCCCCGTAGGTGGCCACGCCGTAGTCCAGAAGCCGGTGGTACTTGGGGTGCAGAATCTTTCGCAGACACCGGCTGGGCCGCCGAGGAAGCTTTAAGCTCCTGGCCAGGTCGTTGCCCGCGCCCGCCGGAATATAGCCAAGCGTGACCGGGCCTCCAAAATTCAGTCCATCCAGAACCTCGTTCATGGTCCCGTCGCCGCCCACAACAGCAATTATGATCGGATCCCTGCGCCCCTTTGTCAGCGCCTCAGCGTAGGCTCTGGCATCACCGGGGACTTCCGTCAGGTAAGCCTCGTACTCCACTCCCCCGGCTTCCAGCTGCGCCTTTGTCTTTTTCCATACATACTCTCCCCACCCACAATCCGCATTCGGGTTCACTATAAAATAGTACATGGAAAACCTCCGGTAATTTGCTATTTTCTAGTATAACATAAATATAGGAAAATGATAATAAAATTTTTTGCCCGAGGCTTTTTCCAAGGGATCTCATGTTTTTTCCAAAATTTTAGAAAAAAACAGTTGACAACTTTCACATTCCGTATTATACTATCCTAGCAGTCGCGCGAGAGCGTCGAACGAGGGGTCTTAGCTCAGCTGGGAGAGCATCTGCCTTACAAGCAGAGGGTCACAGGTTCGAGCCCTGTAGGCCCCACTCGATTCTTTCAAATGCGCAGCTAAATATATGGCGGAATAGCTCAGCTGGCTAGAGCACACGGTTCATACCCGTGGTGTCGAGAGTTCAAGTCTCCCTTCCG